>Ga0302180_10002834_pt1 | contig 13390 bp, 10 predicted proteins | sample I_Palsa_E3_2_FD_200575 | JGI IMG/M metagenome (GOLD analysis project Ga0302180, IMG submission 200575) | Peat permafrost microbial communities from Stordalen Mire near Abisko, Sweden - I_Palsa_E3_2 | ecosystem: Environmental > Terrestrial > Soil > Palsa > Peat permafrost | place: Sweden... | reverse complement strand
TCGCCAGCGCTTCGCCGGAGCTGATCAATTCCTCGCTGCGTCTTTTCCCGTGCTCGACCGAATCGGCGACTCCGCCCAGATGCAGCATCCAGCCGGCAAGTTCGAAGCACAGCTGGCGCAAATCTTCCGGCCCTTCCCCCCGCAAAACATCCACAACTTCGACGACCTCAAGCGCATTGCCGATCATGCGCCCCAAGGGTTGGTCCATGTCCGTGATGAGCGCCACAACTTGCTTGCCCATTCGTTCGCCGGTTTCAACCATGAGTTCGGCGAGAAAGGCAGCGTCCTTTTCATTTTTCATGAACGCGCCGGAGCCAGTCTTGACGTCGAGCACCAGCCCGTCGATGCCCTCCGCAAGTTTCTTGCTCATGATGGAGGCGCAGATCAGATAGGGGCTTTCTACCGTCCCCGTTACGTCTCGCAGCGCGTAAAGTTTGCGATCTGCCGGAGCGATTTCAGCCGTCTGACCGATCATGGCGCATCCGCAGGTTTCAAGCACGCGGCGAAATTCTGTGACCGAAAGATTTACGTTGAAGCCGGGAATCGCCTCCAGCTTGTCCAGCGTCCCGCCGGTGTGTCCCAGCCCGCGCCCACTGATCATGGGCACAGCCACACCCGCCGCGGCCGCCAGCGGCGCCAGCACCAGCGATGTCTTGTCACCAACGCCGCCGGTCGAATGCTTGTCGACTTTCTTGGCGCGAAGCCACGAGAGATCGAGTACTTCGCCTGAGTGCAACATGGAGTCGGTGAGCGCGGCAGTTTCGGCGCGCGTCATGCCACGTAACACCACCGCCATCAACCATGCCGAAACCTGATAGTCAGGAATCTCGCCGAGAGTATAAGTGTTCACCAGGGAAGCGATTTCGTCGCGCGACAGCTCGCCGCCATCGCGCTTCTTGCGAATCACGTCGATGGCCCGGAAGGTTTGGACCGCTGCAGGGGATTGGCTCACTTGAGGCGAAATCCCTCCGGCAGCAGTTCGGTAATGTGAGCCTGTTTCACCCCATTGGCTCCCTGGAAAACGATGGTTGCGTCGGGACCGAATTCGTAAATGACCTGGCGGCACGCACCGCACGGCGAACAGGGCACGCCGTGATCGTTAACCACCGCGACTGCCTGAATTTCAACCCGCGGTCCAAGATGTGCGACGGCTGAGAAGATCGCCGTTCGCTCGGCGCAGTTGCTCATTCCATACGATGCGTTCTCTACATTGCAACCCGAGAAAACTTTGCCGTTCGAGAGCAGGATCGCGCACCCGACCCGAAACATCGAGTAGGGCGCGTACGCATTTTTCATGACTTTCCTGGCAGATCGCAGAAGCCTCTGTTGCACCCCGGCAGCCAGTGTTTTCTTGACCATGATGAAATGTCTTCGCGAGTCTCTGCAAAAGCGTGCGTCATTGTAAACCCTGTCCATGGAACCTGGGGGTTTTATCGCATTTGACGAGGACAGACGATGGCGAGCTCGATTTTCTTCGATTTTCTTCGAATTGCTTTTGAGAGGACGCGAGACTAGCATATTCCCGTCATCCTTACGCCCGGCATCTTGAGTATGAGTCACGCAAGTGGCTAGCTGATCATCGTTCTCGACCAAAGGAGGCTATATGGGCATCGCAGTATCACCGCAGATTCACCCGCAGGTCGCGGAGTTCCTGGACAAGCCGCGCAAAATGTTGATCAATGGCGACTGGGTAAACTCGATTTCCGGCAAGACGTTCCCCTCCTACAATCCCGCTACCGGTGAAGTTCTCGCGCAAGTGGCGGAAGGCGACCGCGAGGATATCGAACAGGCCGTGAGGGCCGCGCGCAAAGCCTTCGACCACGGTCCCTGGCGTCAGATGACCGCCTCGGAACGCGGACGCCTCGTCTGGAAGCTCGCCGATTTGCTGGAAGCGCACACCGAAGAGTTCGCATATCTGGAGAGCCTCGACAACGGCAAGCCTCTCACTATCGCGCGGGCAGCCGATGTGCCCTTGGCGGTCGATTTGTTCCGCTATATGGCTGGCTGGGCCACGAAGATCGAAGGCAACACGATTCCGATCTCTGTTCCATACACTCCCGGAGCGAAGTACCTTGCCTACACGCTGCGCGAGCCGGTCGGAGTGGCAGGACAAATCATCCCCTGGAATTTCCCTCTATTAATGGCGGCCTGGAAGCTGGGTCCGGCGCTGGCCGTTGGCTGCACGGTGGTGTTGAAGCCAGCCGAACAGACACCGTTGTCGGCGTTACGTCTCGGCGAGTTGATAGCGGAAGCGGGATTCCCCGAAGGCGTCGTGAATATCGTGCCGGGATATGGCGAGACCGCCGGAGCCGCCCTGGCAGCTCATCCGCACGTGGACAAAATCGCTTTCACTGGCTCCACCGAAGTCGGAAAGCTTATCGTGCACGCTGCCGCCGGCAATTTGAAGAAAGTGTCGCTCGAACTGGGCGGCAAATCTCCGAACGTCGTCTTCAAGGATGCCGATCTCGACTCCGCTATTCCCGGGGCCGCGAGCGCCATCTTCTTCAATCACGGTCAATGTTGCTGCGCCGGATCGCGCCTTTACATTGAGAAACCGATTTTCGACCGCGTCGTCGAAGGCGTCGCCGAGCACGCCAAGAAAATTAACGTGGGCTCGGGACTCGATCCGAAAACGCAAATGGGACCACTCGTCTCCGAGGAACAGTTAAAGCGGGTCTGCGGCTATCTGGAAGCCGGCTTCTCGGAAGGCGCGACGGCGGTGGCGGGTGGCCATAAGAAAGGCGAAAAAGGCTATTTCGTCGAGCCCACTGTTTTGGTTAACACTCGCGAAGATATGAAAGTCGTTCAGGAGGAAATCTTCGGGCCCGTTGTTGCGGCGATGCCCTTCGATGATCCCGAGGAAATTCTGCCGCGCGCCAATGACAGCGACTACGGCCTGGCTGCCGCCGTCTGGTCGCGGGACATCAACAAAGCCCACCGCACCGCTGAATATCTGCGTGCCGGTACGGTGTGGATCAACTGCTACAACATTTTCGATGCCGCGCTTCCCTTCGGTGGATATAAGCAATCCGGATGGGGTCGCGAGATGGGTCACGAGGCCCTGAACCTGTACACCCAGACGAAAGCGATCTGCGCCAAATTGGCGTAACTGGATCTATTCGCAAAAAGTTGAGGACGGCGGGAACCCGCCGTCCTCTCATTTTCGCGGATCTGGATTCTCCGCCGATCCTACCTTTCCATCAGCAGAACCTTCTCCGCATCATCAATCTCGGTTAATTTGACTTCGATCACCTCGCTCGCGGTGGTCTGTACGTTGCGCCCCACGAAGCTGGCTTCCACTGGAAGTTCGCGATGACCGCGATCAATCAGAACGCATAACTGCACCCGCCGGGGTCGCCCGTGCGAAAACAGCGCATCCAGAGCCGCTCGTGTGGTTCTCCCCGTATAAAGGACATCGTCAACCAGAACGATGTTCCGATCTTCAATCGAAAATCCGATCTCTCTGTCCTGCACCACCGGCTTCGGTCCCAGGGTAGAAAGATCATCGCGATAAAAAGTAATATCCAGCGTTCCCACGGGTACTTCAGCATTTTCGATACGAGTGATGATTTTGCCCAGGCGCTCGGCGATCGGCACTCCGCGGCGGCGAATTCCTACCAATCCAAGGCCATCCACGCCGCCGTTTTTCTCAACGATTTCGTAAGCCAAGCGGACCAGGGTCCGCTCAATTTCTGAGGCCGACATCAATTGCGCCTTCTGGCGCAGGCCGGTCTTGCGGGAATGAGTTTTCGCGTTCATCGTCAATTGTGACCTCGTTTCCTGCGGCGTGACTCATTCCGCGGACCAACTGCATATCAGCGAGCGGTCTCTCAATGTATTGAAGCCAGCGATGAAGGTCAAGCCTCATGAAACGACGGGGCAGGGCAACTCAATCAGAGGCTGCGCCCTTCACTGGGAGTCACGGGCTCAGCGAGTGCGACCGCTCCGCTCTGGACGCCCTGATTCTTGATGATCACTGTTCGAGTCAGGACGCCGGAGTCATTCCGTAACGCTTGCAGCGTAATCTCCTGAGAGGACGCGCCTCCATCCGCCGGCAAGATTCCCGCCCCTTGGTTGCGCCCTCCGGCCTTGGCACGATAGAGTGCGGCGTCCGCGAGTTCTATGGTCTCCTCCGCGCAAATCGCCTCGTAGTTGCCACGACTCCAGGGAAATGGAGCCCATCCCACGGAACAGGTCTTCCGCACGCTCACGCCATGTCCCAGATCAAAAACCTCCGATGCGATGACGTCCAAAATCCTCTCACAAAAAGCAGGCGTGCCGGAAGGATCGGTGGAACGGGACATGATCAGAAATTCTTCGCCTCCCCAACGAACCATCACATCGGATTTGCGCACCACCCTCGAAAGGCGCTCCGCCACTAGCTGCAGCAGCCGATCACCGGCAGGATGACCATGCACATCGTTCACTTCCTTAAAGAAATCCATATCGACCATGATGAAGACTAGGTCGCGATGATCCATCTTGCGGATTTCACCGCCCCGAGCCCGCTCGTAGTTTCGTAGAACCTGTCCCGCCTCGGAGGTAAGAATCTCTTCCAGATAACGGCGGTTCCACGCCCCGGTCAGCGCGTCGGTATAAGAAATTTCCTGAAGTTCGAGATTCTTGCGCTGCAACTCCAGGCTGTGCCAGCGCAGAGACTGTTCCTTGGTTTCCAGTTCGTCCTTCAAGTGGCGCATTTCTTCCAGATTGCGGCGCGACAAAAGCAGCAAATGGAGTAATTCGTGATCCATCCAGTGCTGCTTCAGAAACACCAGCGTGCCCATGAAAACCATTGCCGCCGCAGTCAACAAAAGGCGGTAGGAGCGCACCCGGGGCGGGGCGCCTCCAAATTCCGCCCAGGCCACCATTAACGGCGTGGAGAATACCGCCATCATCGCCAGCCGCGCTGTCCACATGCTGTGGTCTCGACTGGAAATGTAGTTCGCCGCCCTCTCCGGTAAGGCTCCCCGCGCCATGAACCCAATTCCGGCAAACCATGCCATGGCTGCCACCAGCGGAACATCGTAAAGACTTCCGGTGTAGTACTTGTGGCGATCGATGGCCACTCCCGCGAGAATCGAGCCAACACTGTAGAGCAGCGCCCCTTTCAAAAACTGTGCATAGAGCACGCGCCACGGTCCATGACTGCGCTTCCAAACCAGTCCTACGCTAAAGATGAGGACCAGTTGTTCACCGGCATAAAGCAGATCGAAGCTGCTGCCGTACGCGGCTTCGCTCGGAGAGACGTATTGCCAGGGGATCACGATGAACAGGTAGAGATAGAGCCACCAGGTAAGCAGCAAGAAGAAATCCAGCGACGCGAGACGCGGCGAATGGTCATTCCGCTCCATGTGCGGCTGCACCGCCAGAGCCGCCATCATCGGAACCACGTGGAGAAACAGAACCACGTCGCCCACGAAAGGATTCGGCGTCTCCTGTCGCAGGAAGACCTCAAAGTAAGTCCATAAAACCTGTGCGCAGAACCACATTCCGCAACCCAGCCCCATCAGTACCCAGAAGAGTTGCGCTTTTCTGTGGCGGCTGGAGACGTTCGAGAGAATGACCAGCGTTCCGCACAAAAGCAGGACGCACTGCGTCAGATCGCCGAAAGCGGTCAAGGCAACACTGCGCGGTACCAGCAAAGACACCAAAACGTGGACGCCCACCACGGCGCACACGATCGCCGTCCATTTGCTTGGTTGTTTCACGGAAAATGGGCCCACGCTAAGAGTGTATTGTCATGCCGGGATGCCACGAATGTTACGGAAGTAATCGCAAAGGCAGACTCACGGTGCCACTACGCCTCGGACCCAACGAGCGCCGCGAATCGCTGCGCAAAGCGGAAAACATCTTGATAGGAATTGTACAAAGATACGGGTGCGACTCGAAATATATCGGGCTCTCGCCAGTCGCCGAGAACGCCTTCACTCGCAAGTCGCGCACAAAGGGATTTTCCGTTCTGAAAGATCTGGATGGAGAGCTGGGATCCGCGCTGCCCACTTCCGGATGGCGTAATAACTGAAAACTTCCGCGACGCATCCTGCTTCAGCAGAAATTCCAGATAGCTGGTCAGCGACACGCTTTTCGCTCTCAAGCGCTCCATGCCCGCCTCGTGGAAAATATCCAGCGAAGCGCGCAGGGCGGCCAGACTCAGAATCGGAGGATTGCTCAACTGCCATCCCTCAGCGCCGGGCATCGGCTGAAAATTCTCTCCCATCTCGAAACGGGATTGCTCGTCATGACCCCACCAGCCCGCTAAGCGAGGCAGGTCGGGTGAGCGGGCGTGCCGTTCATGAACGAAGCACCCTGCGATGCACCCCGGCCCGCCATTCAGATATTTGTAGCTGCACCACGCGGCGAAGTCGGGACCCCAGTCGTGCAGCTTCAAAACCAAATTGCCGGCCGCGTGCGCCAGGTCGAAACCAACCGCACAACCCCGGGCGTGACCGCATCGCGTGATGGCCGCCATATCGAACGCCTGGCCCGTCACGTAATTCACTCCTCCCAACAGAATCAGTGCGATGCTATGTCCTTCGCGCCCGATCAAGGACTCAATGTCTTCGGCGCGGAGGCATGATTCGCCGGGCCGCGCCGTCAACTCAATGAGCGATGTCGCCGGATCAAATCCGTGAAAACGAATCTGCGACTTCACCGCGTACTGATCAGAAGGAAAAGATCCCCGCTCGATCAGAATTTTGTGCCTCGCTGCAGTCGGTCGATAGAACGAAACCATCATCAGGTGCAGGTTCACCGTGAGCGAGTTCATCACCACAACCTCGAGGGGATGCGCTCCCACCAGCTCTGCGACCCGTTCCGTGAGCAGCCTGTGATAGGGCATCCACGGATTCTTGGCGCGAACATGCCCTTCCACGCCCAGCCGTGCCCACTCTTCCAACTCCTGTTCCACGTACTGCGCCGCTGCCTTGGGCTGCAGGCCCAGCGAGTGACCACAGAGGTAGACGCAATCACCATCGGCACGCTTCGGGAATAAGAAACGTTGGCGGAATTCCCGCAGGGGATCGCGCTCGTCCATGGCGATCGCAAACTCTCCGCCCGGTTGAAATTGACCCGTGTTCACGGCCGGAGCTCCAACGGAGTGAGCTCCCGCCGGACCAATTGGTCCGCCTTGTTCCAGTCGAGATCTTCCACACGCTCCAGGTGTTCGCAGAGTTCTGCCAGCATGCGATCCTGAACCGTCCCTCGCGCCTGCGCGACTGAGTACGGGATACGATGAAACGTCACCATGGCATATTTCGGCACGAAGAGCTGCGGATATCTTGCTTCCAACGCCAACTCCACTTTTTTCCGCAATAAGAATCGCGAGTCCGCAACCTTATCCCTCATCTCCGTAAAATTCTCAATCGCCATGTCCGCAATGGCGTCGGTGTTAACCTTTCGCTCTTGCTCGAACTCATTGAACACTCGACGCCACTCCGCGCCATGCCGGTCGAGCAATTCGATCAGAAAGGTACAGTCTTCGAATCCGCAATTCAATCCCTGACCGAAGAAAGGAACGATCGCATGGGCTGCGTCCCCGAGGAGCAACGCTTTTTCTTCCACATGCCAGGGCGAGCACTTGACGGTAACCATTGTCCCGATAGGATTCGCGAAGTAGTCGTCAGCCAGTCGCGGCATCAGCGCAACCGCGTCCCGAAAACGAGACTCGAAAAACCGGATCACTTCTTCCGGAGTGGTCAACTCGGCAAAGCTATCCGTGCCCTCAAACGGCAGAAACAGAATGCAGGCAAACGTGCCATCAATGTTGGGCAAGGCGATCAGCATGTGGTTGCCCCGCGGCCAAATGTGCAGCGCGTGCTTCTCCAGCAGATGCTGGCCGTTGGAGCCGGAGGGAATCGTTAATTCTTTGTAGCCGTAATCGAGATACTGCTGTGAAAAGTTGAAGCGGTTCAGCCTGAGCATTTCCACTCGAATCGCCGATGCGGCGCCATCGCAGCCGATCACAACCGAGGTCTCATACCTTCCCTCGTTCCCGGTCTCTTCATTGCGCAATCGTATGGTCCCGGTCTTCAGGTCGTATCCTGCACAGCGCCGCTGAAAGTGGATGGTTGCGCCTTGTTCTTCTGCCGCGTTGATGAGAGCCAGGTTCAAGTCGGCCCGCGAAATCGAATGGATGACTTCCGCTTCATCTTTTCCGTACGGTTGGAAGGTGAGTTCTCCTGCGGACGAATGCATCATCCGTCCCTTCATTGGAATGATGATGCTGCGCAGTCGCTCCCAAAGGCCAGCCTGCTGCAGGGCGCGAATACCGCGTGTCGAAAGCGCGAGATTGATGGACCGACCTGCGCTCACCCGCACCCGCCGCATGTCTGACCGCCGCTCAAAAAGTTCGACGGTGAAACCGCGCTGCACAAGAAGGACAGCCAGAAGAGGACCGTTCAGCCCGGCTCCAATCAGTGTCAGTTTCTCGGCCGCAGGTCTCATTTGCTGCAATTCGGACGGGAGAAGTGTTTGTCAGCTTTATGAAGAACAAGACAAATGCTCACTCAGTCAGCAACGTCCTTGCCTCCCACAGTTCGGGAAAAAACTTCTTGTCGAGCGTGAGTTTCAAGTAGGATGCTCCCGTGCTCCCGCCGGTTCCCAGGCGAATGCCGATGATGCGCTCGACCAGCTGAATGTGTCGCAGCCGCCAACTCACCACCAGTTCGTCGAACTCCGTCAGCCGCTCGCAAACGTCAATCCAGTCACGATGGTGGTGCTCATCCTTGTAGAGTTCATGGACGGCGCGAGCGCGGGCTTCAAATTGTTCCCTCTCCGTGGCACTCGCGGTGGGCGGCGTCAGTTTGCCCATCGCCTGCAAAGCTCCAAAGAACACGTCGCGCAAGGACGGTTCCTGCAAGCGTCGCTGCAAACTTGCGTAAGCCTCCGGTGTGGGCCGGTGATAACGAAGCATTTTTTCGTCCTTCAAACCGCACAGGAATTCAATCTCTCGAAACTGCTCGGACTGAAATCCGCTGGCCGGTTCCAGCATGCCGCGGAACGCCAGAAAATGGGTAGGCAACATCGTTTCCAGAATCGTGAACTGCTCCACCAGAACCCGCGTAATCTCAGTGCAGCGTCGCAACAGCCGTGCCGCCTCATACACGCAATCGTGCGAATCGGTGGCAGCGCCGGCGCTCCGCAAGTTCGCAACCACGGCGTCAAGGTCGTGCAGCAACTCCTTGAACCACAGTTCGTAGGTCTGATGCACCAGGATAAAAAGCAGCTCGTCGTGATGCGGCGGAGCAGATTGCGGCAGCTGTAACGACAACAATTCTGGAACCTTCAAATAGGAACCGTATGTGAGCTGCCCAGACTCGGACGCGATGGTGGATGGGACGACAGCCGCGCACGGCCTTTGATCGCCCGCGCACGACTCGGTGTTGAGTCCCAGGAAACGCGCCGCATTCTCGCTCAGTAACTTCGTCTTGGTATTCTGCGGCAAATTGCTTTGCCGTATGAGTGCGCCAACGCGCTCCTCGCCCAACGGAAACGGATAGTCCGAGCCAAGCACCACCTGCTCCGCTCCCATGGTCCCAACCAGAAACTGCAGCGTGCGTTGGTCAAACACCGCCGAGTCGACGTAGAACCGGTTGAGATATTGGCGAGGAGCAAACTCACATTCGCCACGCGCCACCGGATGATGGTGCCAGGCATTTTCCAGTCGGCCCAGCAAGAACGCAAAACTGCCGCCTCCGTGTGCGAAGCAAATTCGCAGGGCACGCGGCAGCCGGTCGAAAGCTCCACTCAAAATCAGCGCAACCACCGAGAGTTGCGTTTCGGCGGGCATGCCTACGGTCCACGGCATCATGTACTTCGGCATCCGCTCCCGGCCCAACATCTCCCAGGGATGGACGAGCACGGCCGCGCCTTCATCCGCGCAGTGGTGCAGAAACGTCACAACTCCCGCATCATCCAGATTCTTGCTTCCAATATGATTGCCAATCTGCACGCCTAAGTGTCCCGATCGCATGCATCGCGTCAACTCCTGGCAGGCTGCATCCGTGTCCTGCAACGGCACCTGGCAAAGTGATCTAAGCCTGCCTTTTCCCCGGCTGCACAACTCGAGCGCCGCATCATTGAACAGCTGCGCACAATCCAGCGCATGCTCCACTGGACGCTCGTAGGCGAACAGCACCGGCGTAGCCGAAATGACCTGCAGGTCGACGCCGTCGCGGTCCATCTCCTGCAACCGAACCTCCGGATCCCAACACGCTGAATCAATTCGGCGGAAGAAGCCCTCGCCCACCATGATTTCCGCTTTCCCCGCCTCCGTATGCTTGATCCACGGCCAGTTCGCGGTGCCATAGCGCGCCCCCAAATCGGGCCACGAGCTGGGAAAAAAATGATTATGAATGTCGATGACTTGCATGCTTTACTTTCCCGGATGAATCGCGCCGCAATGCCCGCACCTACGCCGGCTCTCGTTGGAATAAAACTGTTCAAATAGCGGCGGCAGGTCCTTCACAATACTTTTCAACTTCACTTCCGCACGATAGATCAGTTGATGGCAATTCGGGCAATACCATTCGAAAGCGTCCATCGAATCGTCTGGACGCGGCACTTCGACGACCACACCGATGGTTTCGGCCGGCCGTTGTGGCGAATGGCGCACGTGCTTCGGCAAAAGGAAAATCTCGCCTTCTCTGATCGGAATCTCGAGCGGCGGCTTGCCCGCCGTCTCCATGATGCGAAGCGAAATGTCACCCTTCAACTGGTAAAAAAATTCCTCAGTAGGATCATCGTGAAAGTCTCGCCGCTGGTTGGGCCCGCCCACCACGGTCACCATCATCTCGCCATCCTCCCACACCTGAGCGTTGCCCACCGGAGGCTTGAGCTTCTCTTTGTTCGCTTCGATCCAGGCCTGAAAGTTGAAAGCCTGAAGATTCTTGATGGATGCCATCGCTGCCTCCTACCTCAGCGGTCTGTAAGCCATTGCCCGGATCTCGATCAGTAAATTCGGATGCGGCAATTGATGCACCGCCACCGTAGTTCTTGCCGGGCCATCGTATCCGAAGAATTCACCGTACACCTCGTTGTAGCCGGCGAAATCATCCATATTCACCAGGTAAGTGAGTATTTCGACCACGTCTCGCAACTGCGCCTCGCTGCTCTGCAGGATGTCGCGAATGTTTTCTAGCACCGCGCGTGTTTGTACGCGGATGTCGAGCCGCGTCGTGCCCGTTTCGTCAACCTCTGCACCAGCAATTGTGTTATCAGCCCGCCGAGAGCTCGTACCCGACACAAAAAGAAAGTCCCCAGCCCTTTTTATATGCGGATATTTGCCCCGGGGGGGCGCCTTCCCCTCGACAACTTTACTCTCTGTCGCACCCATCTTCCTCGTTATCACCCCGTCGATTCCCGCCGCTATCTCGCCTCGTTGCTTCATAGCCGAATGCAGATGTTGTTCAGCTCGGAATAAAAATTCAAGGAATGCGCGCCGCCTTCGCGTCCAATGCCGGAAAGTCCCGCGCCACCGAACGGAGTTCGCAGATCACGCAAAAACCAGCAGTTCACCCACGTGATGCCAACATTCATTTGTTGAGCTATCCGATGTCCGCGCTTCAGGTTGCTCGTCCAGATCGACGCCGCAAGTCCGTACTTCGTGTCGTTGGCCAGGGCCACGGCTTCCTCTTCCGAATCGAACGGCGTGACGTGACATACCGGGCCGAAAATTTCTTCTCTCGCGCACCGCCCTGATTCGGGAAGTCCAGTATAGATGGTCGGTTGCACGTAAAAGCCATTGTCGCGATCGTCGCCAAACTTCGGCACCCCACCCCCTGTAACAGCCGTCGCTCCTTCTTCGCGGGCCAGCCGGTAGTAGGAAAGCACCTTTTCTCGATGCTGCGCTGAAATCAGCGGCCCCAGGGTCGTCTCCGCTTGGTGCGGCCATCCCGAATGCAGGACCTCCGCTTTCTTTTTCAACGCTTCCACAAACGCGCCGAAAACTTTTCGTTCCACGTACAAGCGCTCGGCGCACAAGCAAACCTGCCCGGTATTGAGAAACACGGCCTCAGCCAGGCCATGCACCGCCTCTTCGAAATCGCAATCCGAGAATACGATCGCCGCATTCTTTCCCCCGAGTTCGAATGAAACCGCCTTCACCGTCGGCGCCACAGATTTCATGATGGCTGCACCGGTCGGTGATTCGCCGGTAAACGTGACTGCGTCCACGTCGGGATGGCGCGTCAGAAACTCTCCCGCCGACCCCGATCCGAAACCGTGCACCACGTTATAGACGCCGTCCGGAATTTTCGCCTCCTGCATCGCCTCCGCCAACAGCGTAGCTGTGGCCGGAGTTTCCTCCGATGGCTTGACCACCACCGCGTTTCCGCAGGCCAAGGCTGGCGCGATCTTCCATGTGAGCAAAAGCAGCGGCAAATTCCATGGCGTAATCACGCCCACCACACCCAGTGGCTTGCGCACGGTATAGTTCAGAGCATTTCCGGCAGGAGTTTCGGTCTGGAACGCTTCCAGTCCGGACACGTTTATCAGGTCGGCAAACACGCGAAAATTAGCCGCAGCGCGAGGAACATCGAGTTTGGAAGCCAGCGATACCGGCTTGCCCGTGTCCGCAACCTCGGCCTCAACGAAACAATCAAAGCGCTTCTCAATCGCATCTGCCACCCGGTGCAATCGCGCCGCCCGTTCGCGCACGCCGAGCCGCCCCCATGCCCCACGCAACGCACGCCGGGCGGCATGCACCGCTTCGTCCACCAGCGCGTCATCGGCTTCGCTGACTTGCGCGATAACCGTTCCATCCGCGGGATTCACATCGGCAAACTCGCGCTTCCCAGGCAGGTAACGGCCATCAATGTAATTTTGGATGAGCTTCACGAGATCCCCGGCAGGCCCCGGCAATCGTAGCAGGGCGGCCGGAAGCGAAGCAATCGGGCGGATGCTCCGGTCAACTCTGGCGTTGTTCTAGATACCGCCGCAGCGCATCGCGCCAGGAGGGCATTTCCATCCCGACATCTTGCAAATGAGCCGGTGACAGTACCGAATACGCCGGACGAGGAGCAGGCCGGGCCATCTGCTGGCTGCTGACCGGTCGCACGACTGCGGACAGACCGGCCATCCGCACAATTTCTTGCGCAAATTCAAACCAGGTGCAATCGCCGGCATTGGTAACGTGAACAATTCCGTTGGCCTTTGCGCGGCACAATTGAACGATGGCGCGTGCCAGATCGACCGCATACGTTGGGCAGCCACGCTGATCGTTGACCACATCGAGCGCCGGACGGGTGGCAGCCAGCTTCAAGATGGTATCCGGAAAACATCTCCCGCCAGTTCCAAAAAGCCACGAAGTTCTTGCGATGCAGCAATCCGGCGCCAACTGAAGTAGCTTGACCTCTGCCTCGGCCTTGCTTCGTCCATACACGCTCTGCGGATT
>Ga0302180_10002827_pt1 | contig 13402 bp, 17 predicted proteins | sample I_Palsa_E3_2_FD_200575 | JGI IMG/M metagenome (GOLD analysis project Ga0302180, IMG submission 200575) | Peat permafrost microbial communities from Stordalen Mire near Abisko, Sweden - I_Palsa_E3_2 | ecosystem: Environmental > Terrestrial > Soil > Palsa > Peat permafrost | place: Sweden... | reverse complement strand
CTTCTCCATCGCGACGAACGTGTTCGCGAACGACGGCGGTGCCGGATTGTTGGCAATCGCCGCGTACTCGCGCGCCTGTTGGGCGATGCCGGCTCGAAACGCGGGCAAAAAGTCACTATCCTTGATCCGGTCGAACGGTGGTGCACCGAACGGCAATGTACTGGAGTGAGGAGCGGGTTGGTCGCGCTCGGGGCCGGCCCAGACGGGATCGCGACAAAGGCAAACAAGACGATAGCCGCAGCAAGACGATTCATGCGCTCTCAATTACGACGGAAAGCGCGTTTTCCCGCGTGGCCAAGCGTCAGCCATCTGACACATGGTCTTGCCGTCGTCGGTTTCACAAACGAAACAGCATCGCAACGCCAGATGAGAGAAGCTTCAGCATAAACGCCGGGGGGTAGCCCCTATGGGAAGGCACGCCGTCGGCGGGCACTTCGCCATTCTGCATAAAGCTCGTGCAAATACGCATCTGTATCGCCGGCGCACTCGGCCCGAGGCGCGCGCGATAAATTGGGATCCAATGCCGCGCGTCATCGAAGCGCATCATGACCGGCGAATTGCAGCAGGACGCGACGACTCGACTTGTCCTGGGATTCTGCTCGAGCTTATAGTCTTTGAGGAGTTCGGAGCCCTTCGCGTAGGCTACGCGATCCTTACGATAGAGGACGTACTCCGTACCCCCGTCTGGATCTCGCACGGAAGGTGCATTCGGCAACGCCTCGATGCGGCTCGAACCTTCCTGGCACGTGTCGCAGAAGCAAGCAAAACTCCCAATTGGCGCGCCCTTGAGCGCCAAAGCGACGGATCCACAGGAACACTGGGCAAACACCGTGCCGCCCGACCCCTGAAGCGTCATGCGTGTTTGTGCGCACCGCAGCAAGAATTTCCCCCTTGCGCTGCACCGGAGGACGGCCGTTGCGGGCACCTGAATAATCCGTCGGAATGGCTAAACAAAAGCTTGGCCCCGTTCATACAATTCCGGTGGACCTCCGGAAAGCAATTGAGTCTGACTCGATTGCAAAGGGCGTGTGGGAAGACATTACACCGTTAGCCCGCAACGAGTGGATTTGCTGGGTTACCTCTGCGAAGAAAGATGATACTCGCAAACGCCGCATTATCGTTGGCCTGGATAAAATGCGCAAAGGCATGCGCAGACCTTGCTGCTGGCCGGGTTGCCCCCATCGTTAGCGTGTGGCAACACGCGTAAATCGCGCTCTTTGCTGAAGCGCAACAACGCGCGCCGACAATATGGGTGCGTGCTGTCTTTCATTTCTGCCTACTAGACGACCGGGTTAGTTGGCAAAGTGTCACCTACGAGATCATCCTTCTTCTCATTGGAAGCGACGAGCCTTTCACGAAATAGCCAAAATGCTACTGCTCCTAGAGGCAAGGTGAAGAACACATACCAATGGTCGTAATAACTTTGCGACGAAATCGCAGCTGCTGGAATTTGAAAAAACAGCGGCTTAATGTCGGTTTCCCCCGTTGCCCAATCCATCGTGAACTTTGCAACTCCGGTGCAGCATAGCAGCGCCCAGAGCCATCGCCAGCGAACGCGCTGCTCCCACATACACGCGAGCAACGTCGCCAGGGCGAAGAACATAACGGCGATCGATGCAAGCAGCCAGAGGTATTCGGCTGCACTCTTTCCCAACAACGTGAACGCATTCTCGCCGCCGCATCCGCGTCTCCCGCTGCGATCTTGCGAACCAGATATTGCTCATTGGCGAGTGAAAGCGCCGTTAGGCCGATGGCCGCCAAGATCAGTGCAAAAACAAGGCCAACACGGAACCCGCGCGTCTTCAAAAAAACTCACGGTCAGGATTTTCGACCGCCCTGCTAGTCGCCCCCGCCTGCGCATGGTGCAAAAGGCCCACGCCGCATTACCGTCGGCCTGGATAAAATGCGCAAAGGCATGCGCGGGCCTTGTTGCCGGCCGGGTTGCCCGCAGCGTTAGCTAGGGTATCACTGCCAGGCGTGGCGGATTGCTTACGGGTTCTTTAGGAACCGCAAATAGAATGCCACAAACACCAAGGCAATGCCGACATTCGCCATCAGTCGTTCCCAGAATCGATCCCTAAAGAACAGTACGTCCACGCTAACGACAACGGCAATCAATGCCGCAACGTAAAGCACGACAGGCATGTTCCTGATCATTTCAATCTCGATCTCATGGATCGCGCTCCCTCGCCGAGGGCACGAAGTTTCCCATAGGCGACGCTGCGTGACATGGGAGCCATGCCACAGTTCGTGGTGGCGGTAATCGATTCGGCAGGCAGATACTCGAGTGCCGTTTCGATCGTGCGCACGACGTCTTCGGGCCGCTCGATCTCGTCGGAGGCCACGTCGATACAACCAACCGCGACGGATTTGTTCTTGAGATGCGCAAGCACGTGCGGCGGGACGCGCGATCCGGCAAGCTCGATCGCGACTTGGTCGACGTTGCTGCGCGCCAGCATCGGAAGCACGATGTCGTACTGATCCCAATGCTCACCAAGTGACTGCTTCCAATCGTTGTTGGCTTGAATCCCGTAGCCGTAGCACACATGAACGGCCGTCTTGCAGGGCACGTCGCGAATGGCGGCGTTGAGGGCGTCGATACCCCACTCGTTAACCTCGTCGAAGAATACGTTAAACGCGGGTTCGTCGAGCTGCACGACGTCGACACCGAGCGCGCAGAGGTCGAGAATTTCGTCGTGGATGATGTCTGCGAAGGCAAACGCGAGATCGCGCCGCGAGCCGTAATGGCCGTCGAACAGCGTATCCACGATCGTCATCGGCCCGGGAATCGTGATCTTCAACGTTCGATCGCTTACGCTGCGCGCGAACCGCACCTCTTCCCCGTGCACGCTGTTCGGGCGGCGAATCGGGGCGACGACGCTTGGGCAATCGGCTTCATAGCGGTCGCCGCGGATACCGCGCCGCACCTTCTTCTCAAAGTCGATTCCTTCGATGCCGGCAACGAACCCGTGGACGAAGTGTTGGCGTGACTGTTCGCCGTCGGTCACGACGTCGATCCCGGCGTGCTCCTCTTCGAAGAGCGCGATCCGTGTCGCGTCGCGCATCGCTTCGGCGAGCGCGTCCCCGCTCTGGCGCCATTGCGGCCAAAGGCGTTCCGTCTCGGCGAGCCAAGATGGCTTCGGGAGACTGCCGGCAATCGTCGTTGGAAAGAGCATCGCGTACGCTTCCTCTCGTTGATCCCTTTGCCTCCTTCATAGTGGGAACGTGGGCGGCGGCGAAGTGCACATAGCAATGGGCATCCGAAAGAGCGGGGGACCGCGCTCCTGTTATAAGAAAAACGGTGCGCCGAAGGCCGCGTTCAAAACACGAAAGCAGGCCGAGCGCGCCATTCCTCGCACGAGCGTCGGTCTGCAGCCCTACGCCTGCCCGTTGCACGGATGGCATCTGGGGCATTAACGGGTACCCGCCAGGGTGCGGCAATACCGGCGGCAGAATACCTCCGCGTGCCCAAGGCCGATTGGTACCGAAAAACCACGTGGACGAGTGACGATGCGAAGGACTTCTTCGCGCAGCTTGCTTGCGCGCAAACGGATATCCATCGCGCACAGTACCTAAAGATTCAGGCGCTGACGCTCAAGGACGCAAAGCAATGCGATGCCGCACTCGAGTTGATCGACACGGCGGTCGAGAAGTTTCCCACGAGAGAAGTGACGCAGCTTCGCAAACTACGAGCGGAGTGTCTTTTTGCTTTGGGCCTTCGCGAACAGTCGTTGGAGGCATACCGTTCCGCGTTCCAAGCTCAGCGCGAGCAACGCAACGCTCTCTGCAACGTTGCGCTGGCATTCGCCGAAGTGTTCCATGACGTTGACGATGGCGCACACCGCGCGGAACTCCTCGAACTTCTCAGAGAGGAAGTCGCCCAGCCAGAGTCGTTCGGGCCGTTCCTTGGATTCCGGTACGCATTGATGTTTACTCGGCTTCTCGCGGGTCTCGGGCAAATGACCGCTGCCGCGAAGTGGGCGGATCGAACGCTCTTGGCGCAGCGCGCCGAAATCTCCGGACTTCGGCATTACAAACCGGTTGGCTGGGCGAGCGGCGTTGACGAGGGCACCGAAATCTGGTTACGACAGCTGGCGGCACGTGGCAACCAATGATCGAATACCAAGTCGAGATCGTTACGCCTGCGGGGGTGATGGATGCGTTCGTAGCGCACCCCGAGCGCAACGGACCGTTTCCGGTGATCTTCTTCTATATGGACGCGCCGGGGATTCGCGAGGAGCTGCGCGACATGGTCCGCCGCCTCGCGACCGTCGGCTACGCCGTGGTCCTGCCAAACCTGTACTACCGCGCCGGCACCGGGACGACGCTCGATCAGTTAAAGATGCGCGAAGACGGACCCGAGCGTGAGCGGATGTGGCAGCTCATGTACGGCATCAACAACGCTCTCGTCATGGACGACACGCGAGCACTCTTCGCCTTTGTCGACGAGCAACCGTACGCGCTCACAGCGAGCATCGGCTGCGTCGGCTATTGCATGAGCGGCCAATACGTCTTCAGCGCCGCCGCGGAGTTTCCGGATCGCATTGCGGCGATGGCCTCGCTCTACGGCGTGGGGCTCGTGACCGACCGGCAGGATAGTCCGCACCTCCGTGCAGACCGCGTCACGGCGGAAATGTACTTCGGTTGCGCAGAGGTCGACAGCTACGCGCCGCCCGAAATCGTCATCGAACTCGAACGCTCGCTCGCTGAGTCCAGTGCGGTCTTCGAAGTGGAACGGTATCCCGGAACCGAGCATGGTTTCGCCTTTCCCAAACGGCCCGCATACAACAAGGCTGCCGCCGAGCTGCATTGGGAGCGGCTATTTTCGCTCTTTCGCCGTCGTCTTGGTTAGCCACGTATTGATATCGCGCGACTCAGCGTCGCTGATCTCGTGGGCAATCGGATAACCGTGCTCTTCCAACTTCGCTCCGCTACTCTCGCGCAGATACTTCGCACTGCGCGATACAAGGTCGGCCGGAATGACACGATCGAATGATCCGTGCCCGTAAAAGATAGGCACGCCCGCAAGACGATTCTTGTTCATCGATAGGTCCGTGTCGAATGGGAGCGTACCGCTCAAGAGAACGGCGCCCGCGTAACGCGCCGGCTGATCGAAAAGCAAAGCACTTGCCATCGCCATGCCGGCGCTAAATCCCAGGAGATAGAGTTCTTGGGGCTCCGGCCTTCCGCTCGTGAGAGCCTCGAGCCACGCTTGAAACCAGGTGAGCGAACTTCGTAAGCTTTCGCCGATGTAGCGACCGGGAGTGGTGCTTTCGCTCCACGTGTAACCGCCCTCATCGGTTGGCAACGGCGCGCGTACCGAAGCTACGGCAATACCGGAATCAATCGCCGGTGCCAACGTGAACAAGTCATCCTCGTCGGCGCCCCGTCCATGGAGCAGCACGAGAAGCGGTGGACGTCCGGTACGGCCGCCCTGCGCTTTGCGCCAACGAACCGTCGGCGGGAGAGCATACATTTTAGCTAGTCGTCGCGCTCGGCCGATTCCACGACCGGGTCGCCGCCCTCTTCGATTCGGATTCCAAACGAAATCGGACTGCAGCAGACTGGGCAATCTTCGGTGAAGCGTTGACGCGGTCCGGCTGTCGGGTCGACGCCGACGTGATTTTCCTTTCCGCAGAAGGGACACGTGTAGGCAGCATCGTGCTCGAGAGGCATTATGATGATGCGGATTCGAGATAACTCGCGAGTTCCTCTCGGCCGAAATGTACCGCCCAGTCCTTTGGTGTGGCATGGTGGTGAATATCTCGAATATCGAGCCTTGCGCCCCGCTCGACCAGCAACCGAACTACCGGCTCTTGTCCAGCCGCAACGGCCTGGTGCAGCGGCGTCGCGTGCGAATGTCCACCGACCGGCGCATACCGGTCCGGATCCACGCCCGCATCAAGAAGCAGGCGAACGACGTCCACCCGGCCGTGTTGCGCCGCCAAGGCAAGAGCTCTCTGCCGAGACTCGGCGTCCGTATCTCCAAGCAACGAGACGGCCTCGTTGTAACGCCCGGTAGCCGCGGCGACGACGAGATCGACCTTCGCGCCGCGCCGGATTAATGCGTCGACTGCGTCGAACTCACCGTACAAAAGTGCCGGATAGATTGCTGCGCACGCGTTGGCGCCGTAGTCGCACAGCAAATCGATCAACTGGCGCTGAACTCCGCATTCGCGCGCTACTCGACTCGAGCCGGCCAGCGCCAGCGTTGAATCGAGACCGGCCTTGTCGTCCTTCGCCCCCGCGTCAAGAATCGCTCGTGCAATATCAACGATGTTCGCGGGGAGGCGTCCATGCCGCGTAGGATTCTCGGCTACGAACTCGAGCAGCGTAGGATTTGAGAAGTAATTCCCGCCGTCGAACGTGACGCGTTGGCGCACCACGTCGGGATGAGCGGCGAGGTACGTTCGCAGTTCGTCGATCTTGCCGGCGTCCAACAGTTCGACAGCTCGACGGAATGCTGCGTCCTCGATCCGCTCGTGATGCGCATGCGTCAGCCGGTCCTGATGTGGGCTTTCGATGTATGCTTTCAGACGCGGCCAGCTCGGGAATCCATATTCGCGCGCGATCGTGAGTAGGGCATCGCTCAACGCGAAGGTTGCGTTGGCGATCTCGGCGTCGCTCGCCGAGCGGAAACGAGGGTGAAACTCTCTGATCCTCTGGCTCGCTTCCATCGTTTGGAGTCGATGGGAGCGCAGCAAATCCTTCGCCTGCTGCTTGAGATGCGCAAGGCTTGGATGTATGGGCAAGGGCTTAGTCGGCATAACGAACTCCCTCGTGTTGCGCCCGGCGTCCGCATTCGCAGGCAGAAAGTTCGTTCATTTCTGGTATCGCTCGAGAACGATGAGGGTGGGCTTCTGCCCTTTCCGCGGACCGGGTGCACCCCTAGGTGCGCCCCAATCGTACCACGTCCGCCAGCCTGGTGTACGCCCTGAAACCGCCGGGTCGCCACGCCGGGTTTTGCGGCCCATGGAAACGACAACACTCTCTAAATTTCAGGCGCGCCTGGGCACCCCGTCCGATCTCGCGCAAGACGCTCGGGACGAGATCGGCAAGGCGCTGCTTCCTCTCACCGCCGACGTGGTGGCGTTGTTCCTGAAGACCAAGAACTACCATTGGCACGTCTCGGGCAGCCACTACAAGGAATACCATGAGCTGCTCGACGAGCACGCGACGCAGATCTTTGCGATGGTCGACGTCCTCGCCGAACGCTCGCGCAAACTCGGCCAGCCAACGCTTCGAAGCGTGGGCCAAGTTGCGAAGATCACGCGCGTGGATGATGACGATCGCGAGTTCGTCGAGCCCCACGCGATGCTGCGCCAACTTGTCGAAGACAATAAGGATTTGGTCAGCCGTATGCGCGCCGTCCACGGAACGGTCGACGAGCTCGGCGACGTCGCGACGGCCTCGCTGCTCGAAGTCTTTATCGACGAGACCGAACGGCGGATTTGGTTCCTGTACGAAACCACCGTCGGCGAGCAGTCCACGAACTAGCAATTCCCAAACTGCGCTTTTTGGATAGCGTAGGGCCCTGCGCGGCCCTACGCTGAGAGCGTTATGCCACGCCCTGACCGAAGCCATGCTCTCGATCACGTCGTCGTGATCATGTTTGAGAACCGTACCCTCGACAATCTTCTCGGCCGTCTTTATCAGCCGGGCGAGGTGAAGTCGTTTGAGGGCGTGATCGGCAAGGACCTGAGCAATCCGATTCCCGACTGGGCCGAGCACGGTGCTGACCGCAAAATCGTGCCGTACGGGATCGCGAAAACCATGGATACGCCGAACCCTGATTCCGGTGAAGAATACCCACACGTGAATACGCAAGTGTTCGGGATCATCGATCCGCCCGGCAATCGCAGCGTGTCGTTCAAGGCGATGACCGCTCCTTATAATGCGCCCGCCGACCCCAACGCGCGCCCAACGATGGATGGCTTCGTAGCCGACTACATCAGCACGTTCACCGCGGAGATGGGCCGTCAGCCAACCTACGACGAGTACGAGCAGATCATGGGCGGTCACACACCCGAACAAATGCCGGTGATTTCGGCGCTCGCACGCGGGTTCGCCACGTTCGACCATTGGTTCTGCGAAGTGCCCTCGCAAACGTTTCCCAATCGTTCGTTCTTCCACGCGGCCACGTCGTCGGGCTTCGTCGTCAATACCTCTCCGCCAGATTCATTTCCGGTACACAACACCGCCGAGACGATCTTCGAGCGTCTCGAAGCCAAGGGGCTCACCTGGCGCGTGTACTGCGATTCGCCGAGCCCGCTTTCCGTGACGGGTCTGATTCACGCATCGCGGCTTCATGCGCGCTTCGCGACGAATTTCTTCACGACGGATCGGTTCCTTGAGGACGCGGCCAAAGGCAACTTGCCGACCTACTCGTTCATCGAGCCCAACCTCTTGCACGGTCACAATGACATGCACCCCGCGTTTAACGCGGGCGCACCGGGCATGAACTTCGACCCGCCCTCGTCGCTGCTCGGCGGCGATGCACTGCTGGCGAAGATCTACAATGCGGTCCGTTCTTCGTCATCCGATCGTGGATCGAACGCCTACAACACGCTGCTGATGATCAACTTCGACGAGCACGGCGGCACGTACGACCACGTCCCTCCACCGCCTGCGCCGCCGCCCGATCCATCGGCCCCGGCCGGGCAGATGGGCTTCACCTTCAACCGCTCGGGTATTCGCGTGCCGGCGATTGCGATTTCCCCGTGGATTCCACAGAAAACCGTCATCAATGATGAATACCGTCACACATCCGTCATCCGAACCTTGCGCGAACGCTGGTCACTCGGGCCCCCGCTTACGGCTCGGGATGCGATCGCTCGCGACATCGCGCCCATCTTCACGCTGGACAATCCCAGAGCGCCGGAACGTTGGCCCGACGTCATTCCATTGCCGGTTCCAGCCTTCGACGTGGCGCTCTTGACGAAAGACGCGCCGGTGGCGCCGCTCCCCAAAGCGATTTTGGCCGCGTGTTTCGGGCTCGGAAAGGCGCTTGGGCAAGCCGCCCCCGATGTCGCGAACGACGCCAATATGACGGGTGGCCAAGCCGTTGCGGCGGCTCGCGACATGTTCTTCCACATCTTCCCTGGGCTGCGAAACTCGTAAGACCGATGATCGTTTTACTCGGTGTAGCGCTGGTTGTTCTTGGCTTTGCGTTGCGCATCAATCCGCTGCTGGTTGTGACAGTTGCCGGCATCGTCTCAGCACTGCTGGGCGGCTTGAGCCCGCTGCACATTCTCGAGGCGTTCGGCAGCGGCTTTGCCGCGAGCCGGTCGATTACGCTCGCGTTCTTGGTGCTGCCGGTCATTGGTCTGCTCGAGCGATACGGTTTGCAGCAGCGCGCGAAAGCACTGGTATCGCAGGCGGCCGGGCTCACCGCCGGCCGGTTACTGCTGGTGTATCTTTTCTTTCGTCAGCTCTTCGCCGCGTTCGGACTCACCAGCATCGGCGGCACGCCGCAGATGGTTCGTCCCGTGATCTATCCAATGGCCGAGGGCGCAGCACTCCGCACGTACGGGAACGTGACCGAACGCATGACCGAAGCGATCAAAGCCAACGCTGCCGCGGCCGACACGGTTGGCGTGTTTTTCGGTGAAGATTGCTTCGTCGCGATCGGGTCGGTTTTATTGATCGCCGCCTACGTTGACGCGAGCTACCACCTCAAACTCGATGCGTTGCAAATTGCGATCTGGGCGATCCCAACGGCGATCGCCGCGTTTCTGATTCACGGCTTCCGCCTACTGCGGCTCGACGGGCGCCTCGCGGGGATGACCGATGATCGGCCCTGACTGGATCTACTGGCTGTGCGGCGGTTTCTTTATCATCGTCGGCGTGCTCATCGCCTTCGATCGCACGCACCCGAGGCGCTGGCCCACCGCAGCATTTTGGTGTTTGTTCGGCGCGGCATTGTGCGCCGGAAACCTCGTGCCTTCGTGGCTGCTCGGCGTGGCGGTGATTGCGACGGCGCTGCTCGGCGGTTTCGGACTCACCGGACGCGGCACAGTTCGCACGACGAGCGATGCCGAGCGCGAAGCGAGCGCGGGACGCCTGCGGAATTGGCTCTTCGTTCCCGCGCTCACGATCCCAGCCGTGACCGTGATCGTCGCGCTCGGGGGCGCGCGGATCTCGATCGGCGGACACGCGCTGCTCATGGCAGGTTCGCAAACCCTCGTCGGCCTCGGCGTAGCAACGATCGTCGCGCTCATCGTGGGCTGCGTCGTGTTGCGCCCAAAGAATCCCGCCGTGGCGTTTACCGAGGGGAGGCGCTTGCTCGAGGCGATCGGCTGGGCAGCATTGCTTCCGCAGATGCTCGCAACGTTAGGACTCTTATTCACGCAGGCGGGCGTGGGAACCCAAGTCGGCGCGATCGTGCAGCACATCGTTCCGGAACACTCGCGCGTCTTCGCCGTGATCGTCTATGCGCTAGGTATGGCCCTCTTCACGATCATCATGGGCAACGCGTTTGCGGCCTTTCCGATCATGACCGCCGCCGTCGGTTGGCCGATTCTGGTCCAGCAGATGGGCGCGAATCCCGCGCCGATGTTCGCGATCGGTATGCTCGCCGGCTTCTGCGGCACGCTGTGCACACCGATGGCGGCCAACTTCAACTTGGTCCCACCCGCGTTGCTCGAGATGCGCGATAAATATGGGCAAATTAAGACGCAAATCCCAACGGCGATCGCGCTCTTTGCCGTGAACGTCGGCTTGATGCTGATCGTTCCATTTCGATGAGCTCCCTGCGCGACGAACTTGCCCCGCGGATCGTGCCGGTCATCCTTGCGAACATCACGACGCCCTATCCGTATCACGACAGTCATCTCACGCGCGAAGGTGAGGCGCCGATCGATCCTACCGTTGCGCATCCGGCATTCGGAAACTCATTCGACTGGCACTCCAGCGTGCATTCGCATTGGACCGCCCTGCAGTTGCTGAATCACGCTGATGCGCCGGTACTACGATCGGCCATAAGCAAGACGCTGAGTGACCGGAACATTGCCGTCGAGGCTGCATACCTCGAATCTCATCCGGCGTACGAGCGCCCTTACGGTTGGGCATGGGCGATGCTCCTCGCAGCGTCAGTGCAGAGCCCGGTTCTGCGCAACATGGCCGCGGGGATCGCCGAGGCGACGTTGGCATGGCTCACGATTCTCCCCGAGCCGGTTCGCCATGGCGTGCACTCAAATACCGCGTTCGCACTGGGACTGATGCTCGATGCAGCGAAGCCGTTGGGTTTCGCAACGCTCGAGTCGGCAATCTTGAAGCGCGCGCGGACCTGGTTTGGCAACGATCGCGATTGGCCGGAGGAATGGGAGCGCAGCGGGAACGATTTCCTTTCGCCCGGGTTGGCCGAGGCCGATCTCATGTTGCGCGTGCTACCGTCGGAGACATTCGTGCGGTGGTGGCGCGACTTTCTCCCGGCGCTTACGTCCGACTCCAGCATCCTCGCGGTAGCACACGTGCCGAACGTCGCTGACGGTCAGATCGTGCATCTGCACGGCCTGAACCTGTCGCGCGCCGGAATGCTCGCTCGCATCGCGCGCGCGCTGGGTGAGCCCGCACTGCTTGACTACGCGAACCGGCTCTATCGTGCGAGCGTTGACCACGCGGTGTCGGGAAACTATCTCGAAACCCACTGGCTCGCCACCTTCGCATGGGCCGCGGCCACCAGCATCGAAACTTTCAGCATATAAGGGGAGGGACCGGGTTGAGTCCAAGATTCGCCGCTTGCGGCGTTCTCGTCGCTATGCTGCTCCTGCTGGTGCAGAGCGCGCGTGCTATAACGGCTTCCGATTCGGAACGCGCATACATGGCAGTCGAGGTTGCGAACTATATCCACTATCCGCACGGCCGCGCCTTTAAGGCCGGCTCATTCAACGGCGCGAGTGCCGTCGAGATCGGGGCCGCGGCTATCGAGCAGCCCGGTGCCCTGGCCGACTGGCGCGCTGGGAACGGCTCCGGGCACGGCCAAGTGGCATTTCTCTATGTGTGCGATCACTGGAATGTGCTCAAGGTGAGCAACGGGGTTCCGCTGCGAGCGGAGCAGATCGTAGTGCAGCAGCCTTTTCCGATTACGAAGTCCAAAGCCAATAGGCTCGTCGCAGAGCTCGCTCAGTTGGAACGCGCGAACGTTACGTTTCTAATGCCCGCCAGGCCGCACGCCGGCTGTTAGCGGGGTATCGTGGCAGAAGTAAAGATCGAAGGTGACGTGCTCGCGATACGGCTTTCGCTGTTCGATCAACTCTTGGCATTTCATAGTTCGCTGAACATACCGCTTGCGCATATCGTCAACGCGTACGTGAGCGACTTTGAGGATCTTGAGCTTCAGTACAAACTCGGGGGAACGAATCTCGGCTTTCTGAAAACCGCCGGCGTCTTTGCGAATCCCGAGGGATTGATCTTCGTTGACGTCGCCGCCGGCGACTGCCTCGTCATCGAGACGCGCGGCGAGCGATTCCCCAAGATCGCCGTTCAATTGCCCGAAGGCGCCGATCCGAGCGCGCTCGCGCACGCGATCATGGCAAAGCTTCCGGATAGCGGCTCGATCGAATAGCTCGCTCCTTGGCTCCCTGGACCGACCCGAGTCTGCATCGTTAGACAAATGGCCAGAAAGATTGCCGACGACGGGCCGAAAGGCCGCACGATGCAGCCTTTGCTGGAGCTGTACGAGCAGGATGCCTGCTACGACGAGTATGCCACCGAAAATGGGGTTCCCCGACCCCACTACGCCGGACTTGCCGCGACGCTTCGTGCCATCGAGTGGAGCGATTTGCGTGCCCGCGAGCAGACGGTCAACGCCGTCCTGCTTCAGCGCGGCGTCACCTTCACGGTTTACGCCGACAGCCGTGGCACCGAACGCATCATGCCCTTCGATCTCATTCCGCGGATCATCCCGGGAAGCGAGTGGAGCCGGCTTTCGCGCGGGGTCGCGCAGCGCGTTCGCGCGCTCAACGCCTTTCTCGCCGACGTGTATCACGAGCAACGCATCCTGCGCGAGGGCGTCATTCCGTGGGACTTGGTCTATTCGTCGAAATTCTTCTGTCGTGAGATGATTGGCTTGCGGGTGCACCGCAACGTCTATATCCACGTCTCCGGCATCGATCTGATACGTGGGAGCGACGGGACCTACTACGTGCTCGAGGACAACCTGCGCTCGCCGTCGGGCATTTCGTACGTGCTCGAGAACCGCGACGTGCTCAAGCGCTCCTTCCCCAAGCTCTTTGAGAACTATCAACCGCTGCCCGTCGACGACTATCCGCTCCGGCTCCGCGCTGCGCTGCGCGACAGCGCGCCGCAAGGCCTTCGGAGCAGCGGCCGTGACGAACCGACCATCGTGCTCCTTACGCCCGGTATCTACAATGCGGCGTATTTCGAACACACGCTGCTCGCG
>Ga0302180_10002825_pt1 | contig 13407 bp, 10 predicted proteins | sample I_Palsa_E3_2_FD_200575 | JGI IMG/M metagenome (GOLD analysis project Ga0302180, IMG submission 200575) | Peat permafrost microbial communities from Stordalen Mire near Abisko, Sweden - I_Palsa_E3_2 | ecosystem: Environmental > Terrestrial > Soil > Palsa > Peat permafrost | place: Sweden... | reverse complement strand
GCAACGCCACCAGCGAAGAGCTCGTTCCGCGCGCGAGAGCACCGGTTCGAACTCGGAAACTTATTCCACTTGGCGCCGTTGTCCTTATGAAGGGTCTGCTGGCGTCAGCACTGTTTGCTCGGATTTACGGCATCTGTGAGCGCTATCCCAAAGCATTTCATCTGAAATGCACCACTCAAAGATCAAGCGTATATGGCGATAAGTTGCGGTGCCAACAGAGGGCAGCGCCCGCTAACCTAAAATAAAGTCGGTCCAGATAATCCGGACTGAATAAGGCAAGCCTCTTGTGGCCGGCCTCTTGTGGCCAGCCAATTGCCGGGATTGCGTGTTTGTCGTAATTCGACACGGCCGTCCCCATATGAAGTGCTTGGCGTACGGAAACAGCAGTGAAAGCGACGCAACGCGAGCGCGGCATTTCCGGGATTTTTGCAAATAGTTCTACGGGTGCGTGCGAGCACATCCGCCACCGAGCCCACAAAAGGACGCGCCATGTCTTTTGACCTGTTTATGAATGATACCTGCCCGAGATGCCGCAAGCCGATAAAGCTGGCTCATGTCGACCAACATCCAACTCGCCGCGACCTTACGGTCCACAAATTCGAATGCGCGAAGTGCGGCGGTGTGACGACCAGGGTCGTCTTCCGAAAGCAGGTCGCCGCCTGACAATGAAAGGCTGCCTCAGTTGCCGCCTTGACGACCCTCGACGACGGCCAGCAGGTCCAGTACGGCGGACTGCCGCCGACGCGAGCAACGAGGAAAGGCTTCAACATGGCCGGCGGTGATGACGACTACGGTGACGCGTTCAAGAAAGCGAAGCTTGAACACGACCGAGAATTGGAAGTCCCAACAGAGGCAAGGCGTGTGCAGGCAGAAGCCGATGCAGACATCGCGGTATTGAGCGATGTGGTGCTTCCGCAATTACAGGCTGCAGCCCAGAAATTGCAGCCGCTCGGCGGTAAAGTAGAAATTCGGCAGTACGGCCGAACCGGACAAACCTTGCGGCCCGCGTCAGTTGCTTTCCGCATAACGGATCAGCAGGGTCAGCAAGATAAGTCGGGCTATGGAAAGGGCCACCAAAGCCGCGCCTATTTGATTGTTCCGCGCAGCGGGGCGGTCACGGTCACCTGCGGCGACGGTTTCGATGTGACGGGCCAGCCCAAACAACCCAAGAACGTCAGCAAGGAGATTGGTATCCAGCGACGCGATGACGTTACAATCGAGAGTGTCAAAAAGCTGATCATGCGTGCGATCGAGGAATACCGAAACGATCGTGACCCGCCGGAGTGCGGATAACAACGATCATCGACCCAAAGTGAGCTATATTAGACAGGCGCCGGGCAGCGATTGCGCGTAAATTGCGGCGATTGGTGGGACCTCAAATGAGCGAGCGGAGCATAATTCCCAAAACCGCGAAGGGCGGGCGGCGGTTCGATCCGGCCCTATTCTTCGATACCGCGGCTAAGGGCCGAACTATTGCAAAGCATCGCAAGAGCGAAATCATCTTTTCGCAGGGCGATGAGGCCAATGCGGTTTTCTATATTAAGAAAGGCAAAGTCAAAGTCACCGTCGTATCCAAGCAGGGCAAGGAAGCCGTCGTCGCGATCTTGGGTATCGACGAATTCGTGGGTGAAGGATGCCTGATCGGACAGCCGAAACGATTGGCGACCGCAAGTGCCATGTCGGAATGCGTCACTATGCGAGTGGACAAGAGCGAAATCCAACGGCTTCTTCGGGACGAGCCCACATTTTCACAAATGTTTGTTTCGCACGTTTTGGCGCGGACCGCTCGTGTGGAAGAAGATTTGGTAGACCAACTATTCAATTCCACAGAGAAACGGCTTGCTCGATTGCTGCTGCTGTTGGCCAATTTCGGCAAGGAAGGTCGGCCCGAACCGCTGATGGCGAAGATCACTCAGGAAACTCTCGCGGAGATGATCGGTACAACGCGGTCGCGGGTAAGCCATTTCATGAATAAGTTTCGCGAAGCAGGGTTCATTGATTACAACGGTCATCTTGAAGTCCATAGCTCGTTATTGAGCGTGGTCCTGACCGAACAGCCGCGCACTGTCAGGGCGCCGCAGTGACTTTTCCGTGAGCGAACACGCGGTGGCTTGAATTCCAGAGTTCAGCCAAGCAATTACGTATTGTAGCCCATATCCGAAAAACTTTAGTAAACCTGCGCAGTGAGCACTTTTGCTCAGTCTGCGTTGCGGTGCAATGCAAACCTTTGTGAGACATTGGCACGGAGGTAGCGATGAGCAGCTCAATCTCTGCGCGTGAGCCTGTATTCCAGTTTCGTGGATCGCAAGCGTTCGAGCGCGATACAAGCGACCGGAGACGATCCGATGCATTGACGGCCGAATTGCAGGCGTCGCTCGCACGCGAAGATGCGCTGCGAGCGGAGAAGCGTGATTTGATGCGGCGACAAATGATGCTGGCCAAGGAATTCGAGCACCGGATTACCAACGGCCTGCAATTGATCGCAGGTCTGCTGTCGGCGCAAAGCCGGACCATGCCGACACCGGAGGCGCGCATCGAACTGAGCATCGCGGCTCGTCGCGTTGTCGCTCTCGGATCCGTCCATAATCGGCTAGATCTTCTCGACCAACCAGCAAATATGGACCTGAAGGAATTTCTGGTCGGCCTGTGCGACGACCTTTCGAGCCTGCTTCTCCAAGGCCGATACCATCACGCCATCGTGGTCGAAGGAGCGAAGGCTGAGATACCGTCGTCGCTCGCCGGCGCGCTTGGGCTTATCACCAACGAGCTAATCACCAATTCGGTGAAGCACACGAGCGGTGACATTACCGTGCGTCTTGAAAAGAGCCCGCCTGCCACTTATTCGCTGTCGGTGCTGGACGACGGGCCGGGACTGGCGGTCGGAGGCGAGGCCGCTAGGAGCGAGGGGTTCGGGATGAAACTCGTCCTCTGGCTCGTCGAGCAGATTGGCGGCGAGCTCCAAACCAATCCCCGCCATGACGGCCTTAGGGCGTGCGTGACCGTCACATTTCGCCCGTAGCGAAAATCTGTCTAAAAAATTTGTCCGCGCGCGTTGACAGCGGCCAGCACGAGACGGAACAAGGCGACTATTATGGCTTCGGCCCTCGTTGCGGCGCTGCCGAGGCTGCAATGCGCCCATTTGGCACGGCGGCCGTCGTTCTGTTCATCGCCGAACGTAAGGATCGCATCTCTCGAAAAGAAATGAGCGTCCGCCCCCTTTCCTCCCAAAGAACCATGCGCACGCAACGAAGGCTTTGGCGCAGCGTCAGGCGCCCGGCGGAAGCAAGCTCCGGGTGATCCTGCAACACTCGTGGCAACCGGTAATAAGGGATACGGCTGCAGAGATGATGGACGTGGTGTACCCCGATGTTGGCGGTAAACCACCGCAACACCTTTGGTAGGTCGTAATGCGAGCTGCCCTGCAGCGCCGCAACATGAAAATTCCAGCTCTCGTCATGGGCCCAGAAAGTATCCTCGAACTGGTGTTGAACGTAGAACAGCCAAACACCAATCGAACCTGCGAGAAGCGTGATCGGCGATTGCACAAGCAAGAATGGACGCAGGCCGACCAGCCAGATCATCGTAGCCGCGAGAGCTGCGATTGCGAGGTTCGTTGCCATCGTGCACAACCAGGAGTGCCAACCGCTGCGCATCAGTCCCGCTGGCAGTCGGTGCCGCAAGACGAACAGATACATCGGACCCAATCCAAACATTACGATCGGATTCCTGTACAGCCGATACAGGAGCCGACGCCATCGGGGTAACGCCAGAAACTCTCGCACGGTCAGCGTGTCGATATCGCCGAACCCACGGTGATCGAGATTGCCCGAGTTCGCATGGTGCAGCGCGTGACTGTGTCGCCAGAAATCGTAGGGCGTCAGGGTTAATACGCCAATGATGCGTCCGACCCAGTCATTCACGCGACGTCGGCGGAAGAACGCTCCGTGGCCGCAATCGTGTTGGATCATGAAGAGACGCACGAGGAAACCGGCAGCCGGCACGGCGAGCAACAGGTCAACCCAGTAACCGGTGCCGAGAGCGGCCCACATCAGAATCCATAAGAGCCCGAAAGGCACGGCCGTGATCGCGAGTTCGACCATGCTGCGGGCGCTGTTCGGCTCCCGGTAGCGGGCGAGGATCGGTGCCCACGCCCTCGGATCGTGCGTGGCACGAATATTCGGATATCGTTCATGCATTCAATCGGTACTCGATCGCGGCGCTCTCCAAACTTCATTTTTGATCGTCAGCTCGGCGCATTTCTGAGCAATTTTGCTCACAAGGCGCACCTCTATCGTGCCTATAGTTACCGACGCCTAGGCGGCCTCTCGCCAGCTCGGACGGCCTTCGAGCCGTTGCCGGTGATCGTGAACCGATCAATTTCGGAAATTGTTTTTTCGCTGAGTGGAGGCGTTACCCACGCGCTGCGATGATGGTCACTCGCGTTCAATCGGTGAAACGCATCATCCTCTAACACGCTAACGTGTCCACAGCGCCCGCAACTATTAGTGGCTATCCGGCGTTCTTTATGCACTCAGAACGAATTTTTGGTTTGAGCCCTTAAAAGGAGAGTTTCGTGTCTCATAAAACAATCATCGCTCTCACTACCGCGGTGGCGCTCGGTTGTGTGCCTTTCGCAACTAGTGCCTTCGCCGCCGGCCATCCCGCAGGCGGTCACGGTGGCGGACATGCAATGAGCGGACACGCGATGGGCGGGCACGCGATGGGCGGGCATCCCGGATATGCTCGTGGCGGTCGTGGCGGTCCTGGCGGCCAATACGGCGGTGGCTATTACGGCAATGGACCGGTCTATGACACTTGCGACGGTTACAACGGCTGCCCGGGTTATGGCATTCCCTTTGTCGGCGGTTTGATAAACGGCGCGTTGGGCGGCTATTGATAATGACCGGCGGACCACTGACCGGCCTTTCGTGACGGGAAGTGCCGCCGGAAGATCTACACGACAAGATTCTGAAAACCGATGGCGAGATCAAGAAGCCTGTTCGGCAAAATGCGAACGCGATCGGTGGATTGAAGTGCTTGGTGCGCGGCAATAATGCCAGCACAGTTTAAAGGAAACCTCCGATGGAATTGATCCTGATTATCGTTGTCCTAGTGCTGCTTTTTGGGGGTGGCGGCGGATACTTTGGCCGCAGGCGAGGATATTGGTAATCGAACGCCGCTGCGCAAGTAGCCTCTGACCGCTGCTCAATACTGTTAGATCAATCTATGCGGCGTCGTAGCAGTGCCTTCTTCCAGATCAATCCACTGCTCAGTCCTGCGCAGGCGCGAGACGACGTTTACCGCTATCGTGCTGATGCGATCCTTGCGATTTGTTGGCGCGCGATAGATAGGCGCGACCGTCGTCGGCTCGCTGCGTGGCGCTAGCTGACGTTATTCAGGACGGAGCTCGGCTTCGCTCCCACAGTTCGCGGAGATATTCTTCTACAAAAACGTCACCGACCTTTTCACCGCCGCGCCGACCGAGCGCCTCCATCACCCGCTTCGACCATCGCTCGACATGGCCCTTTAGTAAGGGACGCGTGGAAAGAATGAGCTTCATGGCCTCTTGTTCGTCGTTGCCGTCCGGCCAGGGAAAATCCAACAGGCTCTTGCCCGACACGATCCATTGATCTGGGTCGAGTAGATCGGCAAGTGATGTCATTCGTAATGTTCCGATCAGGTTAGCCCAGATGGACGATTTCACAGGATTAGCACAAAGTGTTCCGATTAGCGAAGGCAGGGAGTAGGCCAATGCAGACGGATCGGTTCTTAAAAAAATCAAACTTCCGTCGACAATCGGCATCGAACATCATCAGCCGGGAACGTTGATGCTTGACTTGGTCGAGAAAGCAGAGGAAGCAGCGCTTCGCGACAGCCAATTAGCTAAGGGCGGACGGCGGATAGAATTTCGGAATATTGCGGAAGTGGCGGTCCCACTTCGTCACATCTTCAGTGAGTAACAGCAATCTGATTGGAACAGGACTGCCTCGGTCATGTTGAGATTTTGATGACCAGCTCAAATTTCGTGAGTTGCACCAGTTGGTAGCCCGCCCCTCTCGTGGCCGGCCCGCCGGACATTGGATCGGTGGTCGTGCGAGGAACCGGGATAAAGCCGACGATACGGCGCGGTCTATTTGACACAGCATAGGATTAGTCGTGGTCGAATTAAACGTTGGACTTCCTAATGGGACGGTGTGCCATCTGACCTCTGAATCGATGCGACCGCTCGCCAAATACTTGAGGTGGGAAATCTTTAAGCGTGGCCGCTACGCCCGTGTCGGCTTTGAGCTGCGGCCCAGCGACACCGTCGTCGACATTGGCGGGAATATCGGCGTGTTCGTTCTTTGGGCGGCGCCTCAGGTTCCACAAGGCTCCATCGTAAGCGTGGAACCAAACCCGGTGTCGCTCGGATGCCTGAAATTAAACATCGAACGAAACGGTCTCAACAACGTCAGGGCCGTACAGGCGGCCGCCGGGCGCGATGGTGGAACGATGCAATTGATCTACCATCCCGGCTGGGAAATGATCGCCTACAACGCCGAGCTGTCCGCGCCGTGGTTCTACAAGCAAAGCATTCTCGGGCGATTGATCCGATGGATTGTTGCAGGATTGACCAATCGACACGTCGCCCCGGAGCCTGCCCAGCGCATTGTCACGCCGCTGATGTCGCTCGAGCGCATCATGGACAGCCACGGGATCCAGGTGGTGAATTATTTAAAGCTCGATTGTGAGGGCAGCGAATTTGACATTCTTCGAAACATCAGGGGCGTCTGTTGGTCTCGGATCGAGCGCGCTGTGATCGAGTATCATGAATTCGGGCGCGATCGCAGAGCAGCCGAGCTGGTGTCGATCCTCGAAGGTCAGGGCTTCGAGGTCGAGGTGCATCAGTCGCTTTTCGAAAAGCTTGGTCGACCCTTCGGAGCGAGCATCGGCGAAATTTGGGCCTGGAAGCCGGCTATGGCCGCCAGCCACTGAACCGCGACGATCCAGAATTAAGCACAACGTCCGCTGCCGGTATTGGCGGGGTCAAAATCTTGCGCGGCGGCGCCTGCTTCTTGTTTGTTCCTAAAAATTTGTTTCTGAAAAGCGGACACGCCTTATAAGCAGGCGTCCCGGCGCCATTCCTATTGAGCGGGCCCTAGATCGCGCTGGTTAAGTCGTGATTTTTGAGCGGCAGGCTACGGATGCGCTTGCCGGTCGCGGCGAATACCGCGTTGCATAATGCCGGCGCCAGCGGCGGCACCGGCGGCTCGCCGACGCCGCCCCAGAAATCGCCGCTCGGCACGACGACGGTCTCGACCTTGGGCGCGTCGGCCATGCGCAGCATCTCGTGCTCGTCGAAATTTCCTTCCACCGCGGCGCCGTCCTTGATGGTGATTTCCCCATAGAGCGCCGCGGTCAGCGCGTATACAATCGCGCCTTGAGTCTGCATTTCGATCGACATCGGATTGACCACATAGCCGGGGTCGAGCGCTGAGACGACGCGACGGACGCGAATGTGGCCGCGCTCGACCGAGACCTCGACCACGTGCGCGCAATAGCTGCCGCAGGCCTCGGTCACGGCAATGCCGCGCGACACGCCCTTTGGCGGCGGCCTGAACCAATCGGCTTTCTTCGCCGCGGCATCGAGCACCGCGAGGTTCTTCGGGCTGTTGCGCAACAGCCGCCGCCGATAGAGGTAAGGGTCCATTCCGGCTTCATGCGCCAACTCGTCGATGAAGCATTCCTTGTAAAAAGTGTTCTCGGTGTAATTGATCGCGCGCCACACCCCGACCGGCACCGGGGTCTGACGGATGACGTAGTCGACGTGATAGTTCGGCAGGTCGTACGCCATTTCCTGCTCGATCAGGCCGCTGAGAAAGGTCCGGTCGATGATGTTGGTGCCGAACGCCGACACGAAGGTGGCGACGAAGGACGGGCCGGCGAGGCGTATTTTTAACGCGGTCGGCATGCCTTCGGCGTCGAGACCGGCAACAAGCCGCGCCATTCCGAACGGCCGGTAAAAATCGTGGCGCATGTCTTCTTCGCGCGTCCATACCAGCTTGACCGGCGCGTCGACTTCCTTGGCGATGAGCACCGCCTGGCGGACATATTCCTGGATGGCGCCGCGGCGGCCAAAGCCGCCGCCGAGCATCATGGTGTGAACGGTGACTTGATCGTTGGCGACGCCGGCGGCGACGGCGGCGGTGACGAGCGCAGTCGGTGAGCCTTGGGTTGGCGCCCAAACTTCCACCCGCCCGTCCCGCACGTGGGCAGTGCAGTTCTGCGGCTCCATTGTGGCGTGCGCGAGATAGGGTACGGTGTACTCGGCCTCGACGTGCCGCACCGCGCGCGACAGGCCGCCGCTCACGTCGCCGTCGGACTGACCGATCTGAGCATCCTCCTCGTCGAGCGCGTCTCGCACCAATTCGGCGATGCTGTTGCTCGATACGCTGTCGTTTCCTTGCTGGTCCCAAACGATCGGCAGGACATCTAGCGCGCGCTTCGCCCGCCACCAGGAATCGGCGATTACCGCAACCGAATCGGCCATGCGCACGACGCGGCGCACCCCGTTCATGCCGGTGATCGCGTTTTCGTCGACGGATTTCACCGTGCCGCCGAATACCGGGCATTGCCTGATGGCGGCGTACAGCATGCCGGGCAGGCGGACATCGATCGCGTAAACCGGCCGCGCCGTCACCTTGTCGAGCACATCTAAACGCCGGCGCGGCGTGCCCAACAGCTTCCACTGTTTCGGATCTTTCAAAGGCGCGTCTTCGATTTCGATCTTGGCGGCGTCGACAGCGACGGCGGCGAAGGTTGTGGTGCGGCCGCTCGGGTTATGGGTGATCGTGCTCATGCGCGCGACGCATTCGGACGCCGGCACGCTCCACCGCGCCGCGGCGGCGCCGATCAGCATTTCGCGCGCCGTGGCGCCCGCTTGCCGCAGATAAAGCTGCGACGATCCGATCGACCGGCTGGCGCCCGTAGTCATGTCGCCGTAAACCCGATGGCGGCGGAAGTTCTCGCTGGCGGAGACGAATTCGGTGCGGACTTTCGCCCAGTCGCATTCGAGCTCTTCCGCCACCAGCATGGCGAGACCAGTGGTAGCGCCTTGCCCCATCTCGGCATGGGCGACGCGGATGACCACCGAATTGTCCGGTTGAATGGTGAGCCAGGCGGTGATTTCCGGCGCATCGGCGGCCGCGGGCGCCGATCTAAACGGAATCGCTAAAGCAAGCGTGAGGGCGCCACCCGCGGCACTTACGCCGGCCAGAAAAGCGCGGCGGCTTAGCGGACTGCCCGACGTCATTTGCCTTGCTCTTTAAAAGCCTTAGCTCAAGCCGCGAGCATTGGGGAAACTTGGGCGCGACTCGTCGAGCATAATGGCCACCCCCTTCCGGCATCCTAACAAACATGCCGCTTCAGGCAACGACGGAATTGCGGCAAGCTGTGCTTAAGAATTGCTCGCGGCTTCCCGCGCGCGCAAACGGCGCGTGAATGCCCAAACCAGGAAAGTGAGCCATCCCGCGGCAAAAACGACGCCGGCCACCGGCCACGCGGATTGTCCGAGATACGTGCCGATGGCAGCCGCGGCGGCGGCCGCAGTGGCCTGCTGGACCAGGCCGAGGAGCGAAGCCGCCATGCCGGCGCGTTCGGGAAATGGCGTCAGCGCACCGGCCATCGCCTGGGGCATCGCCAGCCCGAGTCCGGCGAGGTAAATCGCCATCGCCACAATGAGCCAGAGACCATTGGGGATTTGGGCGGCGACGATGGCGGCAAATGCTGAGCCGCCCGCGGCGAGGAGGGAGACGCCGAGGCCCATCATACGGTCGAGGCCGAGCCGCTGGACCAGCCGCGCGGCGCCTGCCGCTCCCGTCATATAACCGGCCGCGCCGAGCGCGAAGGTAAAGCCGAATGTCACCGCCGACATGCCGTAGATTCCTTCAAGCACCACGGCGGCTCCGGAGATCCAGGCGAACAGACCGGCATAGCTGATGGTCAAAATGGCGAGATAGGCGACAAAGCTGCGATGCCGAAGCAGCGAAAGGTAACCTTTGCCTAACCATACGAGCGAAAACGGCTCGGCGCTGCGTTGCCGCAATGTTTCCGGCAGTAACCGGATCGCCATGGCTAAGGCGATGACGGCAGCCGCCGCCATGAGGACGAAGTTCGCGCGCCAGCCAAATTGCGTCTGCAACAAGCCGCCGATCATCGGCGCCACAATCGGGGCGAACGCGCTGATCGACCCCATCAGCGAGAGTTCGCGCGCCGCCCGTACGCCTGAATAGAGATCGCGCACAATGGCGCGCGCGAGCACGATGGCGCCCGATCCGCCAATGCCCTGCAAGAAGCGCGCGACGATCAGCGGATCGATTGACGGCGTGGCGGCGCAGATGCCGACGCCGACGACGTAGACCGCGAGCGCGCCGAACAGCACGGGTCGGCGCCCGTACCGGTCCGACACCGGCCCGTAAATGATTTGCCCGGCGGCAAAGCCGATAAGATAGCTCGAGATGGTCAACTGCACGCTGGCGGTCGGCGCCGCGAGCGCGCGGCCGATCTCGGGCAATGACGGCAGATACATATCGATGGAGAGCGGACCGAGCGCCGTCAGCGCCGCCAACAACAGGGTCAACGCGAACGTGCCCGGCCGGAGCATCAGCTTCCTATCTCTGCCGCTTCTTCAGCTAGTGAACGCCTGCTGACGCGAAACGGCCAGGAACACCGGCGGGACAGGGTTCCTTCAGCACCCGGCAATTTCGTTTATAAGGGGCGCGGCCACCGCAAAGTAGAGCGTTTACGAACAAATCATGGATGCAAAAACGAATGGACGCGCCGGCAGCGAACCGCGCCTCGAAGACGACGCGCTCGTTCGCGGCCACGGCCGCTTCATGGCCGACGTTTCGCTGCCCGATCAGGCCTATGCCTGTTTCGTGCGCTCGCCGCACGCGTTTGCCCGCATCGCTGGAATAGATACGGAAGCCGCGGCGCAAAGCCCCGGCATTGTCGGGATTCTCACCGGCAAGGACACCGGTGATATCGGCAGCATCAGCAGCCATCCTCCGCTTCCCGGCCGCGGCGGCAAGCCGTTGATTATGCCATACCGCCCGGCGCTCGCCGCCGAGCGGGTGACCCATATCGGCGAGGCCGTGGCGTTGGTCGTCGCGGAGACCGCGGCCGCCGCGCAGGATGCCGCCGAGCTCGTGGCCATCGATTATGAGCCGCTTACGCCGGTCATGGATGCGCGCGCAGCGCTCGCGCCCGGCGCACCGCGAGTGTGGCCGGAGGCCCCTGGCAACCTCGCCATCGACTGGCCCGGATTTGCCGCCGACCCGGAGGCTAATGCAAGCGAGGTCGACTCGATATTCGCCGAGGCAAAATTTGTGGCCCGCGTCGCGTTGATGAACCAGCGCATGGCGATGGCCTCCATGGAGCCGCGCGGCGGTACGGCGCAATACGTCGCCGAGGGCGACTCCTACATTTTGCGCGTGTGCTCGCAGGGCGCCCGCATCATGCGCGACAACCTTGCCGCCATCATGAAAATTCCGCCGGCGCGGCTGCAAGTGTTGACCGACGATGTCGGCGGCGCCTTCGGGCTGAAAACGGGCCCGTATCCGGAATACATCGCGCTCTTGATCGGCGCTAAAAAGCTCGGCCGTCCGGTCCACTGGATGTCCGGGCGCTCCGAGGCTTTCCTCAGCGACAATCAGGCGCGCGATATTTATTCCGAAGCCGAGCTTGCGCTTGACGACAAGGGACGGTTTTTGGCTTTGCGCATTCGCAACATTTGCAATCTCGGCGCTTATATCGGCCCCGTGGGTGCGGCGATTCCGAGCTTGAGTTTCGGGCGTTGCCTGCCCGGCATGTACGACATTCCCCGCATCGACCTCAGCGTGCGCTGCGCGTTCACCAATACGGTGCTCACTGCACCTTATCGCGGCGCGGGGCGTCCTGAGGCGAACTACGTGCTCGAACGTTTGGTCGAGGAGGCCGCGCGGGTCACCGGAATCGACCCGGTAAAATTGCGCCGCCGCAATCTCATTGCCCCAGCGGCGATGCCGTACAAAACCGCCATCGGCACGACGTATGACAGCGGCGACTTTGCGCCGATGCTGGAGCGCGCACTGCAATTGGCCGACTACAAAGGTTTCAAAGCCCGCCGCCGCGCCGCCAAATCGCGCGGCCGTTATCGCGGCATCGGCATCTCCTGCATGCTCGAACATGCCGGCGGCACGCCGACCGAAGGCGCGCTGCTCACCTTTCCCGGAGACGGCACGCTCGCGGTCAACCTCAACGTCCAGTCGACCGGTCAGGGGCACGCCACCGTATTTCTCCCGCTTGTCGCCGAGCGGCTCGGCGTTGCGCGCGACAAGCTCACGCACCGGCACGGCGACTCGGCGCTGGAGATTGCCGGTTACGCCTCGGTCGGCTCGCGTTCGGCCATGACCGCCGGCGCGTCGATCGTCAAAGGCATCGAGGTCATGCTGGAGAAGGGCAAGCGCGTCGCGGCCATGGCGCTCGAAGCTTCCGAAGGCGACATTGCTTATACCGACGGCAACTTCGAAGTGGTCGGCACCGATCGCCGGCTGTCGTTGTTTGATACTGCCGCGCAAGCCGCCGAGATGAAACGCCGCGGGATGCTCGATGAGGATTTGGATACCAAAGTCACAACCGACACGCCGCTTACTTTCCCCAACGGCGTTCATGTCGCCGAAGTGGAGATCGATCCTGACACCGGGCGGATGCAGATTGTCAATTACGCCGCGGTCGACGATTGCGGCGTTACGCTCGACCAGCGGATCGTCGAGGGCCAGTTGCACGGCTCGCTGGCGCAAGGTCTGGGCCAGGCGCTGATGGAGCAACTATTTTATGACGACGACAGCGGTCAACTCGTGACCGGGTCGTTTCAGGACTATGCCATGCCGCGTGCCGACGACATGCCGCTCGTGCTGCGCGACGAGCTTCTCAACGTTCGCGCCACCACCAACGTGCTGGGCGTCAAGGGCGTAGGCGAGGGCGGCACAACGGCCTCGCTCGCCGCGATCATGAATGCGGTCGCGGACGCCATTCCGGGAGGTGGCGGCATCAATCTCGACATGCCGGTGACGGCGGCACGGCTGTGGCAAGCGTGTCGGCAATCAAAAACGTCGCCGGCGACTGAGCCTTCCTAAAAACGCCTCTGCCAATGGATGAAGATGGAACTTGCGCGCTGCGCAAGTCGTTAGCTTTTTGGTTGGGAAAATGGATTTTTAGTGCGCGTCTCCCAGCAAGGTCACTTTTAGCGGGGGGGTTGGGTATGGGTCAGGTTTTACCGTTCGTCCACCGCGAAGCTGCCTTCGATCTCGAAGCAACCGCGATTTTGATCGCCGCCTACCAAACGGCGATCGAAAGGTTTGGCGATCGCCTGCAGCCAGCCGCGCTTCG
>Ga0302180_10002824_pt1 | contig 13407 bp, 13 predicted proteins | sample I_Palsa_E3_2_FD_200575 | JGI IMG/M metagenome (GOLD analysis project Ga0302180, IMG submission 200575) | Peat permafrost microbial communities from Stordalen Mire near Abisko, Sweden - I_Palsa_E3_2 | ecosystem: Environmental > Terrestrial > Soil > Palsa > Peat permafrost | place: Sweden... | reverse complement strand
GCGTTGGAGGTAGGCATACGCGCCGGCCGGAACGCGCCGGCGTCACCGATCCCTTATGTAAATGCGCAATCGGGCGCGACCGGCACGATCGAGTTCCCAACGTGGTTGTTACCCGCGCTCGCAGATCGTCCGATAGCGCGTCAATTCCTAGCAGCCGGGCTGCAGACGCTCGTTGAATTGACGCCGTTGCTCGGCCTATTCATCAAGGATTTTGCCGATGGCCTCGTGACACTTCCGACTCCAGTTCCTGCGCAACCTGGTTTCATCGGCTTGCTCCAACAAATTGCTGCCCACGTGCCGGCTCCGACGTATGAAACGCTGTTTATGTCGCTCATCGGCGCCAAGCTCAGATCCACGGCTTATGCACTCGTCCCTCCGCTTCCAACACCCTATCCGTATCCACTGCCGCCGGGCGGCCACCACGGTCCCGACATTCCTCCTCCGGCCGCTGTTCCACCCGAAGCGTTCACGCTGAAACAGCTTGCGACGCATGAAACCACGCTCCACCTCGACACCTTGAGCCAGACTATTTTCGATGAGATTCCATCCGCCGTGTCCAGCGAGCCTGCAGGCGGAAAGTGCACGTTCAACCTCTGGCCCTATATTGTAGGTGTGACCCTCGATACCCCAAACGCGGCCGGCGGATACAACAACAATAACTACACGGTGCTCGGCGCGGTTATTGCCAGTTGCACCGGCATGGCCTACGACGAGTACGCAATCGCGCGGCTATTCATCGACCCGCGGTTCTCGACGATCCGCACCAGCCCGACGACGTCTTTTATCTCGCCGGGTGTCGCGGCGCCGCCGACGCAGCAAACGATCTATTATGCTGGAGCCCCGAATTTCGGCCCCGGTGTCGAAGCGTGCGACTACACCGGGCATGCAAGCGGCGCCGGCTGCTTCTTCGGTTCTGGTTCGCAACTCACCGACTGGCTCTATGCCGTGTATTCGTGCGACAGCACCGTTGCAAGCTGGTCGGGAACACCCGTGGCTCCCTTGTCGCAACCGGATAGCACGAATTTCTACACGTCGCTCGGCCCCTGGCCGTCAAATTGGGATTGGATTCTGCTTCCCGAGCCGACGACAGGTTGGACCATTCTCGGTAAGTCCGGGGGGACGTCATTCACGGCTTCCGACGGTGCCTCAGGTTCAGCGAACACGGTAATCGCCATCGCCATCTCTCCCGATCAAAGTGAAGTCATGACGGCGTTCTTCGGAACGAACTGCGGATATGACGGCTGGAGCGCCATCGGACCGGGGCTGATAGCCGCGATCCAATATTATCAAAGTCACTAGGGCAGGACCCGCACGATTGCCATCGCCCAGCCGCGCTCGGTGCGCGTCCGAACGAGGTAGCCGTCCGGGCACTTGTCGTAGACCTGAAAGCCGTTGCGGATCGCCTCGCTCAAACTGTTGAAGACCATCAAGCCGTTCATCTCCGCTTACCTCACTCTCACCCTTAGTGTACGAGCATTTTCGGACAAGCGGCGGAGAGGTTTCCGAGGAAAAGATTAGAGAATCTCGAGTAGGCGGCAGGCGTTATAGGGTGCTCCGGCCCTAGACCGGTAATTCTCCCGTATGGCTGGTATAGACCGTTATTCCGTTGCCATCAGGATCGGCTAACTGGAAGTAATCGTGACCGAAAAATTGGTCCGGAGCAATCTCATTTGCCAACAATCCATTTTCGATTAGAGTTGCCCTATACAGTTCTAGATCGCTCCTAGATTTGCTGTCAATCATCAAGTCGAGTCGTTCGTTAGAAAAATCTCCGCGCTGGCCAAGATGGCTAGGATTTAGTGGAAATGGCAATTCATCATTTTTGCTGAAAAGCAAAATGTGTGTTCCGCCTCGCAATTCGATGATCGCTACATCTGAAAATATCCCAATTGGGCGCAAACCGATTTTTGAATAAAATTGATAACTACTATTAACATCATTGACCTTCATGACAAAATGTCCGAAGGCTGCTGCGGGTAAATTGTTGTTCATATTTCTGTAGCGCCTCTCTAGAAAGTCGCGCCGGCAGATCTGGACCGATCCGCCATCGCATCGAAGGCGTGGCGGACATCGCCGTAGTAATCCGACTCGCCAGTCTGATATAGTTATACGACTGACCAGTCGGAAATGCAAGGGGCTACAGTTGACGCGGAAAAAGGAAATTGATCGGGATCAGATACTGGATGCCGCCGAGAGCGTGATCCTCGATTCCGGCGGCCGAACTTTCACGCTCGATGCCGTCGCCGAGCGTGCGGGGATTAGCAAGGGTGGTCTCGTTTACAGCTTCGCAACCAAGGATGCCTTGGTTCGCGCGGCGTTGGAGCGAGAAGTGTCGCGCTTTCAAGATGCGGTGCGCCAGCGGCTCGGCGACAAGCCGGTTGACCCTTTTGAGATGGTCCTAGCCCACATCGAGGAAGCGCTCGATGAGGACGACTCCACGACCCGCAAGGCGGCTTTTCTCGTGACCGCGCTGGTGCACGCCTCCGATATGATGGAGCCCGCGCGTCGCTATTACCGAACGCTGCTCGATCCGCTCCTGTCCAAATCAGGCGACGCCCATGAAGTTCGTCACGCTTTGCTGGCCATTGAAGGGCTTTTCTTACTCCGAGGACTGGGTTTCGTCGAGTTCTCGGCAGCGGAGCACAGATCTGTCCTGCTGCACGCGCGAAAAATCGTCGCCGGAGTGGTGGCTAGACGCCGACGCGGCGGTGCGCTCCCTTGAGCTGCGCTACGGCAACTCGTAGGTCTGCAAGTCGTTAGCGAGGACGATCGGTCCGGCGTATTCGCGCCGAACGATCTCGACCGATGCGGGCAACACGTCTTCGATCAGCGGCATGAAGTGCGAGAGCAGCAACATCTTCGCTCCGCTGCGTTGCGCGGTGCGTCCGACGGCCGAAGGTTTCGCGTGCAGGTCGCCGTTCGGAACGTCGCCCTCAGGAAGCGCGAAATCGTGGACCAGTAGCGAGCAGTCCTTAGCGAGTGCGATTATCGCGTCAGTCGACGCCGAGATGTCGCCCGAAAACACGATCGATTCGTTGCTGCAGTCGATGCGAAACGCGACCGAGGGCATCATGCCGTGCGGTACGCCGACGGCGCCGATCGTAATGCCGAGAGCGGCCAGCGTATCGTTTACTGGGATCGCGTGGATCGACGGATCCGCCGTATCGCTCGGTGTCTCGAGAACTTGAACGCCAAATCCGTCGAACGTATTCATATAGCGCCAGGCGCCGCTCGATCCAAAGAGCAGCTCGATGAATTCCGCAGCGCCGGGTTGGTCGTTGCCAGCCGGGCCGGCGAGCGCGACCGGCCGTTCTCGGTCGCGCATGTAGAGATCCATGATGACCGCGGGCAGATCGCTCGAGTGATCGATGTGCATGTGCGTAAGCAATAGCTGCTCGAGCGTCGCAAGGTTGAATTCGCTCATGCCGATACGCTCGTAGACACCGCCGCCGGCGTCGACCAGTATGCGCGGCACCTTGTCGACCGAGACGAGATACCCGCTGGAGGCCCGGCGCGGGTTCGCGAACGGGCCTCCGGTTCCGAACACGGTGACGGATAATCGGGTCAAGATCCGAAGCCGTCGACGTCCACGACTGCTTGCGCGAATTGCTGCGGGGCTTCTTGGGGCAGATTGTGGCCGATGCCGCCGGTGAGCGTACGCTGATCGTATTTGCCGGTGAACCGCGCGCGATATGCTGCCGGCGGCGCGTGCGCGGCTCCGTTTGCGTCGCCTTCCATCGTGATGGTTGGCACGGCGATGGTTGGAAGCTCGGCAAGCCGCTTTTCCAGAGCGTCGTATTTTGCTTCACCATTTGCAAGGCCGAGCCGCCAGCGGTAATTGTGAATAATGATCGCGACGTGGTCCGGGTTGTTAAACGCGGTTGCTGTGCGCGCATAGGTCGCGTCGGAGAAGTTCCATTTCGGCGACGAGAGCTGCCAGATGTACTTGTTGAAATCGTCGAGATACTTCGTGTAGCCTTCGAGGCCGGTTTTCGTCGCAAAGTAGTATTGGTACCAGAACGCGTGCTCGAATTGTGGCGGCGTCGGCAAGCTATTGTGCGCAGGGTAGCCTATTAGATAGCCGCTGACCGACACGAGCCCCTTGCAGCGCTCGGGCCAGAGTGCGGCGACAATGTCCGCCGATCGCGCGCCGAGATCGAACGCGCCGAGGACGGCGCGCTTGATGTTAAGCGCATCCATCAGCGCGGTCACGTCGAGCGCGCAGACCGACTGCTGACAATTGCGAAAGGTCGAGGTGGAAAGGAATGTCGTCGAGCCGAAGCCGCGCATAAACGGTACAATGACGCGGTAGCCTTGGGACGCGAGCAGCGGCGCCACGTCGACAAAGCTGTGAATGTCATAGGGCCAGCCGTGCAGCAAAAGCACGGGTTTTCCGTTGGCGGGACCAAGCTCGGCATAGCCGATGTTTAAAAGCCCGGCGTTGATGTGTTTGATCGATCCGAATGAGGTATTGGTGCCCGGTGTGATCGCGGGTACTGCCGCCGCGACGAGCTGTGTAGCAGCGAGCGTCAGTCCGGCATCGCGTAGAAACCGGCCACGGTCGTAGTCATGCTCAGGCATATTTTCTCCATCGTCCTTCGACTTCGCGCCTGCGGCGCTACGCTCAGGATGACAGGAAATGGCGCGTCTTCCAAGCGGTCGAAGCGGCGAAGAGCTGGGAAGAGTCCCAGCCACATGAAGACGGCCTCCGCGGGCTCGAATTACGGCGGATCCGGCTCCGCGAGCTGTGCGCTCTAGCTGGGCGAGTCCTGAAGCAGTGGGCGCAGCCGGACCTCATTTCCACCGCGTACGGGACTTGAGTTAGCGGCGGTCGCGATGCTTGCCGACCGAGTCACCAGTATGACCGCTGGAGGTCATGGTTTAAGCTATCCCGCGTTTGGTCTGAACCGCGGTATGCTTCGCGCACGTCAAGGACCGGACGCCCGATGCCGCAGAGCAAATCGAGGCATCGAGAGAGAGTAGTCATTTCTGTCCCAACAACCAACCTCGACGCAGCTGATTCTGGTGACCGGCGCGACCGGCTACATCGGGGGGCGCCTGATTCCGCGTCTCCTCGAAGCTGGATACAACGTGCGCTGCATGGCTCGCAATGCCAAGCGCCTCGATGGCCGATTTCCTCGCGCCGAGATCGTCGAAGGCGACGTTTTTGACGAGCAGAGCCTGCGCGCAGCGTGTGAAGGTATCGACGCCGCCTATTATCTCGTCCATTCCATGACCGACTCACGCGAGTTCGAACAGCGCGACCGCGTTGCGGCTAGTCTTTTTGCACAAGTCGCTCGCGAATGCCACGTGCAGCGCATCATCTACCTCGGTGGTCTCGGAACCGACAACGTGGAGCTCTCGCATCATTTGCGCAGCCGGCACGAAGTCGGCGATATCTTGCGCGCGAGCGGCGTGCAGTGCATCGAGTTTCGCGCGGCGATGATCATCGGCAGCGGTAGCATCTCCTTCGAAATGATGCGCTATCTCACGGAACGCCTGCCGGTGATGATCGCGCCCAGCTGGGTGACGACGCTTTCGCAACCGGTCGGCGTCCGCGACGTCCTTCTCTATCTCATTGCGGCGCTTGGCCTCCGTTCGGGAGAGCCCAAGGTCTACGAGATAGGCGGAGCGGACGTGATCACGTATCGAGACATGATGCTACGCTACGCGCGTCTGCGCCATCTGAAACGCCGCGTCATTATCGTTCCCTTTTTCACACCACGACTCTCATCATATTGGGTGCATATCGTCACACCGATCTCTGCGCGGCTTGCGCAGCCATTAATCCTTGGACTGAGAAACGAGGTTATCGTCCGTGACCGTGCCGCAGTCGCGGATTTTCCGCAGATCGTTCCCGAAGGCTTCGACCGTGCCGTCACGCGCGCTCTGGACCGTGACAGCGGTGCTGAAACAACCTGGTTCGATGCGTTCGACGTTCGCGGGCTTCCCGCGAATTTCTCGGGCGTGCGCGAGGGTATGCTTATCGATCGGCGGGAGCGCGTAGTCAAGGCGTCGCCGCACGCGCTTGCTTCGGTGTTTACGAAACTCGGTGGGCAACGCGGCTGGCTGCACGGGAATTGGCTGTGGAAGCTGCGCGGCATCATGGACACGGCCGTGGGCGGCGCTGGATTGCGACGCGGACGGCGCAGCGAGACCGATCTGCGTCTGGGTGATGCGGTGGATTTTTGGCGAGTCGAGGCGTACGAACCGGACCACCTGTTGCGACTGCGAGCCGAAATGAAACTCCCCGGTGACGCATGGCTTGAATTCGACGCGGACGCCTTGCACAACGGCACGACGCGCCTGACGCAAACAGCCTTTTTCGAGCCGCGCGGCCTCTTCGGTGTGCTCTACTGGTATGCGGTAGCGCCGTTTCACGCGTTCATCTTCGGCGGCTTGGCGCGCGCCATTGCAGCCCAGGCCGAGCGAGCGTGAGTCCATGCTCAAACGTATTCGGAACCTTCAGAGAGTCGATACATCTGGTAGATTTCAGGGGGATATCGCCTGAGTAGTATCTGCCTTGATCGATAGCTTGCCGATCTTCTTGGCCGCCAACTAGCCACAACCGGGCGGTCAAGAAGGTCGCCGGCAGCGGCCTAGGGGCCGACTTCGTCTCGCCGGCTTTGTCACAGTTAACGGGCTTGGATTCCCGTTGGCGCTACCACATGAGCCCGCGTTCTTACGGGGCTTTTTCTTTTCTGCCGGTTTATGTGCACTAAGATGTCCACGCGCAGAGCGTTTCCCGCTCTTATTTGGCGAGGTCGCGACGTGCCGCTTCGGCAATCTCGACGTTCGTGTAGGCGTGTCCGTCAATACCCCAGCCACCGTCCGGTGCTTCAGAAATCAGCACCCACGTGCGCTCCACGAGCGTCGGATCGCCCGCTGCAGCGGCGATGATATCGGTCATCTCTTTGACCACGCCGAGCTTCTTATCGCGATCGAGCACGTCCGTTGGCGTGAGCACGTTGACGCGAACGTAGTTCGAGGCGCCGGCCGCGTTGGATAGTGAGTCGGAGTTCAGTTCGTGAATGAACGCGGCCGTGTTGTCCTTGAATAGCGCGATGGGCGGAACTTTCTCCCAGCGCATCATGCATTCGGCCAAGGCCTGGGCGAGGTCGTGTTTCTTTTTGAATGTTCGCGCCGCGGCGGTGACGTCGATCATGGGCATAGTATGTTCCTCAATCAAGCGCGTAGCGTTGTGAGGGTTCCGCGTCCTTCGAGAGAGTCTGATGCAGAAAGTCTCTTGTGCGTCCGTTGGCTAATGCTGCCGCCTCGGCATTGTAGTGCTCTCCGTCGTATCGAGAGAAGGCGTGGCGCTGGCCCGGATAGGTGTAGATCGTCGCGTTTGGCTTGCCGGCAAATGCCGCCTTGATTGCATCTTGCGCAGCCTTCGGCATGAACTCGTCGTCGCCGGCCAGATGCATCAGGATTGGTGCATGGAGCCCGGGGACTTCGTCGAGATATTTCTCGGTGTCACCGCCATGATAGGCTACCGCCGCCGCGATGCCGCCGAACCGTGCAGCCGTTAGGAATGTCATGAGTCCGCCAATACAATATCCCAACAGCGCGACACGACCGTTGCATTCCGGGAATCCTGCTACAGCGTCAATGGCGTCTTTGACGTCCATCGCGCCCGTGTCTCGGTTGTAGGCTTGGTTGAGTCGAACCCCGTGGTCCCAATCCTCCTTAGATCTGACACTGAGGTCGACGCCCGGTTCTAGTCGCCAGTAGAGGTCGGGCGCGACTGCGAGGTACCCCTGTTCCGCGAGCTTGTCGCAGTGCTCGCGAATGTCGGCGTTAACGCCAAAGAGCTCCTGAAGAACGACGACAGCTGAGGCTGGCGAAGTTTTGGGTCGCGCGATATAGGCGCTAAACGAGCCGCCGCGGCCCTCGATAGTAATGTATTCGTTCATGTGGCTAGCGTGCTCCGTCCACGGCCTTTAGGATCATTTCGACGACGGCGTGAGGTTGTGAAATCATCGCGCAGTGGCTCGAGTCAAGCTCGATCGTGTGCGCGCCCATGCGTTTCGCAACAAACCGCTCGAGATCGGGAGGCACGGCTCGGTCGTTTTTACCGACGATGTACCAACTCGGCTTCGTCTTCCATGCCGGGGTGCCCATGGGGGCGCTGAAGAGATCCGCCGCAGGCGGATAGTTTGTCGCCCAGACGACTTTTTGCTCGGCTTCAGGAAGATCGCCACAAAAGTCCGCAATGCCCGCAGGCTTCATCCAGATGCGACCGTCGGCTACTTCGATTTGTTTGAAAACGGGAGTCGTCGGAAACTTGCCGAGTTGCTCTTGCGCGGTCTCGCCTTCGTCCGGGCCGAGCGCACAGATATACACGAGTCCGCGAACGCGGTCGTCGGTCCCAGCCCCGGTGATGACCTGGCCCCCGTAGGAATGCCCGACGAGAATGGAGGGGCTGCTGACGCGGCTCAGCGTCTTCTTGACGATCGCGATATCGTCCGCGGTCGTGTTGAGTGGGTATTGCGCCGCGATGCATTCATAGCCGGCGGCTTGAAGAGGCTGAATGACCTTGCTGAAGCACGAGCCGTCTGCCCAGATTCCGTGGCAGAAGACGATGCTGGGTTTAGCTGAACTACTCACTGTGGAAACCTCCTCGGCCTTCGCAGCCGTAAAATCGCCTAAGAACGAAGCACCGGCCAATGCCGCACTTGTTGTCAGAAATGTGGAGCGTTTGACGTTGCTTGGTGTACTCTTCATGCGTCAAGTCTGCTCCGCGGCGAGCCGCTGCGCCACACACAACGCCATTTGTGGTGGCATTTGTCAGAGTTGTCAGTGTTGCGCGGAACCTCGATACCGTATGGTGACGATAGAGCCGCATTAAATCGGAGCAATTGTGGACGCCTGGCACGATGTGTTCGTGGTCCTCGGTACGACGGCCGCAGCACTCGAGGGCTTGGTCTTCGTCGCAGTGTCCGTCGGCGTCACATTGAAACAGCCGCGGAAGGGCCTTGCAGAGTTTACGGGCCAAACCGTGATCAATTTTACGCTTGCGCTCGTGGCATGTGTGGTCGCATTGAGTCCGGTCGGACTGAAGATAATTGGTGCGGTGCTCCTTGCTCCTGGGATTCTTGGTCTTGGCTCCGGGGTCTGGTTTTGGTGGCAGATGCATCTCATCGAAGGCTACGAGCCAGTGAAGACAGACTGGCTCTTCTACGGATTGCTACCTGTCATCGACTATGCACTTCTGATCCTCGCCGCCGTAAGCTTAATCTTCATCGCCGGCTCAGCGATCGACATGCTTGTGGCCGTGTTAGTGATACTGGTAGTGTTATGCATTCGCAACTCGTACGACCTCACAATATGGGCATCGATGCAATGAGCTGATTCCTCGAAACAAAGCGCGAGAGGGAAATAGTTGATCTGGACACACGCACCAAAATGGTTTCCGGCCCGATCCGACCGAGGGGCCATGGGGAGGCCAGCGAAGTCCCATCGCATGGCGGACCGGTCGGCGTTCTCTGAACTTCTCAGAGAGCAACGGCGTACAGCCGGATACTCGCAGGAAGAGCTAGCTGATCGCGCTGGTATCAGCCTTGGCGCGATTGGAGCCCTCGAGCAAGGCCTGCGGCGCGCGCCCCACCGCGATACGGTCAAAGCCCTCGCGGATGCTCTTGGTATGTCCGACGTCGCTCGGAACCAATTCGAAGAGGCGGCGGCCCGTGCGCGCGGTCGTCAGCGCCGTAACGTGTCTGCCATTCCGCCGTCTCTCACATCCTTTGTCGAACGCAATGAGGTGAGCGAACTCAAAGGTCTGGTAGCTGACCACCGGCTGGTGACCATCACGGGATCGCCCGGAATAGGCAAGACGCGAATCGCGATCGAGGTGGCCCGGCGTATCGAAGATTCTTACGACGGAACATGGTTTGTTGACTTACTGCCGATTCGCGATCAAGACCCTGTCGCGTCGCACATTGCCCTTTGTCTCAACGTTTCGGTCGAAGGTGACGACGGACTGTCTGGAGTCATTCATCATCTCCGCAAACGCCACTCGCTGTTGGTGATCGATAACTGCGAACATGTCATCGCTGACGCGGTAGCGGTCGTCGAAAAGGTTCTTCGTCACTGTCCGCTGCTGACGGTCCTCGCCACGAGCCGCGAGGAACTGGCGCACTCCGCGGAGCTTGTCTATCGGTTGCCGCCTATGGATTCGCAAACGGCGTCAGATTTGTTCCTCGCGCGTGTACACCAAGCCGACGGAACCTGGTCTGCGGACGCAGAGTGCCTTGCCGCTGTCGCCGACATTTGCAAGGTACTCGACGGTATACCGCTCGCGATCGAACTCGCCGCCTCTCGCGTAGCGTCGCTCGGGCTTGAAGCGCTTCGCAGTCGCCTCGAGGGCGGCGTAACTTTAACGGGTAGCCGCGACCTCCCGCTGCGTCATCAAACGATGACTGCGATGATCGCTTGGAGCTACGATCTCTTGAGCGATACTGAAGCACAACTGTTTCGTCGCTTGAGCGTATTGGCTGGCGGATTCACGTTAGAGCTGGCGGAGAACGTCGGTCAGTCGCAGTCGTTGCCAGTCCACAGTATTGCAGATATGCTATCGCGCCTCGTTCAAAAATCGCTGCTGAATGTCACTCATCTGGGAACGTCTACGCGTTATGGTTTTCTGGAATCAATTCGAACATTCGCGTTGCAGCGCTTGACGGAGGCCGGCGAACTCGAAGACACGATGCTGCGCCTGATCGAGTGCCTCAAGCAGAGAGCTGCTGCGAACGAGCTTTCGCCAGGGCCCGCGGACGCCGTTGAAAGTCACGTGGACCTCGACAATGCGGTCGTCGCTATTAGGTGGGCCGAGTCGACCGGTCGTTACGCGGAAATAGTCTCCGCGGCCGAGATTATGATTGGCTTTGCGCGGGCCTGGTACGGGCACCGCCGCCACAACGAAGCGCGTGCACTGGGCCTAAGCCTTCTCGAACGTCTTGACGATCGCGAAAGCCCCGAGATCGTGGGCCGCCTAAGCCACAGGCTTATTGGGACCATTGCGGCCGCGGAGCTGATAGCTTTGGCGCCTCGAGCGATAGAACTTCTGAAGGGGACCGGGTATCCTGAGCGTGCCGCGGATTTCCACGCGCGCTGCGCGGAGATAGAGTGGAGCCGCGGCAATACTGCAGCCGCCGAAGATCACCTTGCCCGTGCCGCCTCCCTTCTCGATACCCCGGAGCTTAGGCGCACGAGGTCGGGCGTCGTTACCGTCGAGATGAGCGCATACGTGCGCTGCCTATTGCGCGATTTTTCAGGGGCGCGAGCTTGCCTGGAGCAAATCGATCCGCCAGCCGGCGACGTGCATGAGATTGTGAAGCAGCTTGTCCTGGCAGAGATCGAATTTTACGAGGGACACATTGAAAAGGCGATTGAGATTTCTAGGAGGTCTGCCTCCAGACTAAGCAGCTATAGCCACGCGCATCACGAGCGACTTCAAGTCTTTGGGAACTTAGGAAGATTCTTGTTCTTGGTTGGGGACACCCGAGGATCTGAGGAAGCGCTTCGAGAGTCTGCCGGTATTCTGGTGACTTTGAGTTCTCCCAATTATCTCTACTTCGCAATCTCCTATGGGCGCTTCGTGGCAGCGCTGGCGGCGCAGGGGGGCCGAGCGGATTTTTCGGCTCGTCTCCTTGCTGCATGCGACGCCGCCGACCAGCGTGGCGGCCATCATTCGGTGCAGAACGAGGTCGCTCGAAATGCAGCAATTCGCGCGATCGACGAGCAACTCTCGCCCGAACGGGCCAAAGCGCTGCGCGCCCAAGGCGCAGATGAAGATGTGTTTGCGCTTTTGGAAGAGTTTATCGCTCAGCCGGCGGCTAGCGAGAGTGCACGGCTGAGCGCTACGTCGAGTCCTTGAGCAACTTCGGTGATACGTTCGTCGCCAAATTGGCCGAGTAGTGACGACGGAAGGTCGTACTCAATGCGCGAGCCGCCGTCGTCTTTTTCGTAGACAACCACGCGTAGCGGCACGTATAGAGCTGCAGCCAGTCCGTAGCGCGTCATCGTCGATGCGGTGAGCGGATTTCCGATTTCATATTGCACGGCGTCTCGCGCTTGGCCGTAAAGACCGAGAAGTGCGCCGTGGTCGCGCTTGAGAAAGATGGAGAGTTCCGGCGCAGCCTCGAGCCGCTGCTTCAGCCGATCGGTAATCCCGTCGCTTACAAGCACCGGGATCTCTTTGTCGATCGGGGCGATAAGTTTCTCAAGTGAGGCTCTGACGTCAACTGACGGCTTGTCCGACTCGATGATGACGTGCGCGATTTCTACCGTTCTTCGTGACATTGATACTGACACGTGCGTGCGCCTCCTGAGCCGGCGGCTCTACCGTCACGATACTGGATCGAGACTCTCCACAACACCGACAACTCTGACAAATTCCACCACAAATAGCGCTGTGGCTTGTGAGGCGCTTTGACGAGACGCACACTTGGGACCTGATGCGTACGCGAAGCAGTCTGGGGAGATTTCGAAAGTGTCCGAAGTAATGCTCCCGGTCGATCGTGGCGCTCAGGCGATCCTAATTGATCTTCGCGGGGTCGACGACCTCAGCCCAAGGTTGCTAAGACTGCTCGTGCGGCTGTATCAATATGGTAGAATGGCTGGCCACGCCGTTCATCTTGTCGGCGTATCTGAGAACGTAACAAGTAGCATCGAGAATGCAGGGTTAACCCAGCTCTTCACCTATGAGGACGAGGATGTCTGCCGTGAAACGCCTCCTTGCTCTTGCGGCGCTCGCCGCCATAACAATCGCCGGATGTAGTAAGGCCGACACGTCTGCTGCACGGGGCATCCGTATCAATCCATGGACCCACCCGCACGTATTGACGTTCACCGACGCGTCAGACATCGACTCGCTCAATCCGATGTTCTCTACAGAGCTCACGGTTTCGTATCTTTCGTCGATGACGGCAGCTTTCCTGACGAAATGGGATCGTCACAACAAGCCGTATCCCGAGCTCTCTACGGAAGTGCCGACGATGGCGAATGGCGGAGTGAGTAAGGATGGATTGACGATCGCCTTCCACCTACGCAAGGGTTTAAAGTGGTCTGACGGCGCGCCGCTCGACGCTGATGACGTCGTGTGGACGTATCACGCAATTATGAATCCGGCCAACAACGCCGGCTCGCGCAGCGGATGGGATCTCGTCACCTCGGTTGCCGAGCCGAACAAAACGACTGTCATCTTTCACTTGAAGCAGCCCTACTCGCCGTTTATCGTTAGGTTCTTCTCAAGCGCTGGTGCTGATTCGTCGATACTTCCGAAGCATTTGCTCGCGAGGTATCCGAACATCAATCACGTGCCGTTCAACGCATTGCCTGTCGGCGCGGGTCCGTTCATGTACAAGCAGTGGCTGCGCGGACAGCGCGCGGTGCTCGTGCGCAATCCGT
>Ga0302180_10002821_pt1 | contig 13420 bp, 13 predicted proteins | sample I_Palsa_E3_2_FD_200575 | JGI IMG/M metagenome (GOLD analysis project Ga0302180, IMG submission 200575) | Peat permafrost microbial communities from Stordalen Mire near Abisko, Sweden - I_Palsa_E3_2 | ecosystem: Environmental > Terrestrial > Soil > Palsa > Peat permafrost | place: Sweden... | reverse complement strand
CAACATCAAGAGCTTCGAAGAGCAGCGGGGAGACGTCGACCACATTCCCGGATCGGCGATGGAGGCGCTCGATCTCTGCGTCGGGCCGGAAGCGGCTGCACGCCAGGTCGATGGCCGCGATCTCGCTGCGCAAAATGGACTCCGCCATCTCCACCTTGGCCGAATTGAGAACCACAACCGTCGCGGTCGTCCCGATGGCCCGGAACGACCGCTCGGAGAACGTCAGCTCCGGCGGCACGGACGTGGCAGTGCCGGTGCCGGTCATCGTGAGGTGCCCCCGGAGGTGGTCACCGGACGAGTGGTCGTCGTCGTGGTGGTCGGACGAGTGGTCGTCGTGGTGGTGGTGGTAGTCGGTGTGCTGCCCGTCGTCGACGGAGTCGACGTGGACGAGGACGTTGACGAGGACGTTGACGTTGAGGTCGTTGGTGCCGTCGTCGTGGTGGTGCTGGAGCTGGCCGCTGAGCTCGCGCCGGGGTGCTCTTTTGCCACCACGATCCCGATCAATGTCGTGGCACCGGCCGCCGCCACCACGGAGGTCCGGGTCAAACGACGTAGGCGCACATGTGCCCGAGCGCGGGATTCGGGAGAATTCTCAGGACTTTTCAAGACAGAAGCTCGTTTCTTCTCGTCTGCACGAGTCCATCTAAGGTTCCCGACATCCCCCCAGGCACAAAGTTCGCTGTGGACCTTCTGTGAAGTCCAGGGAAGCTAGGCACACTGAAACCGTATTGAACGGGACTTACGCCAGCATGAAGCGGATGAGAAACTTTCGGGCCGGGCCCCGGTGCCCAGGCCAGACGATGCGGGCAGTATCGAAACTGGGGTTACGGCGTCATGTTCACGTCACCTAGGGCAGGTAGACAGAGAGCGTGCGAGTGCTGGTCGCGGAAGACGATGAAGGATTGCGCTCGGTCCTCGAACGTGGTCTGAAGGAGAACGGCTACGCAGTCGATACGGCCTGCGACGGGGAGCAGGCCCTGCGCTACCTCGACACGTACGACTACGAGGTGGCCATCCTCGACTGGCGCATGCCGAAGGTCACCGGCCTCGAAGTCATCCAACGCCTCCGACGACGGGGCTCGGCTCTTCCGGTCCTGATGCTCACCGCGCGGGACACCGCGACCGACCGGGTGACTGGACTCGACCAAGGGGCCGACGACTATCTGGTGAAGCCGTTCGACTTCGCCGAGCTCGTGGCTCGTGTCCGGGCACTCCAACGCAGGGGCGAAGCGGTGCAGTCGCTGACGATCACGGTGGCCGACCTGACGCTCGACACGGTCACCCGAGAGGTCACCGTGGGAACCGAGCAACCCCGGCTCACCGCCATCGAGTTAGGTCTGCTGGAGATCTTGGTCCAGCGTTCACCGACGGTCGTCTCGCGCCGCGCCATCGCGCTGGCCGTGTGGAACGAGGAGGCCGATGCTCTGGGCTCAAACACGCTCGACGTGCACCTGGCCCGCTTGCGAGCCAAGATCGCCACCAGTGGTGCCAAGATCGAAGCGGTCAGGGCGCTCGGCTACAGGATCGTCCCTTCATGAGGCTTCGCCCCGATTGGAGGAATCCGGTCGTGACGCACGCAGCCCGGGTGGCGGTGGTGGCCACGCTGATCATCGTCGCTATGTACGCATGCGTCGTAGCGGGCTTCAATGCTGCTGACCGGCATCGACTGGTGGCGCAGATCGACACCCGTCTGGAGCAACGGCTCGATCATGCCGCCCGTCGGCCCGCGGCAGCCGGCTCCATTGCCGACTACGACAATGCGCACGACGTCGACGATGCGGCCGTGTTTCTCTGGCGGGTCGGAGCGTCGGGAAATCCGGCGGCACTCACGCCAGGCGCACCTACCCTGCCGGCGTCGGCGTGGCCACCTTCGAATGATGCGATCACCACCCGACTCGGAGCCACGAACTTCCGGCTGCAGTCGCGGCGCATCGGAGACCAGGTGTTCGTGGCCGGCCAGAGCCTGGCGGCAACGGATCACATCGAGTCCGACTTGGTCGCCCTGGAACTGATTGCCGGGCCGGTCCTCCTTTTGGCCGTGTTCCTCGGGACACTCCTCATCGGCATCAAGGCGGCCGGCCCGGTTGAACAGACCCGCCGGCGCCAATTGGAATTCACCGCCGACGCATCCCATGAGCTCCGGACACCACTGAGCGTGATTGAAGCCGAGGTGAGCCTGGCTCTGGCGGGCACCCGGACCCTGGACGACTACCGCGACACGTTGGTGCGGGTCAGCCGGGAGTCCTCGCGCCTCCGTGACATCGTCGAGGACCTGCTCTGGCTTTCGCGCTTCGATTCGGAGCCCGCGCCGCCGGGGGACCAGCCCGTCGATGTCTCGGCGATCGCCGAGGCATGCGCCAACCGCTTTTTCGCCGTGGCTCAGAGCCGGGGTATCGCACTATCCGTTGACCACCTCGTTGACGGCCAGCCGTGGGTCAACGCACCGCCCGAATGGGTGGATCGCCTCACCGCAGTCCTGGTGGACAACGCGTGCCGCTATGCCAGGAGTAACGGCGTCGTCCGGATAACCGTCACCGCCGAAGGGAACCGGGTGAGCTTGGCCGTGGAGGACAACGGGCCCGGCATCGACCCCGAAGAGCGGAAACGGCTCTTCGAGCGGTTTCACCGGGCCACGGACGAGGGGAACGGAGCCGGCCTCGGCCTGGCCATCGGCGACGCCGTCGTGCGTGCCACCGGCGGTGCGTGGCGGGTCAGCGACTCTGACGCGGGCGGAGCTCGCATGGAGGTCCGGTGGCACCGCTCTCCCGGTGCCAAAGAAGCAGGTAATGGGGACGAAGGGAACCGCCAAGACCCGTCCGGCGATGCCCACCGCACCGAGTCGTCTGCCGTGCGCTGACCCGGTACGAGACACCCCGTCGGCTTCATGTTCACGTAAGGAGCAATCCGTACGCTGACCTCAGTGCAATCCTGGATGAAAAGAGGACCACAGTGACCCCGACCAACGTTCTCGATCGCTCCCTGGACCTGGTGAAGGTCGATTTCGCCCCGGTTCACGTGCAGCCCGGCAGGTTCCGCCTCGCGTTGGCCACGCTGGTCTCCCTGATCGGGTCACTGCTGGCCGACGCCGCCCTGGTGGCCATCGGCACGGCAGTATTCCCGTCGACCAAGGGGTACGTGCACTTCCAGTTCAGCGACTACGCCAGACTGACGATCATCGGCGTCATCATCGCCTGTGTCGCCTGGCCCATCGTGACCCGCATCTCCTCGGCTCCCCGCTGGCTGTTCTTCCGGCTGGCCATCGTCGTCACCGTCGTGCTGTTGCTGCCAGACGTATACCTCCTGAAGCAAGGCCAACCCGCCAAGGCGGTCGCTGTGCTGATGTGCATGCACCTGGCCATTGCGCTGGTGACCTACAACGCATTGGTCCGGTTGGCCCCGATACGTCGCCGACCTCGCCACGAAAGCGAGTGAGGATCAGTCCTGGAGCTGATCGACCGGGATGGAGCGTTCCATCATCCCGCAGGACTCTTCACCATCCCACCGGTACCGGACCCCGGCCTGTTGCAACGCCGGGGCGAACTCATGATGCGTTCCGCCGGCCATACACGCGGAAAGGATCGTTTCTCCCTCAATGTGCACATCACCCTCGGCTGTGCGCAGCGTGACCGACACGTCTTCCCCATTGGGCTGCAGCCGACGCAACCAGGGTGCGTCGACGAGCGTGGCCGGAATCATGCGCTCGCCGTCGAACACGTACGCCTCGTTGTAGGTGGGCTCGCCGTCGCTCCGTTCCGGAAAGGCCAAGCCGCCAAAGCCTCGACCGCTCGGGAATAGTGCGCTCGGCCAGCAGTGGCCCCAAAAGCCGCCGGTGTCGCGTGCTCCCTGGCGGTGGATGCGCAGGCCGGTCCCCGTGAACGACCACTCCTCGTCGCCGAGACGCACCGAACCGCTCGATGTGCAGAGCTGCTCGTAGCGGGGACTGATGTAGGCGCCGGCAAAGCCTTGGTGGAAGACCTCCGCGGCTTCCTCGTTCAGCGTGCCCGGTACCCACGGCGGGGCGGCACAGGTCATCTCGACCTCGACCTGCAGCGGAACACGCGGTCCGTTGGGTTCCCCCTTGGCCAGTGCGGCGGCGGTCGTGTCGAATACCGTCCCTTCGTAGGTCATGGTCACCGTCTTGAACGGCTCCACGCAGCGGAACACAAGGCCGCCGGCGGCGAAAGTGCGGCACACACCATCGTCGTCAACGGGTGAACGTCCTTCGCCAGCCTCGCGGACGATGGCGCTTCGCCCGTCGGGAAAGCCCAGGTTGACCTGGAGGCCACGCGTTTCCCACGACCCCGCGACCGCCTCGATACCAACGCGCGGCAGGCCGATGGCACCCGCTTCGTCGAAGACCCACATTGACGCGCTCTCGCGAAACTCGGCGTCCGCCGGACGTTCGGCCAGGAAATAGTCGCTCGACGCGTCCATTCCGCTGCTGAGATCTATTGCCATGCCGTCCTCCTGGATCGGTTTAGGGGCGAGCGTCACCGGGCTGGTGCGCCGTTGGTTCCATTGCAGATGCGTCTACCCCGAGGCCACCCAGGCAGAAACGCAGCACCTGTTTCCTCGTCTCCTTGTAGCGGAGCGGGAAGCCCGACCACCGTTGCTCAACGACCCCCCACACAACCTGGTGGATGGCGAGTGCATCCTCGGCCGGGCTGAGGTCGGCGAACGTGCCGTCGTGTTGACCCGCTTGGAGTTGCTCAATCAGGGGCGCGAGCATCCGGTCGAACGCGAGCTTCAAATGAGCCGGAAACCGTCGTTGAGCCCGTTCTGCCTCCTGTGACAAGGGCCGCAAGTTTGCGGCTACACGCTGGTCGAAACCGAGCTCCAGCCGCGCATCGATCCACGCCACCACGCCCTCGAAGGGACCGGAAGCGCCCGCCATGCGCCGACGGAGCCGCATTGCCTCCGCCTCGGCGCCCTCGGTGAAGGCAGCGATGACCAAGTCCTCCTTCGACGCGAAATGCCGGTAGAAGGCTCTGGTCCGGAGCCCGGCTTCGAGTAACACGTCGTTCACGGTGAACCCTGAGTCCCCCTTCACCTGCAGAATGTGGAGAGCGGCCTTGATCAGAACGTCGGCCTCGTGCTCTGACTGCTCAGATCGCGTCATGGAACGCCTCCAGGTAGGGCGCGAACCTCTCCCGCACCTGGTCAGCGGTGAGATTGAAATCACCGAGCGAATAGGTGTGCTGGCCGCGCGAACCGGATTCGTGCCCCGTGGCCCAATCCGAGACAGCGCTGCGGGAGGAATCGGGGAAATCGAGGCCGAGTCGGGCGTACCCGACCTCGATTGCACCAACGGGATCCGTTTGCAGATCCGAGAATGCGATGTCCGCGAAGCGGTCGGTGCCCATGCGCTCTCGAAAGTCCATGGCACGACGTACGGCCTCCCACCAACGCTCCAGCAGATCCGGCCCCAGATCCATTGCGTCATCACGATCGCTGCTCCAGCTGCGGATGTAATGGATCAGGCTGCACACCGATCCCATGACGCTCGCCGGATCCCGGTGACTCCACAGGAACTTCGCGTCGGGGTAGACCTCGACCAGGGCATCGAGGGCGAACATATGCACGGGCGTCTTGAGATGCCACAGCCGCGGCGGGCAATGCCACTGCAGGAGCTGCAACACCCGCTGGTGGTACCGGTAGGTGTCAACCATGTCGCAATCCTCGACCCACGACATATAGGAAGGGATCCTCGCCGATCCGTCGAAGTGCACGGTCCGGAAGCTCATGCCCATCAGGTCCTGGCACTCCGTCGCCGTCGTGGTCTCGGAGTGGTACATCGTCTGCATGAGAGGGAAGGCCTCATTCATCATTGCGAGACCCGCTTCGGTCGCCGCAATGCGGGGATCCGTGTGCTCGGTCGCCGACTCGGGTGGTGGAACGGGAGAACCCGACTCCCACATCCGCAGTGACCTGAACTGCGGATCGGCCGCGACGAGTTGGCTCAGCGCCGTGGTGCCGGTCCTCGGAAGGCCGATCACGAACACCGGGCCCTGCACCTCCTGCGCCGCGATCTCCGGATGCTCCCGGTAGGCGTCCTCCACGCCGAGACGAGACGCGAGTAACCCGACGAACCGCGAGTGCTGAATGGCTTCACCTATATCGGTGAGATCGGACTCCTCGTTCATGGAGGCAACGAGCCGTTCCAGCCCCTCCCGGTAATCGCCCTCGCCGTAGTCGCTCAGCCTGGTCTGTTCCTGGGCTTCCTCCTCGATTCGATCCGCGCTGAGGGTCACCGTCCACACCTGCAATTCGGCGTCCGGCCACGAGACCCGGCGACAATCAACCCTTCCACACGTGAAAACGCCGAACTCGCGATCGCCCGCAATCCAATCGAATCGTCATCGTGATCCAAGCTCATAACCAGGATTTTTCCCCCCTGAGGCGCAACATCGAGGAAACCATGCGTCCGAAAACGATACTTTCACCGAGCGAGAGCCTCGTCAAGAGAAGTCGTCAATATTGCGTACGGTCATTCCGTTACCGTTGCCCCATGGCCACCTACCGGGAGCAGGTTCTTCCCTGGCTCATCGATCGCGCGCTCGGGACGACCGGATTCCGGCATTGGCGGGCCGAAACGACGTCGGGCCTGTCCGGGACCGTCCTCGAAATCGGGTTCGGGTCAGGCCTCAACGTCGACCACTACCCGACAGCCATCACTCGGGTAATGGCCGTGGAGCCGTCCTCTGTGGCATTCCGGCTTGCCGGCGAACGTATCCACCGCTCGCCCATCCCAGTCGAGCAGGTGGGGCTGGACGGCCAGTCGATTCCTCTACCTGATGACAGTTGCGACAGTGCACTCTGCACCTTCACACTGTGCACGATCCCAGATGCCGACGCCGCGTTGACAGAAGTACGCCGCATTCTCCGTCCCGGTGGTCGATTCCATTTCCTCGAACATGGCCTCTCGCCCGACGTGGGAGTGGCGAAATGGCAGCGGCGATTGGATCCCGTCCAAGGCCGAGTGGCCGGCGGTTGCCATGTCACGCGAGATCCCGTTGCCCTGGTGAAGGACGCCGGATTCCTCATTGAGGATCTGGTACAGCGCTATGGCAAAGGCCCGAAACCCTGGAGTTACTTCACTCGAGCAGTGGCACGCAACGCAGCGCACTAGTTCGCGCCACACGCGTCGTATGAATTGCTAACGCGAGCGATCGGCCGCCAGCTCCTGAGCCCGCGACGCCAGCGACGGCGCATCTATTCGGTCGCATACCGAGACGAAGTCCTCCGTCGGCCCATTCCAACGGAGGTCCTCCACCGAGGCGACAAGGGATCGGTCGATGCGCAACGTCGCCAGGTGCTTGAACAACCGGGCGGCCTCGGCGTTGTCCCGCAACGTGATGGCAAGTTTGGCCGCACCGCGCACATCGACGTCCCACTGCGATGCGTTTCCGGGAATATCCTCCAGGTGGACCCATCGGGCCAGGACAACGGATGCCGATTTGGCTCCCCAACCAGAGAGGCCCGGGAACCCATCAGCACTGTCGCCGACGAGAGCCAGGTAGTCGGGGATCGAGGCAGGTGACACTCCGAACTTGGCAATGATTCCGTCCTCGTCCAACACCAACGATTTGCGCCGATCCAATTGGACCACCCGCGTACCGCGCACGCATTGACCGAGATCTTTGTCCGGCGTGCAGATAAGGATCTGATCGACCGAAGGGTCATCATCCGCCACAGCAGCAGCACTCGCCAGAGCATCGTCGGCTTCGACATCGACCATGGGCCACACGACGACGCCCAGGGCAACGAGGGCTTCCTCCAACGGCCAGGCTTGCGACCATAGATCCGGATCAATTCCGGCTCCCGTCTTGTATCCGGGCCACAACGCATTGCGATACGACTCGATGACGTGGTCCGTGGCCACGCCGACGTGGGTAGCCCCTTCGCTGAGCATGCCGAGGACCGATCCGACGACTCCCCTGACGGCGGCCACGTTCTCCCCCTCCACGTTGCGATGTGGCGGCGCACCAAAGAAATGGCGGAACAACTCATACGTGCCATCGACCAGGTGTACCTTCATGTTGAGCCTTCCTTCGTCACTCAGTGTCGTGTTCGTCGCCAAGTATTTCGCGCTGATGCTCATTCAAAGCGGGTGGCGCCAAATAGGGCACGAGGTAACGACCGTCGATCCGGATCGGACTGAGCACCTGCTGCACAAATCCATAGTCGGGGTGGACCACGGCGGATAGAGACTGGGCCTCGGTTGCCTCGAGCGCCTCAGAAACCGAACGCACGACGGCATTCGGTATCCCATCCGAATCGAGGAGGGTTCCCCAGTCAGACGTTGTCCGGCGGGCCAATGCCTCTTCAAGGTAGGTACGGAGCTCTGCTCGATACTCATTTCGCTGGACATTTCTTGCAAAGCGATCATCATCGGCGAGCTCACTCACTTCCAACGCTTCGCACAAGGACCTGAACTGAGCGTCGGTTCCAACGGCCAAGACGATCAGCCCGTCGCTGGTCGCGTACGTACCGTAGGGACATACGGAGGGATGATCGTTGCCCAACCGCTCACCTTCTTTTTCCGCGACCATCCAGTTCATCGCCTGATTGGAGAGCAAGGCAACGGTTGCATCGTAGAGCGAGACGTCAAGGCGCATGCCTGATCCAGTGTTACGGCGGCCGTATAGCCCGGCAAGTACGGCCACGGCAGAGAAGAGACCAGCACTGAGGTCGGCGATCGGGACACCCACCTTTGTCGGTGGACCGTCCGCGTCGCCGGTCACATCCATGATGCCGCCCAGCGCCTGAGCGACCAGGTCGTAGCCGCGACGCTCTGGCTGTTCGGGTCCGAATCCCGTAACAGATAGATAAACTATGTCGGGATTTTTAGCCAGGACGGATTCGTGGTCGACGCCGAAGGCTTCTGAGAGTTCTCCTGTGTAATTGTGAATGAGCACATCGGCCTGCGTGATCAATTCGTCAAGAATCTTTCGTCCTTCTGTGCTCGTGAGGTCGAGAACCAGGTCCCACTTGTTCCGGTTCGCCACGAAGTAGTAGGCGGCCGCGTCCCCGAGTACCGCCCGACCCCAACGCCGTGTTTCGTCACCCCTCGGAGGCTCGATCTTGATGACGTCCGCGCCCAAGTCTGCCAGCAACATGGTGCAATACGGACCAGCCAGGACCCGACTCAGATCGAGAACCTTGGTGCCGAAAAGAGGACGGTCCGCATTAGCCGGCGATGTTGGCCACGTCACTGCCACAAAACCCTCCTTCACGGTGAGGCCGGGCCCGCGTTGCTCTCGTTTTCGCCGTTAGAGGCGATCGGGAAAAAGAAGGGACCATCCCTGGGGACATCGACATCGATGAGGGCAGATTAATGCAGGATGAAGCCACCTTACTCAAGCGGTGATCGACAACGTCGTCGAGCTGATCAGGAAAGAGGGGCGGTCTTGCCGACAGAGCAGTTCGAGTAGGTTGACGTTGAGGTTGGTCCCTTATTCAGTTTCGCTCGAGCACCGGTTGCCGCGCCTTGCGATACCTGGGTCGCGTTAGACCGCTGAAGCCAGGTCAACGCTTTCGCCGCCCGGTATGTTTCTTGACGAAGCGAAGGATAGCGATGTGCTTCTTGGTATCGCGCTCCATCAGATCGACCAGTAGGCCCCAAAGGGACGTGTCCTTCACGACGCGCAGCTCGCGTTGGAGCCGCCTCAGTTCCTGGGCGTCTCGCTCCTCTTTGCGAAGGAGCTGCTCGGTGAGATCGATGACGGCATCACGGTTAGCGGCTCGGTCGAAATCGATGTACGGGACTACCGGATCATTACTACTCAATGAAACCTCCGTCTTGAGGGAGTCGGCGATCTCCGTGAACACTCGATGGTGACGAACCTCGTCCTCTATGAGCAGGTTGACGAGATATCGGAGAGCCTTTGACGGGCTCTGCTCTGCTGCCGAGCTGTATCCCTCAAGCAGACCGCGCTCCTCAGCGGCGTGGCTCGTGAGGTGGGCGTAGAGATCACGCTCCCAGACAGATGGCCCACCACTCGACTCGTCCGTCATATCGGTCATGTCTCTCCTTTTTCCAGTCAACAAAGCGGCCCATCGGCCAATGGCGCCAAAGGTGCGTCCCTTTAATGAACCTTACGGCAGCTTGCCCTCAGCTGCTCCGTGGGAACCCGATTCTTAGCCACCCCTACCAGGCAACGACTGGATCCCCTTTTCGACATGCGTACCTACTACCAGCTCAACCGCTCCAAGACCTGGAACCTTTTTTCCAAAAGGGCTTGCCCTCGCGGTTGCGTCGAACTCACGGCCACCGACCGACGAGTAGCCAATACGACTCACCCGTGGAGCGCTGGACGGCGGGTAGCTGAACTTCAGATGGATCACCGCCGGTGAAACCGGAAGCCAACTATTTTGTTTCACCAGACATCGAGCGCGCCGACGGCTACGCTCTGCCCTATCGACGTTGATGGCTTATACCAATGGCCCGATCGACTCGACGGCAGGTGGCGCACGACGTTGCCAGCCGATTTTCGGAAGGCCGTCATCGATGAGCACGGTGCCGCTTCTCTCCACCGCCGTCAATTTGGACACTCCCGGTCGATACCTTCACTGGTCGATTTTCGTCGTCTCTGAGGCAAACCTGGTCCTCATTGTCGTGATGGTCGTCATCTTTGGCGCGGCGCTCCTCCTTCCGTTTCCTGGTCACGGGCGCACCCAGACGAAGCAGGACGATGCCCCTCAAGATGATCCCGACGGAGCCTCAGCCGGGACGCTGTCCTCTGCGCCTTCTGAACTCGGAGATGATGCCGACGCGGCGCTGTGGACATCGCGGGTGCGGCGCGGCATATTGCGACGGCTCCCACCCGGCAAGCTCCTGCCCGATCGCCAGCCCGCCTACGTCAGCTCGTGGATCTATGTGTTCGGCGTGGCCAGCCTCACTACCTTGGGGTTAGTGATCCTTTCGGGGATCGCAATCGCCGTCGGCGGCCCCGACTGGTGGCACACCAACCCGGTCGGCCACTTCTTCAACAGCCTCCACCTCTGGAGCGTCGAGGCCTTCATGGCCTTCTTGGTAATCCACCTCTGGGGCAAGTTCTGGATGGCGGCCTGGCGCGGCCGGCGGTCGATGACCTGGATCACGGGTGTCGTGGCCTTCGTGGCGTCGGTTGTGGAGTGCTTTACCGGCTATCTGTCTCAGCAGAACTTCGATTCTCAATGGATCTCGACGAGCGGCAAGGACGCATTCAACGCCGTCGGCGTCGGCGCGTTCTTCAACCTCATGAACTTCGGCCAGATGCTGATGTGGCATATCGTTTTAATTCCCCTGGTGCTCATCGCTCTGGTCGGCGCGCATGTACTCGCCGTACGAGTGAGGGGTGTCGCTCATCCCCTGCCGGTCCACAGAGCCCGGGGCAAGCGATCGCTACGGGCAGCCGCAGCGGCTGACTTGGCCGAGTGGCGAGGGCCGACTCGTCGCTACGACATCCTCAAAGAAGCGACCATTGCCACGGCGATCGCCCTCATTTTGGTCGTCGCCCTCGCCGGACTGCTGTCGTCTCCCGACGAGCCACCCGTCACAATCGCCTCCTGGGCCAAGGTCGCACCCGCCGACTTCGTAGCAACCGCGGCCAGTGAGCTGCAGGGAACGAGCGAGACTGCCACGTACGGCCCCCCATACAACAACATCAGCGGCAATGTGCAGAGCCTCTTGTTCTCTCCCGCATCGATTGTTGGTGTGCGTCAGCCAATCAATGCGGCACAGGCGTTCGTCCTTGCCCCACTGGAGAAGATTGCCCCGACTGATCCATTGGTCGCTGCGGCACTCAGGCGCTACAACACCAGCTCTGCCGCCACCCGGACCTCGTGGAATGCGGCTTATGCCAAGGCCGTGACCAAGGTCAGCTTCCGAGGCGGTCTCGCGGTGACACCCGCGGGTACCGACGGCCCGCTACCAGAGATGATCGGGACTGAGTTGACCTTGGCGCGCAGCGGTGCGCTCGACGCTGACCTAATTTCGAACCAGGCGTTCTACGGAACCGACTTCACCAAGCCTCTCCTGTTCCTCGAAGATGGTCAGTACTTTTCGGACAAGGCCACGGCCGACCACCTGACCGGCACCCAGTGGGGGGTCATGAACGAGACCGGCAGTTACCCGGGCCAACCCTGGCTCTGGCTCTATACGTTGTGGTACCAGGTCCCGGGTTTCGACAACTCGGCCAACGTCGACCTCATCGCCATCTACCTCACAGGAGCGGCCACCATCCTCCTTCTCGCCGTGCCGTTTCTTCCCGGCTTACGTGACATCCCCCGCCTGATCCCGATCCACCGTCTCATCTGGCGCGACTGGAACCGCCGAGGAGAGTCTACGAGTGACGGCCCAACCCCCACCGAATGAAGCGCTCACGGCAAACAGCTCGAATTCATTCCACACAGACGAGCTTGAGTCCGAACCGCCGACATGCCTGCCAACCCCAGCATCGGGTACCGGCGATGGGGAGACGATAGAAATTCGGGGCTCCGTTTCCTTACGGCTCGTGCAACACCCTCCGTCATGCTGCCAATTCTGAGTCAATAGCGATTCCAGAACCAGCAATAGGGCGAAGGCCCGGGCTTTCCACTACTTTCTTGCCTGGTTTGCCATGACAGCCCGCTGCGACGATCACGGGAAAAGTCGAGAAATAGGAACAGGAATAGGAACTAGGACTAGGGACCATCGGCCCTACTCCTCTCTTCGGTGCCGGGTAACGATGATCCTCACCGCAAGAGATTCTTAGAGACATGACCCCAAAGGAGCTAGTTCGATGAAAAATCCCGTTGCACTTCTCAGCAATCCCACTGAGATCAAGACTCCGCCGGTACTGCAGTATCTAACCCGCTCGAAGGTCATGGCCATAGGTTGGACCGCGATCCGGGTCTGGTTGGGAATCATGTGGATCCAAGCGGGCGTTGCCAAGCTTTGGGGCGCAGAGAACCCGGCATTCCTCCACAACAGTGGTGCCGGGGTAGCCGGCTTTGCTGCCCACGGTGCTGCGGCCTACAGCTGGTGGGGAAGCTTCCTGCACAGCTTTGTGGTCCCCAACTCCGGCTGGATCGGCGTCCTCGTTGCCGTGGCCGAATTCCTGATCGGATGCGGACTGGTACTAGGGCTGTTCACTCCTATCGCCGCTCTCGCCAGCCTCGCATTGCTTTTTACCTACGTGATGTCGGGTACGGCCAGCGTGTGCGCGCTCTACGCTCTGTTCGCCATCGTGCTACTCGCCACTTGGAGGACCTCGAGCTGGATCGGACTAGATGGATTGATCGGTGGTTACCGGCAGCGCAACAACGACCGCTCGGGTCCTGAGGCAGTGGTCAGCGACCTCAAGGTGCACGCAACGGCAGCCTAACCACAGCTTCTTGATCAAGTAGCACGCCAATGCGGTCTGCAATGCGCAGGCCGCATTGGCGCGTACTCCGA
>Ga0302180_10002820_pt1 | contig 13427 bp, 10 predicted proteins | sample I_Palsa_E3_2_FD_200575 | JGI IMG/M metagenome (GOLD analysis project Ga0302180, IMG submission 200575) | Peat permafrost microbial communities from Stordalen Mire near Abisko, Sweden - I_Palsa_E3_2 | ecosystem: Environmental > Terrestrial > Soil > Palsa > Peat permafrost | place: Sweden... | reverse complement strand
TTCCGGCGGATGAGTCTTGCTGACGGCCATGAGGGTGATGTCGTCGGGGCTGCGTCCCGCCCGTCGAGCCGCAGCGGCGATGCGCTCCCGGATCAATGAAATATTAGCGGTTACGGACATGAGAAGAGTTCGTCAGGAACCAATATTCACCCGCGTGACGCGGGCATCACATCATTGCGGTGGGCGGCGCCGGTTCGTTGGGATCACCGGCAGCCGACACCGGTAAGAAAATCATCAACCCCGATAGTCCGGCCAGCACAATCATTCCTCCGACCAGGTAAGAGGGATCGCGGAATATTTGCGGCGGGTGGTTCGGCGCGCCCCACTGGGGAACGAACTGCAATCCCGCCCAAACCAGCCCGAGTAAGGCTTCTCCGGCGATCAGTCCCGAAGCGACCAGGACTCCGGCATTTTCGACCCTGGCTTTCTGCGCGCTGTTGAAACCGCGGCGCTCGGCAACCCAGTCTCCCAGGGAACGAATCACCCCGCCGACAAAGATGGCGAACGTTGTGCCGAACGGCAGATACATCCCCACCGCGACCAGCATAGGGCTTTTGACCTGCATCATGATCATGGCGATGCCGAAGAAAATTCCCACCACCACCAAGGGCCATGGCATATCGTGGGCGACAATGCCCATGGCTAACGTCGCCATCAGTCCAGCCTGCGGCGCAGGAAGTTCAGCTCCACCAAATCCCACGCCGCCAGCTTTGATGCTGCCCTCATGTAGCAACATCAGAGGGAAATACATCACCAGGCTGGCCACCACCACCGCGATCAGCTCGGCAGCCTGAATTTTCTGAGGTGTGCCGCCCAGGATGTAACCGACTTTGAAATCCTGCAGCAACTCGCCCGCCACGGCCGACGAAACACAGACTACTGCCGCCACACCAAGTACTGCCGCGACTCCCGAAGTCCCGGAGACGCCCAGCGCCACCATCAGCAGTGCCGCAATCAGCAGCGTTGACAGGGTCAAGCCGGAAATCGGATTGTTGGAAGATCCGATGAAGCCCACCAGATTTCCCGACACCGTGGCAAAGAAAAATCCCACCAGGATCATTACAACCGCCGCCAGAATTGCCGGCCACACCAGGCCCGAAATCTTGATGTAAAGCAGACACATCAGCACGAACATTACAGCAATCAAACTGAAAACGATCTTCGAACTCATGTAGCGTTCCGTACGGGCGAGCTTGGCCTGCTGGTCGGCGGTTTGGCGTAAATCGGCAAATGCCTTGCCAAGTCCCGCGGTCAGGCTGGCGCGCATTTTAAATAACGTGTAGGCGGCGCCCACCAGCATTCCGCCGACGGCGATCGGACGCACGATGTATCTCCAGACCGCGTCCGCCATGGTAGCCCAATTTTCGGGCGTGTCGGCGGGAATGTATGCCCTGAGCTGGGGTCCCAGAAAAAACACCATCAGCGGAACCATCAGCCCCCAAGCCAGCACACTTCCGGCAAACTGAATCGAAGCCAGCTTGACGCCGATGATGTACCCCACACCGAGATAAGCAGGACTCACGCTCGGCGCCGCAAACATGGTGGTTCCTCCCGTGGGCAGCACGCGCGGGCTGCCAGCCGCGCCGAGGCGAACCTGACTGTGTCCCAGGCTTCCAACTCCGACATGCAGGTCGGTGTCGGCTGCGAACAACCCAAACCTTCCCAGGATGTAGACCACGCCGCCAATACCGATATTCCAGAAGAGATATTTTGCGGTCTCTGCCCGGCCTTGTGAATCTCGGACGCCGCCAGCGACTCCGGAAAAGGCAGTTCCGGATCTTCCACCATGCCGCGACGGACCAAAGAAATAAATAAAACTCCTAAGATGCTGCCCACCATGATGAGCGCGGTGGACTTCCAATACGCATCTGCAAAACGGAAAGAAGGCCATGCCTTGGAGAGCAGAAATGCGGGAAGCGTAAAGATTGCGCCGGCCGCGACCGACTCTCCGATCGATCCCGCGGTGCGAGCAATGTTTTCTTCGAGCAGAGACCCCTTCCACGCCCGCATTGCCGCCATGGCAATGACCGCAGCGGGGTACGTTGCCGCAATCGTGATACCGGCGCGCAGTCCGAGGTATGCATTTGCTGCCCCCAGCACGATTGTCATCAGAAGTCCCAGCAGCACCGCACGCAGGGTGAACTCCTTCATCTCCATGTGTTCTGGAACGAAGGGGATGTGTTTCTTGACGCCAGCTGCTGATTCTGGGACCGGACCGCTCATAAGTGGAATCCTCTTAGGACGCGAGATGAAGTCAAGGCGATTCGCAACTCCGCCAAACAATGGAACGGCGCACGTTAGCACGCTGAGCGGCTGGATTACAAGTGCGACGCGGGTTCCACCGCGACCAACGAGAGCCATGGTTCGGCTTTCTGATTGGTTCACTGCCTTGCCAAAGTGATAAAATCGCTTCAATCGGTCTTTTACCACCCCTTACAAGTTTGTCGTTCGGAGGTGTCGTGTGAAGAAAATTTCCTCAGACCAGTTTTGGTTCCGGCGTTATTTGGAATTTTGTTGCGACGATTGCGGCTGCGAGACCGGTTTCCGGTCGCGGCGGCGGACACTTTTGGAACGCTACCTTCTCCCACTTTTTCTTCTGCAGCCCGTACGTTGCGAAGAGTGCTTTCGGCGGGACTACCGTTTGCTGTTCGTACCGATAAAGGATCGCCGGACGGAGCCGGAGAGGAAGCTGGCGATGTCGGCGCCGCGATCCAACCGTAACGTTGCCTAGCCGAGCCGAACCCCGTTATACTTAAGCCAAGTGATTTAGCGTCGCCCGCCCCGGAGAAATTTCTGTGGGCATCAGGGAGGCCAGTCTTCAGCAGTAGTGGGGACAGAATTCGGGCTAGCCAGGCCAAAGCTGCAGTGGCAAGCCTTTCTATTGCTTCCCGGAGAGTGCTACCCAGGGCTGGAACGCTTTCCGCAGGGCGGTCTTCGTCAGAACGATCTTCGCTAGAGCCATCTTCGCTAGAACGGTCTGCCTCACAACCACGTTGGACGCGGCACATCGTCGGAAGCATCTTCGCTGTTTTATTTCCCTCCGACCGTCGCATCTGCGGTGAACCCCTGGTAAATGTTGCCCGGCTGCCGGTTCGCCAGGATTGTCTCGACGGCATGCACCACATTGCGGGGGCGCGCACCCTCAAGATCTCGGCGCAATCTAAGGATATCGGCCATGGCGCCGATTCGCAGGAACTGTCACACGTGAAAGAATTCACAGGCGAAGTTCCTCTGGCCCGTGCAGCGGGTGTGCAACTAGGTGATTAAATAACAGGAGAGAGCGTAAGGGAGTATTCCATTATGTCCGCAAGGGTCGAAACCGACGCAGGACCACCGGGCCGATACGCCGCCGGCCTGTTCGCGGCGGCGGCCGTTCACCGGGACGGCAACGGCAACGCGTTGCACGCTCCTGTGCTGGTGCTGAATGCGTCCTACGAGCCCATCAACGTGTGCGCTGCCCGCCGTGCCCTTGTTCTCGTGCTCAAGGGTGTGGCGATGACGGAAGAAGAGAACGGACACTTCCTGCATGCGGCGCGCATTGCAATGCGAGTGCCCTCAGTGATTCGCCTGCTCGAGTACCGCCGTATCCCCCATCAGAGCCGCGCTTTGTCGCGAAAAAATATCCTGCTGCGCGATCGCAACACCTGCCAGTACTGCGCGACGGTTTTGTCATCGGGCGAGTTAACTCTGGATCACGTGATTCCCCGCTCCCGCGGTGGCTCCTCTACCTGGGAAAATCTGGTGGCCTGCTGCCATACCTGCAATCGCCGTAAGGGCAACCAGTTTCCTCTCGAAGCCGGCATGAAGTTGATGCGCGAGCCTCGCGCCTTCAACCTCCACACCAGCCGCCATATCATGCGGCTGATGGGCCGGTCGGACGACAAGTGGCGAAAGTATTTGTTCTACTGAGCTGTCAGCCTTTAGCCGTCGGCATCGGATCGGATAACTGCACGCGCCGAACGGCGCGGTCATCGCGAAGCGAAGGATCATTGTGGCTCTTCGCTGACGGCTGATCGCCAAAAGCTACTTAGGCGGCGCCTGTGGGGTCGGAGTCACGTCCGGCTTCGGCTCATCCGGCTTCTGATCCGCCTTGGGAAGCTCTTTCCCTTGATACAGAATCTTCACGTTGGCGCCGAAGCGCTTGTAGTCTTCGTACTTCACGATCTCGCGAATATGAATGTCGCCGGTGTTGAAGTGCAGCGTGTCATCGGCGCGGGTGTAAGTGGGGAACCAGTACTGGTTGTCGATCTGCTGTCGCCAAGTTGTGAACTTCGGGTAAAGGTGTTCTTCCTTGCCCTTCTTTTTCGTGTCGCGAATTTCCGGTACCGCCTGCCCGTAAGTCTTCACGATCTGGTGATCCTGATCGTCCACCCAGATGCGGCCCTGAAAATAGCGTTTCTTGCCGACGATCGCCTTGGGAGCGATATCAAAGACGTAGCAGTGCAGCTGATCTTCGCTCTGTTGGCCCACATAGAGGATGTTGTATTCCTGAATTTCATCGCTTGTCAGCACGAAGGGCAGTCGATTCCGAAAATCCTGAACGTCGCCCTGATCGAGCGATAGGCCACCCTGCTCAAGCGAGGACTGCGGCGCAAACACGACGTTTTCGATGCGATGTCCCTTGTCATCGTAGAGCACATCAAAAACTTCGTGATACTCCCCGGTGACGGTGTCGCCGTCACGCGTCTGCACTTTAATGTCTTGTCGGTAGGTGTAGTGCTCGCGCGCTTCCTTGAACAACTTTTCCCGGGCGGCAAAGCGCGTGATGATCTCCTCCGCGGTGATTCCTTTTGGAGGAGTGCTTTCGAGCGGGCCCTCTTGCGCGACCACGCGTGAAGCAGAAAAGAAGCAGGCCAGGAGAGCGGGAACCAAGATAGAGCGCGACGGCGATCTCATACACTCTATTTTATCGAAAAAGTGGCAGTTGACGGCAGCAGGTCCCGGGGACGAGACGTGCCGGGCGAACGACAGCCGGAGCGCATAAACCCATTGACCTCGGCCGCGACCCTCCCCCGACCCCTCTCCGCTCAGTGAGGCCGAGGGTAGGGCGCTTGCAGTTCTGCTGCACACTTGGATGCCTCATGAGCCAAGGGGTTGCCGACAAAACATGGCGGCTAGAAGCTGGGCGCAACCCCCTGCTACACTCATTCGTTTGCCGAGGATCACCTTCATGCGCTGTCTCTTTCTTTTTCTTTTTCTTGCCGCCTCCCTTTTACTCGCATTTCCAGCCTTCCCGCAGGCCAAACATCCCTTCACCTTCGAAGACATGATGAAGCTCAAGCGCGTGGGCGCCCCGGAGGTCTCGCCGGACGGCAAGTGGGTGATCTTTAGCGTGGTCGATGTCGATCTCGAAGCCAACACCAAGACGCCGCACATCTGGATCGTGCCTACCGCGGGGGGCGGGTCGAACCAGAAAGAGCGCGAGATCATCGCTGATCAGGATGCCGACCGCCCGCGCTGGGCGCCCGATGGCAAGCGCTTTGCGTTTCTCTCGACGAAAGATGGGGGCTCGCAAGTTTGGATCGCAGAGTTTGATGGCGCGGCGGGCGTAGTGACGCGCGTCCACAGACTCACTGATATCGCGACCGAGGCTGCTGGGGAATTGTGGTCGCCGGATGGGAAGAATATTCTTTTCACTTCCGTTGTTTATCCCGGATGCGACGGCACGCCAGATGCCGAAGGCGCGTGCAATGCGAAGAAGCTGAAAGAAGCCGAGCAGTCGAAGGTCAAAGCACAGATTTTCGATCACCTGCTCTATCGCCATTGGAATGCATATAAAGAGGGCAAGCGCAGCCATATCTTTGTCGAAGTCGTTGATGCTTGTGAGGGGACAGCCGAGGGCGGCTGTCCCCACATGAATCCTCCTCGTGATCTTACGCCCGGCGATTACGATGCACCTGTGTTCTCGCTCGGCGGGCAGGACAACTACGCCTTCTCGCCCGACGGCCAGGAGATTTGCTACGCCTCGAATCACGACAAGAACCCGGCCGCCTCGACTAACAACGATCTGTGGATCGTCCCCGTAAATGCAGGCAGAGGCACGGACTATGTGGAGGCGGCCGCCGAGGTTTTAGCGCAGACCAAAAACATCACCGCCGACAACCCCGCCAGCGACTCGACGCCGCTCTATTCGCCCGATGGCCGCTACATCGCCTACCGCGCCCAGCAGCGCCCGGGATACGAGGCCGACCGCTTCCGCCTGATGCTGTACGACCGCAAGACGAGAGACAAGAAGAATCTGACAGAGCCTTTCGAAGAATTTTCGGTTCGAACCTATGTCTGGGCGCCTGACTCGTCGCAGATCTATTTTTCACATGAAGATCGAGGAACGGCTCCAATTGCAATCTTGGAGCTCCGAGGCCCGAGAAACGGTACCAGCGATCCCGTTGATGCGGTTCCAGGTTTTAATGATGATGTCACCACCACACCGGACGGCAAGATTCTATTGTTTACGCGAATGGCGCTTGACCATCCGATTGAAATCCGTATGCTCCCGCTGTCGCGAGATAGACTCGGCCGGGCAGGCAACGAAAAAGAGCCTTTTACTACAGAGAACGCGGGACTGTCGGGTCAGGTGCTCACGCATCTCAACGCCTCCGTCCTCTCCCCAATCGTCATGTCGCCCCTCGAATCCTTCTGGTTTCCCGGGGCTCATGGCGACAAGGTCGAAGGCTTCCTGGTCAAGCCGCCGAACTTCGACCCCAGCACGAAATATCCCGTGAAGTTCCTCATCCACGGCGGACCGCAGGGCGCCTGGGGAGACGACTGGAGCTACCGCTGGAATCCCGAACTCTTGGCCGCCAACGGCTACGTGGTCGTCATGATTAACTTCCACGGCTCAAACGGCTACGGGCAGAAGTTCATGGACGCCGTCAATGGCGACTGGGGTGGCGCTCCCTACGAAGACCTGATGAAGGGCCTCGACTACGCCGAGCAGCATTACGGCTTTATTGATAAAGACCGCGAGTGCGCGCTGGGCGCCAGCTACGGCGGATACATGATCAACTGGATCCTCGGCCACACCGATCGCTTCAAGTGCCTGGTGTCGCACGATGGCATGTTCAACGCCGAATCCGCCTGGGGCACCACGGAAGAGATCTGGTTCAATAATTGGGAGTTCAAAGGCACTCCCTACGATAACCGCGCCATGTATGAGAAGTGGTCGCCGCACCAGTACGCGAAGAATTTCAAGACGCCTACTCTTGTGATTCACGGGCAGAAGGATTACCGTCTCGACGTGAGCGAAGCCTTGCAGCTTTTCACCACGCTGCAGATGGAAGGCGTGCCGTCAAAGATGTTGTATTTTCCTGACGAAGGCCACTGGGTGCTCCAGCCGCAAAATTCTCAGCTCTGGTACAAAACCGTGAACGACTGGGTGGACCAGTGGACAAAGAAGTGACCCTCTTTCAAACTCTGTAGGGACGGCCGCTTTCGGCTGTCCAGTCGAGCGCAGCTCGACAGTTTTTGTGGAAGCGGGCACTCTTGTCGGTTACTTAGAATGGATTCAGGGTTCCGAGGATAAAGTCATGCTCAAGTCGAAAACCGGGAATCGGAACGAGGATGAAGGGTCGCCTTCCGACGCGAAGCGCCAACTCGATTCCTTCCTCGACAAGTACGACCCCGAGATCGCTGCCTTCGCCCGTCGCGCTCTGACAAAGATGCGCCGCCTCGTCCCCGGAGCCATCGAGATGGTTTACGACAATTACAACTGGCTGGTGATTGGCTTCGCTCCCAGCGAGCGCCCTTCGGAGGCGATTTTCTCACTCGTTCTGCCGCCTGGCCGCGTCAGCCTGTGCTTTCTGCAAGGCGCGGGGCTGCCCGATCCTGCCAAGCGCCTCGAAGGCAAGGGAAAGCTGGTTCGGAACATCCGTTTGTATAGCCTGGGCAAGCGGGACGAACACGTCCTCGACGACCCTGAGGTTGCCGAGCTGATGAACCTCGCCCTCAACCGGGCCAAGGTGCCTATGCCTGGAGTTTCGCGCCGTAAACTCATCATACAGTCGGTTTCGGCCAATCAACGGCCGCGCCGACTGTTACCAGGGAAGAAACGCGATCACGCAGTTCGCAATAAGCATCGGCGCAGCTTCCGGCTCTGCCAGGCTACAGTCCTCTTCCGGCGGGAACACTTCCGTTCCCCCGGCTACTAGTGGATGAGAAAGTGTTCCCGCCGCCCATGACCGGATAAATCTCCAGTTCATCCCGCAGCGAAGCTGTGACTGCTGCTGATACTTGAATTTCAACCTCCAGCGGACCAGTGAAAGATCCCACCGAGGGCAGAACACTTGCGAAGCCGTTGCTATCCGTCAGGATACTGCTCTGGCTTGGACCTAAGATGACGGACATTCCAGCCGAGGCGCCGCCAGAGTCGCCCGACACCAACATGAAGTCATTTCCTGCGGGACGCAGCACGGTTGATTGAAACGCCACACTTGCACCGAGCACGGAATTGGGCGGAATAGAAGAATCCGTCACGCGGACTTCGAGCGGCAGAAACGCCGAGCCGGTTATGACCTGGCGCTGGGGCCGCAAGCACCGCCACGAATAGCGTGACGATCGAAAAAACGGCGAGCAGACGGCAACCGGGGATAAAACTTTCACCTGGAAATGTATGTCTGCTCGGAGGCTTTGGGAAACCGCAGGCATCCTAACTCGGTGCCCTTGGGCAAAGCGGTGATGGATGTCACTTGCCCGCCCGTGGGTTGTCAGATCCAGAATCTTGCCCGCGCCCGGCGTTGACTTTGCTTCCGGTCCGCACCTAAGATGACTCACCAGACTTGGCCGAGGCGTTGCGGAAACGGCTCCAAAATCATGATCGGGCAAACCATCTCTCACTACAGAGTGATCGAGAAACTCGGCGGTGGCGGGATGGGTGTGGTGTACAAAGCTGAAGACACGCGGCTGCACCGCTTCGTTGCTCTCAAATTCCTCCCCGAAGATGTTACGCGCGATGCCGCGGCGCTGAGCCGCTTTCGCCGCGAAGCCCAGGCTGCTTCCGCGTTGAATCATCCGAATATTTGCACTATCTATGACATCGGCGAAGAGGGCGGGCTCGCCTTCATCGTCATGGAGCATCTCGAGGGCGAGACGCTGAAGCACCTCATTGGCAACCGTCCTCTGGAACTGGCAAAGCTGCTTGGCATTTCTGTTGATGTGGCCGATGCCCTGGATGCGGCCCATTCCAAAGGCATTGTTCACCGCGACATCAAGCCCGCCAACATCTTTGTTACGGCTCGGGGCACGGCCAAGATCCTCGATTTCGGCCTGGCCAAAGTCACGCTCGACAGCAGCCGCGTGCTGGACCCTGCCGAAGTCACCAAGACCGAGGGCGTGAGCGCTGAGCATTTGACCAGTCCGGGCTCAGCGCTCGGCACGGTGGCTTACATGTCGCCCGAGCAAGTGCGAGGCAAGCCTCTCGATTCTCGCACCGACCTGTTCTCCTTCGGCATCGTGCTCTATGAGATGGCGACCGGGGAGGTGCCGTTCCGCGGCGAGACTTCTGGAGTCATTTTTGACGCGATCATGAATCGCATGCCGGTGGCGCCCGTGCGCCTGAATCCCGACTTGCCGGCAAAGCTCGAAGATGTGATCAATCGGGCGCTCGAAAAAGATCGCGATTTGCGCTACCAGCACGCCGTGGATATCAAATCGGAATTGTTGCGGCTGAAGCGCGATCTGGAGTCCGGACGCTCATCGGCGGCGGATTCGTCGCATTCGGTGCCGGTGCAAGGTGCCCCGCCGCGGGTGGAATCGCAGTCGGCAATCGCGGCCGAGAAGAAGGCCAGCGGGCGCACCGCGGCTGTTTCCGACCCTTCCCATTCTTCTGGTTCTGGGACGGTGGCAACCTCGCCGTTCCCGACTCCACGGAAATCGTGGAAGCCTGCCATCCCTGCAGCCTTGCTGCTGGTTTTGGCAGTGATTGCGGCCGGACTTTACTGGCGCAAGCATCAGGCCGTGAAGATCACCGACAGGGATTTTCTCATCCTCGCCGATTTCACCAACCAGACTGGCGACCCGGTGTTCGATTCAACATTGAAGGAGGCTCTTGCCATCCAGTTGGAGCAATCCCCCCTGCTGCGTTTGGTGAGCGATGCCGAGTTGCACAACAATTTGCAATATCTGGGACAATCCCGCGATCAGAGAATCACTCCGGACCTGGCCCAGCAACTGGGCCAGCGCCTGGGAGTGAAAGCTTACCTGGCGGGAAGCATCGCGAGTCTCGGGTCCTCGTATGTCGTCCAGATCAATGCAGTGAATTGCGGAACGGGAGAGGTTTTGGCCCGGGAACAAGTTACGGCCGCTGAAAAGACAGGAGTATTGCAGGCGGTTTCGAACGCCGCCACGGCGATGCGCGCCCGGCTCGGCGAATCCATGGCCTCAATCCAGAAGCTCACCACGCCTTACACCAATGTGACGACAGCTTCGCTGCAGGCTTTCCATGCATTTTCGCTGGGGGAAGATGAACACCGGATGGGACGCGACTTTCCACAGGCATCTTCTTTCTATGAGGAAGCAATCCGGCTTGACCCGGGCTTCGCGATGGCCTATGCCCGCTTGGGTGTGGCCTATGGAAACCAGGGCGCAGTAACCAAGGCGGTGGAGCATTTGAAGAAAGCCTACGATTTACGAGAGCGGGTTACCGAGCGCGAGCGCATGTACATCGAGTCACAGTACGCTTTGCAGCAGTTCGACATGCCGAAAGCGCTCGACTCCTACAAGCTGTTCGTGGCGACGTATCAATGGGATGCTGCCGCGTGGAACAACCTGGCTACGGCCTATACACTCGTGGGCGATTTCGAACAAGCGGTCGCAGGGTTTGAAAAGACGTGGCAGATCGCGCGGTGGGACAATACGGCCGCCACGAATGCTGCCAGTGGGCTGATCACCATTGGCCGGACACAGGAAGGTGAGCGTTACCTGAAAGAGGCGCGAGACGAAGGCGGCGGGGACGGCATGAGTTACCGCAGTGTTGCCATGGTGGACGATTTTATTTCTGGCCGGCCAGACTGGGAGAAGCACATACAGTGGGCAGCCAGCCGACCAGACGGTTTTCTTCTGCAATCGACTGCGGGCGAAATATATTTCTTCGCGGGCAAAATGCATGAGGCGGTCCGGCAATGGGAGCAAGCCGCGCTAAAGGCCGAGCAGCAGCACCTCACGGATGTGGCGGGCGGAATCTATGCTACCGAGGCGGCGCATGATGCGCTGATATCCAATTGTTCCGCTGCTCGCGATACGGCGCACCATGCGCTGACGCTGGACCACTCGGTGGCCACGGTTCCCGACGCGTCTTTGGCTCTCGCGTGGTGCGGCGAGGAAGGTCTGGCCCTGAAAGAAGTCGAGCGACTCGTGGCGGCCGCGCCTTCTAACACGCTGACTGGCGACATATACTTGCCAGAGGTGAAAGCTGCGGCGGCTCTCGCCGCACACCATCCCGAGCAGGTGACGGGGCTTCTTACTCCCGCGCTTCCTTATCTGCTGGTCAGCAAAACTCCGCACTTACTCGGCCGGGCGTCGCTTGAGACGAATCACGCCCAGCAGGCCGTGAACGATTTCGAGCCGGGCGTCCGTTATCCCTCCTTGGCTGTGGGACAGGAAGGGGTGAGTGGTTCCGCGCAAGCCCCTGACTACGTTCTCTGCCTGCTGGGCACCGCCCGCGCCCAGGCGCAGTTCGACCGGGCAGCCGCTACGCGGAGCTACCAGCAAGTGCTCGAGATCTGGAAGAACGCCGATGCTGATTTCATCCCCGCCCAGGAGGCGCGGCGCGAACTGGCGGCGCTGAGTGCGCCCTCGAAAAACTAAGCCACGGGCACGTAACGCGCGTGACTCTGATGCTGTTCAGCACTCAGGTTGGCGCCGGCCAGCAACAGCATCCCGATGAGAAAAGCCCAGAACATCATGCTCACCGAGAGCGCGAACGGTCCGTACACTTCAGCGAAATTAAGCCAGGGCAGCGCCAGAATATAGCCGTATTTCAGCGCCTCGGAAAGCACCCCCATAATGATGGCCGCGGGCAACACCGCCCGCGCCGGAACCTTTCCGTTGGGCAGCAGCCAGTAAATAAGAAAAAAGATGGCGATGCTGGCGGCAATGGCGAACCCTTTCATGGTCATGAATCCCACAAAACGAATAAAACCGCTGCCATGGCCGCGCAGCAGGAACTCCATGAGCGTCACGTCCCCGGCACTCATCGCGATGGAAAGCAGAGCCAGAACGCCACAGGCGAAGACGAGTCCAAAAGAAATCAGTTGATTGCCCAGGTAAGAGCGATTATTGCTCACATTCCAGATGCGGTTGAGAGCCACCTCCAGCGGCATAAATACGCCGGAGGAGGTTATGAGCAGGATGACCAGTGAAACCACTTGTACCCGATGCCGGGTATTTACCATGGCGTTAAGGTTGCGAATGACGAAGTCCTGGCCGGCGGGCAGATAATCCCGCAGCAACTCCACCACAACGTCATACATTACGCGCGAATGAAACACCCTCCGGATCAAAGTCATCAGCAGCACGACGAAAGGAAAAAACGAGAGAATCGAGTTGGCGGCAAACGAGAATGCGAAAGTATGCACGTCCGTGCGCAGCAGGTATTTCACGGTTGAGACCACCACTCCGGGCCGAGCTTGAGGTGGCAGTGCCCTCACTGTCTCGCTTTCCGCCGGCTCGGGCAGTGGATATGCAATTTGATTGGGCACGGGATTTTGCTCGATTCCATCAATCCTAGTCCTCTCCGTCGATCTCTGAAAGGAACGAAAGGTTCGAACCGGACGATCGTTTCTTCCGCCATCGCGCCCGCCAGCAGAGCCCTCTGTCGAAGAACACGATTGCAGTCACAATTGTGACCGCGGGTTACATCTATGGTTTAGCCTTTAATTCTTCTTGCGAAACGTTTCACTACTGCTTATTATCGGGGGCTCATAACCCGGGCACGTCGGGATATGAGTTCGCAGGGCAGGTTGACGTTTTGAGTAGGTCAGTAGAAATCACGGCCGCCGGTCGAGGCTCCGCAAGTTCGCGCCGCACCCTGTTGTGCGGCTCTGAACCCAGGGGTCTTTTGCTTTAGGTCAAGACTCTACGACTTAACAGGACGCAACCGCGTTCCACCGGTTTCCTTGAGGGGGTGCCCCGGTGATTCGGGGTACGATACGGGGGATCCGGGGAACTAATCTTCGCAGTCAGTGAAAGGAGTTTTTCCGTGAGAGAGAAAGGTACAGTGAAGTGGTTCAACGGGGCAAAAGGATATGGATTTATCCAGCGCTCCACGGGGGAGGATGTTTTCGTACATTTCTCCGCGATTCAAGAGAACGGCTACCGGTCGCTCAACGAGGGGGAGACCGTTGAGTTTGATCTGCTGAAAGGTCCCAAGGGCTTTCAGGCTGGTAACGTAGTCCGCGCCTAACCGCGATCATCGTGAGTGTCGACCCTCCCGT
>Ga0302180_10002815_pt1 | contig 13436 bp, 15 predicted proteins | sample I_Palsa_E3_2_FD_200575 | JGI IMG/M metagenome (GOLD analysis project Ga0302180, IMG submission 200575) | Peat permafrost microbial communities from Stordalen Mire near Abisko, Sweden - I_Palsa_E3_2 | ecosystem: Environmental > Terrestrial > Soil > Palsa > Peat permafrost | place: Sweden... | reverse complement strand
TTTTAGCCATCGCGGCTACCGGCCCAAGGTCAAGGGCGACCTCGACAAGATCAAGCAAGCGATCGACATGATGGCCGCCGCCAAGCGCCCGCTGTTCTACACCGGCGGTGGCGTCGTCAATTCCGGTCGCGCCGCGAGCGAGCTCTTGCGCGAGCTGGTGAAAGTCAGCGGCTATCCCATCACCTCGACGCTGATGGGGCTGGGCGCGTTCCCCGGCTCTGATCGCCAATGGCTCGGCATGCTCGGCATGCACGGCACCTGGGAGGCCAACTGGGCGATGCACGACTGCGATCTGATGATCGCAGTCGGCGCGCGTTTCGACGACCGCATTACCGGGCGCCTCGATGCGTTTTCGCCGCATTCGAAGAAAATCCATATCGACATTGATCCGTCCTCGATCAACAAAAACGTGAACGTCGATCTCGCCATCGTCGGCGATTGCGCGCACGTGCTCGAAGACATGGTGCGATTGTGGCGCGCGAGCGCGGTTGTTCCCGACAAGAAGGCGCTGCAGGCCTGGTGGGAGCAGATCGGCAAATGGCGCGCGAAAAATTCGCTCGCCTACCGCAATTCGAACGAAGTTATTAAACCGCAATACGCCATCCAGCGCCTTTACGAGCAGACCAAAGGCCGCGACGTCTACGTTACGACCGAGGTCGGACAGCACCAGATGTGGGCGGCGCAGTTCTATCCATTCCAGGAGCCGAACCGCTGGATGACCTCGGGCGGTCTGGGCACCATGGGGTATGGCCTGCCCGCCGCGGTCGGCGTGCAGGTCGCGCATCCGAATTCGCTGGTCGTCGATATCGCCGGCGAGGCGTCCGTGCTGATGACCATGCAGGAAATGTCGACCGCGGTGCAGTACGACCTGCCGATCAAGATCTTCATCCTCAACAACCAATATATGGGCATGGTGCGGCAGTGGCAGGAATTGCTGCACGGCGGGCGCTATTCCCATTCCTACACCGAGGCGCTGCCGGATTTCGTCAAGCTCGCGGAGGCCTATCACGCGCACGGCATCCGCTGTACGCATCCGGGTGAACTCGACGAGAAGATCCAGGAAATGCTCGAAGTAAAGAAGCCGGTACTGTTCGACTGCGTGGTCGATCCGGCGGAAAACTGCTTCCCGATGATTCCGTCGGGCCGCGCCCATAACGAGATGCTGCTCGGCGACGCCGCCACCCGGATCGAGGACGCCATTACCGAAGAAGGCAAGGTGATGGTGTAGTCACTGCGACCCGCTCTCTGCTCTTCGCAAACACGTGGTTTTTTGTTTTAGGAGAATGGTTTCGTGACCGCGACGACTGCCACCACGCACTACCCAGCTCGGACTAGGACCGAAGCGGTTGAAAGCCGCACGCTTTGCGTACTGGTCGACAACGAGCCGGGCGTGCTCGCGCGCGTCATCGGCCTGTTCGCCGGGCGCGGTTATAATATCGATTCGCTGACGGTTTCGGAGACCGAGCACGAGAGCCACCTCTCGCGCATCACCGTCGTCACCCGCGGCACTCCCATGGTCATCGAGCAGATCAAGAATCAACTCGACCGGCTGGTGCCGGTTCACCGCGTGATCGATCTAACCAGCGGCGGACCGGCGTTGCTGCGCGAGCTTGCCATGGTCAAGGTCCGCGGCACCGGCGAAAAGCGCATGGAAATGTTGCGGCTCGCGGACGCTTTCCGTGCGCGCGTGATCGACGCCACCAGCGAGAGTTTCGTGTTCGAGATCACCGGCGCCTCCGACAAGATCGAAAGCTTCATCAATTTGATGCTGCCGCTTGGGCTCGTCGAGGTCTCGCGCTCAGGCGTGGTCGCAATTGGCCGCGGGCCCGAGGGGATGTAATTTATCGGCGGCGAGTTCTCGGGCGACTTGTTTCGGCCGGCTTGAGGCGGGAATCCCGAATAGCAAACAGCCCCTAGTTAAAATCGGTAACTGACGCTAAATATGTGCCTGGGATGCAACTTCGCATGCAGGCACGTTCATGAAACCAGGTCAGATCCATTTGCCAGGCGATTGCCGCGCGGTCGGCGATGTCTTGGCCCGCGTCGGCGACAAGTGGTCGATCCTGGTGGTTTCCCGGCTGGGTGAGGGGTCGCTCCGCTTCAACGAGCTACGGCGCTCGATCGGCGGCATTTCCCAGCGCATGCTGACATTGACGCTGCGCGGCCTGGAGCGGGATGGCTTGGTCACGCGCACCGTGTTTCCGACCATCCCGCCGCGGGTGGATTATGCGCTCACGCCGCTTGGACGCGACCTGCTCGACCCGGTGGCGACGCTCGGCGCCTGGGCAATCCGCAATCAGGCAAAGATCGCGCGCGCCCGCGAACAATTCGACGGCAACTGCGCCGCCAAAGGCAAGCCGCCGATAAAGCGCCGCGCCGCGCGTTCCGGGCTTGTCCAAGCCGCGCCCAGAAATTAGAAGCACCGGGCAAGAAACGGCCAAGCACCACTAGGCAGGGGTAAAACACTATGCGCGTTTATTACGACCGCGACGCCGATCTGAACCTGATCAAGGGCAAGAAGGTCGCCATCATCGGCTACGGCAGCCAGGGCCACGCCCACGCGCTCAACCTGCGCGACTCGGGCGTCAAGAACGTCGCGGTCGCCTTGCGCAAGGGTTCTCAGGGCGTGAAGAAGGCGGAAAGCGAGAAGCTCAAGGTCATGGAAGTCGCCGAGGCTGCCAAATGGGCCGACGTGATGATGATGCTGACGCCCGACGAGCTGCAGGCCGACATCTATAACGGCCAGCTGCAGGCTAACATGAAAGACGGCGCGGCCTTGATGTTCGCCCACGGGCTCAACATCCACTTCAACCTGATCGAGCCGCGCGCCGATCTCGACGTCATGATGATCGCGCCGAAGGGGCCCGGCCATACCGTGCGCTCCGAATATCAGCGCGGCGCCGGCGTGCCGTGTCTGCTCGCGATCCATAAGGATTCGTCAGGCAATGCCCATGATCTCGGCTTGTCATACGGCGCCGCGATCGGCGGCGGCCGCGCTGGCATCATCGAGACGACATTCCGCGAGGAATGCGAGACGGATCTGTTCGGCGAGCAATCAGTGTTGTGTGGCGGGTTGGTCGAACTGATGAAGGCCGGCTACGAGACTTTGGTCGAGGCGGGCTATGCGCCGGAGATGGCCTATTTCGAGTGCGTGCACGAGGTGAAGCTGATTGTCGACCTCATTTACGAGGGCGGTATCGCCAACATGAATTATTCGGTTTCCAACACCGCCGAATACGGTGAATACGTTTCCGGTCCGCGCGTGGTCGATGCCAAGACGCGTGCGGAGATGAAAAGCATCCTCGCCGACATTCAGTCCGGCAAATTCGTCAAGGATTGGATGCTGGAGAACAAGGTCAACCAAACGTCGTTCAAGGCGATGCGTGCGGAATCGGCCGCCCACCCGATTGAGCAGGTCGGCGCCAAATTGCGGGCCATGATGCCGTGGATCAAGGAGCGCGCGCTGGTCGATAAGAGTCGAAACTGATCCGCGCCGCCGCGAGGTCGTCTGCTAGAAGTCAAATCGCGTGATGATCGTACGCATCGCCAAGATTCTATTGGTTGGTGCGCTCGCTTCCTACGCCTTTATCGTCGCCTACAACAACATCGTCGATTACGGCTCGAATTATCAATTCGTGCGCCATGTGCTGAGCATGGACACGACGTTCCCTGATAATGCGCTGATACATCGCGCCATCACGAACGAGCGCGTGTGGTCGAAGGTGTATGCTCTCATCATCGCCTGGGAATGGCTGACGAGCGTGCTCCTGGTCATCGGGGCTTTGGCGTTGCTTATTCGCCTTCGCGCACCTGCCGCCATCTTCAACCGCGCCAAAGTCTGGGCCGTCGCCGGGTTGATGGCCGGCTTTGTTCTTTGGTTCTTCGGTTTTTTGGTGGTAGCCGGCGAATACTTTGCGATGTGGCAATCGCAAACGTGGAACGGGCAGGAAGCCGCGTTCAGGCTGACGATGATCATTCTCGGCGTGCTGATCTTCGTAAGTTTGTCTGAAAGCGATTGATGCCGGATTGTGCGCTGCACAGCGCGGCCGAGAATTAGTTGTTATCAAAAATCTGTGACGCTGCTTTTCGCCATGCACTTCTCGAAATCGACGAGTTTTGGCGCGGTTTGAACTGATCTCCGCGATGAAGACGCGCGAAAGCCGTCGTTTTTTGCGACTTTCATGATTGCCGAAGAGCGCGTCGGCTAACGTATCCCCCGCCTGCGCGCGGCGCGGCGCGCTAAAATCTCCGTAGTTTAGAATTTGTCTTGCTAAGAATCGCGATGTCATTAGCATGGCATTCTGACGCAGGCGCCGCGTCACTCTTTTGCAATGCCAACAAAGGCGTCGATCAAACTCGCAGCATCAAAAAAAGGCTGATCGAAGCGACCGCAATATGGTGGTCAGCAGCGGCAGCCGCCGAAGTCGGCAGCGTCACGAGATCGCTAGCGGCGGCTCGTGCCGAAATGAAAACCGCTAAGTGGGAGGAATATGGTCACCCTCAACATCAATGGGCATGATCATTCGGTCGATGTACCGAATGATACCCCGCTCTTGTGGGTCATCCGCGAACATCTGCAGATGACCGGCACGAAATTCGGTTGCGGCGCCGGATTATGTGGCGCCTGCACTGTCCACCTCAACGGTGAGGCGGTGCGCTCTTGCCAGACCCACGTATCGGAAGCATCTGGCAAAAAAATCACCACCATCGAAGGACTCGATCCTAAAGGCGAACACCCGCTGCAACGGGCGTGGATCGCCGAGCAGGTTCCGCAATGCGGCTACTGCCAATCGGGGCAGATCATGCAAGCCGCGTCGCTGCTGGCCAAAAACGCCGATCCGACCAAGGCGGAGCTCGTCGCGCACATGGACGGCAATCTTTGCCGCTGCATGAGCTACGTGCGCATCCAGCGCGCCATTTTGCGCGCCGCTGCCGACATGCGGGGAGTCTGAGCCATGACGAAACATCACAAAATTGACGGGCTACCGCGGATCGATCGGCGGAGCTTCATCGTCGGGACCGCCGCGACCGGCCTCGTGCTTGGTTATGCGGTGCCGAAAATCGGCGAATCATTCGCCGCGACGACGGCCGGCGTCGAAGCGACCCAATGGGTTTCCATCGGCAACGACGGAAAAGTGTGGGTAACGGTCGGCAAGGCCGACATGGGCCAGCACATCGCCAGCACCATGGCGCAACTCGTCGCCGAGGAGTTGGAAGCTTCGTGGAAGGACATGAATGTCGTCCTCGCTTCGAACGACCCGAAATACAACGATCCGGTGCTTGGCGCTCAGGTGACGGGCGGCAGCTGGAGCACGGGCATGAACTTCGATGCCATGTGCCGTGCCGGCGCTGCAGGCCGTCTCACTCTCATCAAGGCGGCTTCCGAGATGATGGGCGTACCGGAGAACGAACTCCGGGCACGTGACTCGCGCGTCTATCACACCAAGACCAGGAAAAGCGTCACCTTCGCCGAGATCGTCGAGAGCGGTAAGGCGAACAAGGCGTGGTCGCCGGACGAACTCAAGGCGATCAAGTTAAAGACCCCCGATCAGTACACGAAGATCGGCCAGTCGCTGCCGCAGCTCGACATTCCGTCGAAGACGAACGGCACGTGCAAGTACGGCATCGACGCCTTCGTACCGGATATGGTCTACGGCAAGCTCGCGCTGCCGCCGGTGCGCTTTGGCGCGACGGTGAAATCGGTCGATGACAGCGCTGCCAAGAACGTTCCGGGCTTCATCAAAGCGGTCGTCGTGGACGACAAGACCGGCACGACTTCTGGCTGGGTGGTCGCCGTTGCGACCAGCTACGAGGGCGCCAAGAAGGCTGCGGCGGCGTTGAAGATCGATTGGGACAAGGGCCCGTACGCTAACGTGTCCGACCAGTCGATCATCGACGAGTCGCGCCGGCTGCAAAAAGATGGGACCGAAGGCTTCCTCTTCGTCAAGGAAGGCGACTCAGCCTCCGCGATGCAAAAGGCGGCTAAGGTCATTGAGGGCGAATATCTGACGAGCCTCAATATCCATGCGCCGTTGGAGCCGATGAACGCCCTCGCCCTCAAGAAGGACGGCGTCTGGCACATCTATACCGGCAACCAGTTCAACACCCGCACGACCGCAATCGCGGCCGCTGTAGCCGGCAGCTCCAAGGATGATGTATGGTCTGAGAAGGATGTCTTGATCCATCAGCACTACCTGGGCGGCGGCTTCGGGCGCCGGCTGGAGTCGGACATGGTGGTTCCGGCGGTCGCCGCGGCCAAGGCGGTCGGCAAGCCGGTGAAGCTGATCTACGCCCGCGAAGACGACATGCAAATGGACTTCACCCGGCCGCTGACCTACCAGAAGGTCAAGGTCGGGCTGGACTCCGATGGAAAGCCCATCGCCATGGAGCATGACGTGATCGGCGCCTGGCCCACAAAGCGCTGGGGCATCCCGGCGTTCCTGACGCCGGCCGTGGACAAGAAAGGCCCGCACGACGCCTTCACCGTCAACGGTGCCGACTATTGGTACTCGATCCCCAACCACACGGTGACCAACTACGAGAACAAGCTGGCGCAGAATGCTACGCCTTCGGGCCAGCTCCGTTCGGTCGCTCCGGGTTGGACCTTTTGGGCGGTCGAAAGCACCATGGACGACATCGCCCACGCCAGCGGTCAGGATCCGGTGGAGATGCGCTTGAAACTGCTTGACGGCGCCGGCGCCAATGTCGGCGGCGACAAGCCGCAAAACGTCGGCGGCGCTAAACGCCTCGCCAACGCGCTGCGCATTGCGGTCGGCCGCTCCGGCTATGGAGCGATCAAGCTGGGTCCAGATGAAGGCATCGGCGTTGCTTCCGTGAGTTCGCAGGAACGAACCTCGCCGACGTGGACAGCGTGCGTTGCCCACGTGAAGGTCGATCGCAAGACCGGCGAAGTGACGTTGAAGAAACTCACTCTCGCCATGGACGTCGGCACCATCGTCAATCCCGACGGCGTCCGCGCCCAGATCGAAGGCTCAACCTTGTGGGGCGCTTCGATCGCCATGCTGGAGAAAGCGACGCTCGCCAATGGCGGCATCGAGCAGACCAACTTCGATAGCTACACCCCGATGCGTTTGAGCCAGGTGCCTGAACTCGACATCAGCATCATTGGCAATGGCGAGCCGGCGGTGGGTTGCGGCGAGCCGGCGGTCACCGTGGTGGCGCCGGCGATCGGCAACGCCATCTTCAACGCGGTCGGCGCGCGCGTGCGCTCGTTGCCGATCACGGCCGAAGAAGTAAAGGCGGCAATGAAGGCCTGACAACCGTCCTCCCGGTCGAAGGCGAAAGTCTGGGAGCGGCACCCGAAAGGGTGCCGCTCTTTTTGTCTGTGCCGGATCGCCTGCGGCGAGGAAAGGTCGCGCGTATGTGAGGAAACAACCACAAGGTAGCGGGGTTGATCGAAAAGCCGGTCCTGCCAGGGAGCCCGCGCTTCCGCTTGATCGCAGGCCGGGCGTGGCAGAAACTGCCGGCCTGCTGAACTGGGAGATTACGATGACGACCAAGCGCCACTTGTTCGCTGCAGCTATCGCGCTATTGACCCTGCCGGGGGCGGCAGCGGCGGCCAGTGCCGCCGACATCTTCATGCTGAGCTCGACGACGTTCCAAGATGGCAAGCTCATGCCGAAGAATGTCGCCAACAACGCCGCTAACAGCCACAGCAACCCGAATTGCGTCGGCGATAACGTGTCGCCGCAATTTTCCTGGAGCAACGTGCCGGAGGGCGCCAAGAGCTTCGTGTTTTTCATGACCGATCCCGAGGGCCGCGCCGGCGCCGGCGTTTTTCATTGGGTCGCCTACGGCATTCCAATCTCGGTGACCGGATTTGCCGAAGGTGAAGTGAGCAAGCCGTCGGACAAATATGCCGGTGGCAAGAGCACGCAGGGCGTCGGGTTCTATTCGGGGCCGTGCACGCCGCCGAATACCATGCCGCACCATTACACGTTCGTGCTCGTTGCGACCGATTTCGATCCGACAGAGTTGCCGCCGGGCCTGACGCACGATGAAGTCGTCCAGAAATTGGCGCCGAACGGCGGGCCACCCGTACATGCCAAGGGATTTGCAGCCGGCCTCGTCGGCCTGTTCGTCAATCCGTGGAAGAACTGATCCACTCGGCGATTATCGTTTAATTCGCTAACTCGCTTCATCGCTGGTGACAGCAAACGGTCCGATGCTTAAGACCGTCGCATGTCAGGCGCCGCAGCCCTCGAGATCGTTCCGGTTGAACGCGTCGAGATTACAGTCGCGCCGGGGCGATGGGAGTTTGCCGTCAAACGGCGTGCCGAGATCGACGCCTACTTTGCCGCCCGGAAAGAGCGGCAGCCGGCGTTGTGGAACGGTCGTGTGCTGCTGCTCAAGGACTACCGGATCGAAAACGGCCTGCTGAGCGGCTCGAGTTTCGAGACCGACTTCGCGAGCTTTATGGCCTGGCGTGACTGGAACTTCCCCGACCGCGACGTTTTCAATGTTTTCGCGATGGCGGCCGTGCGCAGCGCTGACGGCGGATATCTGCTTGGAGAGATGGCCGACCACACTGCTTCAGCCGGGTTGCTCTACTTTCCCTGTGGGACGCCGGACCCGAAGGACATTACCGACGGCATGCTCGACCTCGGCGGCAGCGCCGCCCGCGAACTTCTCGAAGAGACCGGCATTGACATCGCCACCCTTTCAGCCGGGCCGGGTTGGAGCCTGGTGCGCGAGGGGAATTTTATCGCACTCATCAAAAGCTTTGCCTCGGCCGAGAATGCCCAGGACCTTCGCGCGCGCGTCATGCGTTATCTCGCCTCAGGCGCGCACCCGGAACTCTCCGATATCCGCATCGTACGGGGCCGCGGCGATCTGACGGCGCAAATCCCTGGATTCGTCATAAGCTTTTTAGAAGGCGTATGGAGCGGATAATTCATCTCTTAAGTCGCGTCCGCGGAGGTAGGGAATGAAGATCGAAAAAATTCTCCGGCACTGCCGTATCGACAAGCCGCGGCACTTCAGGCTTGCGCGGCACGAGCCTGCCGAGTGCTTTGGGCTCTCCCCGGATGCCGACGAAGTAAAGAATATGCTCGCGGACGGCATTGCCAGGCTGGAAAAGCTGCAGCAGCGGCTCTACGCGAACGGGCGGTGGAGTGTACTTATCATCTTCCAAGGGATGGACGCCGCGGGCAAGGACAGCGCCATCAAACACGTCATGTCGGGAGTAAATCCGCAAGGCTGCGACGTTCATGGCTTCAAGGAGCCGAGCACGGAGGAGCTCGCGCACGACTTTTTGTGGCGGGCGGCGCAATCTTTGCCCGCCCGCGGCGGCATCGGCATATTCAATCGCTCATATTACGAGGAAGTGCTGGTAGTGCGCGTGCATCCCGAGCTATTGCAGCGGCAGAAGCTGCCGCAGGGCGCAGCTGGCCCGGACATCTGGAAGCACCGCTTCAAGGAGATTCGGGCGTTCGAACGGCATCTCACCCGCAGCGGCACGCTGGTGCTGAAGTTCCACTTGCGCATTTCCAAAGAAGAGCAGCGCAAGCGCTTTCTGGCGCGGATCGATGAGCCGGCGAAGCGCTGGAAGTTTTCCATGAACGATATCAAGGAGCGCGGGCGCTGGGACCGCTATATGGCCGCGTATGAGGAGATGATCAGCGCGACCTCCACCGAATATGCGCCGTGGTACGTGATTCCCGCCGATCACAAGCATGTGGCGTGGCTCGTCGTCGCCGAGGCGATCGTTGAGGCGCTTCAAGGCCTCAAGCTCGAATATCCCAAGGTCACGGGCGCAGCGCTCAAAGAGCTTAAAACTGTGGAGAGGGAGTTGCGCGCGGAAGCGCCGCGCAAGGCGGCGCAGAACAAGGATTCGTAACGCTCTGTCGTCATGAGCGCCGTGTACGGTAGGCCGCTTCACACGGCGATCCGATCACATTAGAATCGTTACCTGTACAAACGATGGCCCGGCGCGTGAAGTTGACTGTGAAAGCATCGACGGCGTTTCTTCTTTTTGCCGCCTTGATCGTTACAATGTCCGTCGTGTCTCGGGCTTGGGCCGCTCCTCCCGACTTGGACGGCGTGTGGCTTCCGGACGTCAAGGATCAAAAGCGACAGGAAAAGGAAAACGTGCCGCCATGGATGCCGGCGGTTCAGCCGCAAATCGCGCATTTGGCCGCCGAGGAAAAGGCGGGTCGACCGTTTCTCGTGCTCAGCCATTGTTTGCCGCACGGTATGCCAAGCTGGATGGTGATCACCCACAATGCGTTCGAATGGCTGACCACGCCCGGCCGCATCACACTGCTCGGAGAGGTCGATGGCAACCGCATGCGGCGGATCTACACGGACGGTCGTCCGCACCCCGAAGATCCCGATCCGACGCTGCACGGACACTCGATCGGTCATTGGGAGGGCGACGTTCTGACCGTCGACACCACCGCCGTGGCACCCCAGGCCTACGTTGCGATCAGCGAAGCGGTCGGCGTTCCTAATGATGGAGACATGCGTATCGTCGAGCGGTTCCACCTTGCCGCCGCGAACGTCCTGCATGACGATCTGGAAATCACCGCGCCGAAAGTATTGACCGGACCCTGGAAGACCACGCGCATTTTCCGGCGGTATCCGGATCGGCACTATGAGATCACCGAGGGCGAGTGCGAACAGGGGGACCTTGTCACCGGAAAAGATCAATTCGGCAACGACATATTCGTATCGCACCCGCAAAACCCGGACGGATCGGTCCGGACCGCGAAATGAGGAAAGCAAAGGTGTTGCGCAAAATCGTTTTCGTCGCGGCCGTGTTGACGTTTGCTCTGAGCCGCACGGCGTCCGCGCATCACTCGGGTGCGGCCTACGATATGGACTATCCGCAGACGCTGGAAGGCACCGTCAAGACGGTGAACTGGACCAACCCGCATATCACCTTCGTCATTGAGCCCGACGCAAAGGACGGTAAGCCGGCGGAGACGTTGGTATTCGAAGTTTCCAGTCCCGGAGTCTTGACCCGCTCCGGCTGGACTAAGCATTCGCTGCAGCCGGGAGATCACGCCGTATTCCATTACGCCCCGCTGCGCGACGGCAGGCCCGGCGGCTTCTTGATGAAAGTGACCCTGCCGGACGGCAAGGAGTTGAGTTTCAGCTTTTCGCCAACCGAACAGTGAAGTTATGACTGGCGCTATTGTCGGCGACTTTGCCAAGTGGCTCGGGTCGACCTCGCTGAGCCACGCGATTCAGACCGCGGGCTGGATCATTCCGGCGCTGCAGACGATCCACATTCTCGGCATCGCCGTCCTGTTCTTCTCAGCGGTCATCGTCGATCTGCGCCTGTGGGGCGTGCTGCAGCGTGACGCTGCGCTCCGCGACGTGGCACGGCGGTTTCTGCCGGTGATCTGGCCGACGGTGCTGGTCCTCTTGCTTACTGGGAGCTTCCTAATTATCGGCGAGCCGCGGCGATCGCTGTTGAACAGCACGTTCTATCTGAAGATGACGCTGCTCGCCTTTGCGCTTGTGCTTACCATCGTCCTGCAATGGTCGCTGTCAGCGGTCCCCGACTTCTGGGAGAAGGATCGCGGCCGGCGCATCGCGGGGCGGTTCGCGGCAACACTCTCTATCCTGGCCTGGTGCTCTATCATCTTTGCCGGCCGCTGGATCGCCTATACGCAGGTCGGATGATGCAAGGCTTCAGCGCCCTCGTCGCTTTCTTCGAGGACAGTAGCCTCGCCGACGCCGTCCGCGAGAACGATGTGCTGTTCCCGTCGATCGAGTCGGTGCACGTGCTGGCGATCTGTCTTGTCGTCGGCTCGATCATGGCAGTCGATCTCAGACTCCTTGGCATCGCCTCGGTGAAGCGTCCGGTAAGCGCCATCACGCGCGGAATTTTGCCGCTCACATGGGGCGCGTTCGCGGTCGCGGCGGCATCTGGCTTCCTGATGTTCATCTCCAACGCCACCAAATATCTCGGCAACGGCTATTTTGTCGCCAAGCTTTGTCTGATCGCCGCCGCCGGACTGAACATGCTGGTGTTTCACTTCATCAGCGCGGGCGATCAGCTCCGCTGGGACGCGCAAGCGCGGCTGCCGGTCTCTGCGCGGCTTGCCGGCGGCATCTCGATGTTGCTCTGGATCGCGGTCGTCGCTTGCGGACGCTGGATCGGGTTTACCATGGAGGCCGGATGAGATGACCGGCCGCCTTTTGGCCGTCGCCTTTGCCACCGCGATAGTTACCGCCGCGACTCTACGGCCGTTGCTGGGCGAAGAAGTCGCGCACTTGCCGCCGTTTCAGCCCTATGTCGACATGAAAACCTTCATGGAGCATGTACTGACGCCGGCGGCAAAGATTGTTTGGAGTGCCAATGCCGTGGTAATCGATGCCAAAGGCGAGCGCGATCTGTCGCCGAAATCCGACGCCGATTGGGAAGAGATCGTGAGCGGTGCGGCGACGCTTGCCGAAGCAGCGAACGCCCTGATGATTCCGCAGCGCGCGCTCGATCCGCAATGGAACGCCTATGCGAAAAAACTCGGCGACGCCGCGGCCAAGGCTTATATGGCCGCCGAGACCCACGATCTGAAAACGCTGTCCGAGATCAGCGACCGGCTCGACGGCATTTGCGCCTCCTGCCATCGGCGCTACGGGATCGAATAAAGTGGAAATGTCGAAAGATGGAGACTGACATGGATCGACGCACCGTCATGATGGGTCTTGCGTTGGCTGCCCCATTGACTGTCGAGGCCGCCGCCGAGTCGGCCGCTGAAAATCCTGTGATTGCCGCCTTCGCAAAAACGTTAAGCGCGCACGATATTGGTGGGTTTGCTGGGCTGTTTGCCGATGATTACGTCAATCATCAGATGAGCGCGGCGGCGCCAAAACCGGCGGCCGGCGTCAGCCCAAAACAGGCTTCGGTCGGATTCTTCGCAGCGCGGCTCAAAGGGTTGCCCGATCTTTCGGTCGCCATCGAGGCCTCGCTGTCGAGCGGCGACATGGCGGCCGCGAGCTTCGTTTATACCGGAACGCATCAAGGCGAATATTTCGGCGTCGCCCCGACGGGAAAATCGCTGCGCTTCACGTCGTGCGATATTTTCCGCATTCGCGATGGCCGGATCGCGGAGCATTGGGGCATGGGCGATATCGCCGGCACGCTCGCGCAACTCAAGGGATGACCGAGCGGCTCCTCACCAGTGGCCCACTTGTCTCTATTGTCCGCTATTGCGCGCTGGTCCTGCCTTTGTGCTGTAAAGTTGAAATCTCGGTCGCGATCGGGGATGAAGTGTCGTCAGCTAACTCAATAGGCATCCTGCGCGTATGACCGACGTTTCAGCGCCAACGGCACTAAAGCCAAAATCCATAGCCGGGTGGGTTTTTGGCGGGCTCTCCTTTATTCCCCTCTTCGGCGTCTTGTTCGGCATAATCGCAATCGTCATTGGGGTGGTTAAACGAACCAGAGGGCAGGTTTATCTGGG
>Ga0302180_10002813_pt1 | contig 13447 bp, 9 predicted proteins | sample I_Palsa_E3_2_FD_200575 | JGI IMG/M metagenome (GOLD analysis project Ga0302180, IMG submission 200575) | Peat permafrost microbial communities from Stordalen Mire near Abisko, Sweden - I_Palsa_E3_2 | ecosystem: Environmental > Terrestrial > Soil > Palsa > Peat permafrost | place: Sweden: Abisko... | reverse complement strand
TACCAGTTCACCGACAATTTTTCCTGGACCATCGGCTCACACAACACCAAATTCGGCGCCGACTTCAACTACATCCCGTTAACGGCCACCTTCACGGTGAACTATGGCGGCGTGTATGACTTTGGTTCTGTCGCCGCATATCCTCAGCCTTTCCCCATCTTGAATGGCGTGCAGGCTTATGGCGCCGGCATCCCGCAAGATTTCATTCAGGGCATCGGCAGCCCCAGCGATTCGTTCTCCAACAAGCCACTCGGAGTGTTCTGGCAGGATTCGTGGCGCGTTCGACCGAATTTCACCTTGAATTATGGCGTGCGTTACGACGTGGAATTCCCTCCCCAGCTCAAACCGATATCAGGCTTGGCGCTGGCCGCGTATCACTTCCTGGGACTGCAAAAGGGAATCAAGACCGACACGAACAACATTCAGCCTCGCATCGGTATGGCTTGGGATCCAAAGGGTGACGGCAAGACAGTGGTTCGCGCATCTTTCGGCATGTTCTATGACCATCCGTTGCTCGGCCTCTATTTCCTCGGCGACGCCTCGGATGGCTCGACCAGCGGCCAGTTGGCGTTTGCAGGAGGCAGCCCTTGCACTGCCGCCTCCACCCCCTACAATCCCGGCAATCTCAATGCTGCCAGTATTTTCACCGGAGTTCTTACGAATGCAAATTGCATGCCCGTAAGCCAGCTTTTCTATGAACCGAACCAACAGCAATTCCAGGCCTTGAACCAGCCTCAATCGCTTTTTCTGAACCAAAACTTCCTTTTCAATCCGCCGCCTCAATTTGGCGGCGCCGCGTTTCCCCTGGCTTTCCAACCCTTCGGCTATCCTCAGTCGGCGAATTTTGTGTACGCCTACTCGCAGCAGGCGAACCTGACCGTCGAGCGCGATCTGGGCGACGGCTATTCGCTCAGCGTCGGCTATAACTTCAACGGAGGCCGACATCTTAACCGCCCGATTAACGCCAACACCATTCGAGGCGATTTACTGGTGGCCAACTGGCAAGCGGCTTATAGCGACCCGAATTCGAACGCAGCCGCCGGACCGCTCGAGGTCGGTACCGGGGCCGCTCCTTGCGGAGTGAACCCCAACAATGGCCTGCCTTGGGTTTCCGCTGCATTAACCAATTTTTTTCGTCCCGGCGGGATCAATCCGTCGATCGCCAACTTTTTGCTCGCCGAAGGTGCCGGCAGTTGCGTAACCACGGTGTTGCCGGCGGTAACCCAGTATCTGAACGCCATAGGGTATAGCACTGCCCGTTTCAACACTGCCTGCAATCCCATAACTTTCACCGGCTGCGTTCCTTTTGGAGACATGGACGCCAACTATTCAAATGGCAGCTCCGTCTATCACGGCCTTTCGATCAACCTGCGCAAGCACTTCCGCAGCCACTACGAATTTCTCGCATCGTACACGTGGTCGCACGCGATCGACGATTCCACCGACCTCGAATCCCCGCTGACGCCGCAGGACAGCTACTACCCGGCCCTCGATCGCTCGAACTCCACCTTCGACGAACGCAATCGCTTCGTCTTCAGTGGTGTCTACCAGTCGGGCAAACTGAGCGGCAGTGGCTTCGCCAGCAAGTTTTTCAGCGATTGGACATTCGCTCCCCTCATCGAATTTGGTTCCGGGCGTCCCTTCAACATCATCACCGGAAGCGATGACAACCTGCAGTTGTCGTCCCTGACCGGACGTCCGAATACGTTCGTGAATCCCGCCTGCACCGCAATCGGAAACGCGCCGGTCGATTCAAAGTATTCTCCGACCGGCATTTTCCAGGAACCGTGTTATCAAACCTTCGCGCCCGCCTCCGCGACGCAAACAAGTTTCCCGTTCGTCACCTTGCAATCCCTCGACGGCAACCTCGGCCGCAATGCCGGCACGACCCCCTGGACGGTCTTCGACGACCTTCGCATCGCCAGGCGCATCTACTTCGGCGAGCGCATCAGCCTGGAGCTGATTGCCGATATGTTCAACATCGCGAATCGAGATAACACCGCGGCCGTAAGCCCGCTCTTTACCAACGCCGGTCAAGCCACCGCTGCCTACGACCCGCGCCAGTTCCAGTTTGCGATGAAGCTGCACTGGTAAAATCAGATGGTTGCGAGTTACGCGAGGAAAGCTTTGAACGATCGCGGCTTCAAAGGCAGCGAAAAAACTTCCATCGAGAAAAGGGTTAAGGAAGAGCAGGTTTGGGAGGGGCACGACTTCAGTCGTGCCGCGTGCCCGTGAAATATCTCTGCCCTTCAGCCCTTGTCATCGGCCTCTCCATCTCTCGATCATTCGCCGTCGCCTTGGCGTGGGCGGTTTTGTTATCCGCCCCAACATTTGCCGAAGTGGGAGCGGGTACTTACAAAGCGCACTGCACCCCCTGTCATGGTGCCAAAGGCGCCGCCGACACGATGATCGCCAGGAATCTGAATTTGCGTCCCCTCGCTTCCCCCGCTGTGCAAAACCAGTCGGACGAAGAACTCTTCAACATCATCAGCAAAGGGGCATACCGCATGCCGCGTTATGATCGCAAACTTTCGAAAGAACAAATCCACGATTTGGTGATGTACATCCGTTCGCTAAAGCCATAGGAGACCAGGTCCCAGCAGGCGATCGGGACGCGCTTTGATTTTTCGTTTTGCCGTCAACCTCGATCCCATTGGCAATTGATTATGTTTATTTCCTTTTCCCGGACTCCTCGTCGCAACAATCGCCGGTTCGAACCGAAATTTTATTTCCCGCATCCAATCTGAAAATGGAGGTCCGCATGTACGTCGTAATCGGAGCGAGTGGCAATACCGGACACGTGGTAGCGAGGAATCTTCTTGCTCGCGGGCAGAAAGTGCGGCTTGTCGGGCGAAGCGCAGGGAAGTTGCAGGCTCTGGCGGCGGACGGCGCCGAGATCTTCATCGGCGATCTCACCGACCCATCTTCCCTGACAAAGGCCTTTCACCAAGCGGACGCTGCCTATGTCATGATTCCACCCGATCCAGCCAGCAAGGACTACCGCGCTTACCAGGAACAGGTCAGCAGTTCGCTCGCGACCGCTCTGCAAAATGCGAAAGTCAAAAATATTGTCGCGCTCAGCAGTTTCGGAGCCGACAAGGCCAGCGGGACCGGTCCCGTAGTCGGTCTCCACAACCTGGAACAAAAACTCGATCAGATCAGCGATGCGAACGTGCTCCACCTCCGCCCCGGCTACTTCATGGAGAACACTCTGCCGCAAGTCGGTGCCATTCGCATGTTGGGCAGCGCGGTCGGCCCCTTGCGCCCCGATCTTAAGCTTCCCATGATCGCAACTCGCGACATCGGCGCCGTGGCTGCCAACGCCCTAGTGCGCCTCGATTTTCGTGGCAAGCGCACCCAGGAACTGCATGGGGAGCGCGATCTCGACTACACTGAGGTCGCGACGATTATCGGCAAGGCGATTGGAAAACCCGATCTCGGATACATACAGGCGCCGGACAATCAGATCCTTGCTGCAATGGTTCAAATGGGAATGTCTGAAAATGTGGCACAAATGATTCTCGAAATGTCCGGCGCGCTGAACCGCGGACACATGAAGGCGCTCGAACCGCGCTCGGCCACCAATACGACCCCGACGAAGTTCGAAACTTTCGTGTCGGAGACGTTCGTTCCCGCCTACCAACAGCAGACCGCAGCATAATCGACTGCTCACATACACATAGACACAACAATCGGCCACGCATGCTTACCGGCGTGGCCGACTGACTTGCGATGCCGATGCATAAACTCTAGTCGAATTCGATCTTCTGGATTCCCAACCCCTGCAACAGGCTGCTGATCGTCGAGGCGCCGTTCTGTTGTGCGTTTCGCAAAATGCCATCGGCCAAGGCCGCCTCCTGCATCTCACGCTCGGCCTCCTGCCTCACCTCGGTTTCTAGGTTCGGGTCTGTCGGCACGAGCAACCCGGTTTGCCTGGAATAAACTCGCGTCTTCGCGCTGTCCAGCCGAACGCTGAAAACCTGCGCTGCTGGCAGATGTAAGCGAATTTGTTTGCCGTCGACTCTGACCTCGTCCGGCTTGAGATTGGAGAAATCAATTCCGGCCACAACCTCACCGTGCACCATCATCAAAAGCCGGTCTCCAGTGAGAAAGTCGGGCAGAACAGGATTTTCCTTCGCGCCGGTTACCAGCTTATCCATGGTGTAAACAACAGTCTCAAGCCGTTGCAGCCGCTGAATCCGATCGACCACGGTAGGCTGGCTCACGTCGATCGAAACCGTTCTGCCCGTCACCGCCGAGATCCAGTAACTCAACAAAGCGCGCCCGGAATTTCGCGAGATCATCAGCCATCCCGTCGCGCCGACAACCAGGACTCCGAGCAGCACACCCGCTGCAACAGCGATACCGATCGATCTTCCGGGTTGCCCTGGTTCTATTTTCACGGTCTACCACTCTCTTCCCGGCTGTATTGGTTCCGCTTCTTATCCTCATGCCGCTCGATCCCAAATCGGATGAGACGATCGATCAACTGAGGATAGGACAAACCCGATGCCGCCCACATCTTCGGATACATGCTGATTGCGGTGAACCCTGGCATGGTATTGATCTCGTTAACGTAGATTCGCCTCGACTTCGGGTCCATCAGAAAATCGACGCGCGCGAGGCCGGTGCAATCGACCGCTTGAAAGGCCGAGATCGAGAGCTTCTGCACCGTCCTCATCTCCGCCTTTGTAATCTTCGCCGGAATCACTGCCTCCGACCCCTCCACCAGATACTTGGCGTCATAGTCGTAAAATTCCTTACAAGGAATAATCTCTCCCGCCACCGACGCCTCCGGATCGTCATTCCCAAGCACGGCGCACTCAATCTCGCGCGCCTTGTTCTTTTTTCCGCCGACCCCCTCCTCAATCACGATCTTCCGATCAAACTTCGCCGCTTCCGCGATTGCCGGACCGAGTTCTTCTCGATCATGCGCCTTCGAGATTCCAACCGACGACCCCAAATTTGCCGGCTTTACAAATACGGGATACTTGAGCTTCTGCTCCACCAACCGCTCGACTTTCTTGGGTTGGCGTTCGAAATCGCTTCGCAAAACCGTCACATGTTTCACGATGGGCAGTCCAGCCGCGCGAAACAAAGACTTCATGATGTCTTTATCCATGCCGGCGGACGAGCCGAGAACGCCCGCTCCGACGTAAGCGATGTCTGCCAGTTCAAGCAGACCCTGGATCGTTCCATCTTCGCCAAAAGTCCCATGCAGCACCGGGAAGATGACATCTACGTTGATCGCGCGGTCGGAAGCGCGCCGCAGACTGTCGTCGCTTTGAAACGGCGTCAACCCGCCGCCGCGTCGGGCGGGCTCGGGAGGAACGACCACCGCCGCGCCCGAAGCCAACACTGCCGCTCCCGGCGTGGCCTCCGGATCGCCCGCCCGAAGCGGCATCACCTGTCGAGAGCGGACACTCTTGTCCGCTCGCTCTTCGCCCTTCAGCAAACGTTCCGCGTGCTCCGCTGTCAGCCAGCGACCGTCTTTCGTGATCCCGATCGGCACCACTTCATATTTCGTCTTATCAATCGCATTCACCACCGACGCAGCCGACAGCAATGAGACTTCATGCTCGCCGCTTCGTCCGCCAAACAAGATGCCAACCCGGAGTTTTGCCATGCCATTTCAGTCTGGCTCTGCCGATGTTTTCCGTCAATCGCAGCTCTGGTTCGTTCCGTGAGCGACCGGCAACAAAGATTTAATGGATTGGTTCAAACTTCGACGCTTTGCTTGACACCTTCGCGAAACAGGTGTGAAATTGTCGGGACTTCAAAGGCCGGTGTCGACGCTTCCCCCAAATGCACTCGCGCCCAGAAGCTCTAACCGATTAAGCCCATGAGCGGGATTGCAGGTTGGACGATACCGTCTCGCCCCCTATCTTTCCTGCGGCATGATTTTGTGCGCAACAAGCGTCGCATCTCACAGGAGCAGCTATGATTTCAAGCAACCAGGGAAACAATGTTCTGCCGAAATTGGCCGTATTAATGTCTCTCCTCGTCGCAACCGCGATTGCTTCGGCACAGAATAATAAGAAGAGCGCGCCTGCAGCAGCACCCCACGCTGCCGCTCCGAGCAGGCCGGCCGCGAGTGCTCCGCACACCGGCGGAACCGCCCAGCGCCCCGGGGCCGCGGGCAACACCAACAATCGCGGAGCGGGCGCACAAACCAGCCGTCCCGGAGGCGCCAACACAAACGGCGCCAACCGCGGAACTGGCGCCGGCACAACGAATCGTGGCAATGTCGGAGCGAATAACAACCGGACTACCCCCGGCGGCACAGCCAACCGCGGAACCGCTGGCGCGAATGCAAACAATCGCGGACAAACCGGAGCAGGCGCAAATAACCGCCCGGGCGCGAACAACAACAACGCCCGCGGCGGAGCGAACAATACCAACAATCGTGGCGGCGTGAACAATGCCGGTAACCGTGGCGGAGCCGGAGGCGCTGCCGCCCATCACCAGCCCGCCGGAACGAAAACCGTAGCCATGCGCGGTGGCGGCAGTGCGACCTTCCGCAGCAATGGCCAGGTTCGTACGATCCAGGCCCATGGGATGACGATCAATCACGGCATGCGCGGCAACACGCGCATCGTCAGCACCCACAACGGACGCACCATAGTCAGCAACGGACGATACGGCGGATACAGCCAGCGCGCCTACTACAGCCGCGGCGGTCGCGCCTACGTGCAGCGCACCTACTTTGTCGGCGGACATTACTACGCTTACGGATACCGCAGCTACTATTGGGGTGGACATCCATACTTCGGCTACGCCCCCGCCTTCTACTTCGGCCCCGCCTACTACGGGTGGGCCTACAATCCGTGGGCCGTCCCGGTCGCTTACGGATGGGGTTGGGGTCCATCGCCCTGGTTCGGCTTTTATGGTGGTTACTTTGCGCCCTATCCAGTCTATCCCGCCGCCGCATTCTGGCTGACCGATTACCTGATCGCCGCCAACCTGCAAGCCGCCTATGAAGCTCAGCAGGAGGCCGCCGACCCCGGCGACAACGGACAAATGATTCCACCGGCGACTGAAAATCCATCCTCCGATGAAATCGCGTCGTTGTGGTCGACCGATCCGCTGCTGGCTGCGAATCTCGAGACCGCCTACGGCGCATATATGCTGGGCGGTGGAGCGCCACAAGCGAGCGGCAACACGCAACTAAGTCCCGACGTCAAAAAAGCGCTGGCCGACGAGATGAAGCAGGAGCTCGCCGCCGAAAAGGACGCTGCAGCAGCCGGCGGGAATGCTCCGAGCGGGGATCAGGTTCCAGCCGCGCTCGATCCCAAAATTCGCCTCTTCGTGGTATCGAGTGAGGAGGATCTGACGACACCCGACGGTGTAGAGTGCGCGTTAACCGCAGGCGATGTGATCTATCGCACCGGCGACAAACCGGACGATGACAACATGGTCGACGCCACCGTAAAGAGCAGCAAGAAAGCCGAGTGCACCGTGGGCGCCACCGTCTCCGTAGCCGTCGATGATCTGCAGGAGATGCACAATCAACTCCGTATCCAGATGGATGCCGGACTCAAGGAGTTAGCCGACAAGCAAGGCAAGAACGGACTCCCGGCCGCTCCCGACACCAAGACGCAGCCCGGCGAAGTCCCCGCACCCGCGCCGGACACGAGCGTAGGTAACGATTTGCAACAGCAAAAGAAAGATGCCACCCAGGTAGAGGCGGAGGCCAAGCAATCGCAGTAAAGTTAAACTAGACAAGCGCTGGGACGGAAGAGAGCGGAAATGAACCGGAAACGACCAGTCACGGGAATGTTCCGTCCCACGCCGACCGGATCTGATTACAGGAGGAAGGTTAGAATGCGGCAGAAAATTGGAATGGCCGTCCTGGGGTTCACTTTGATCATCGTCGCGCTCACGCCGCGCCTGCCTGCGCAAGCTCCTCCACCGGTTTCGCTTGAGGACCAGCTCAAAGCGCAATACACCGTAGTAAAAATGGGCGCCGATTCGGGTGGACCTGCCGTCATCGAGCAAGGCACGATCCTCGTCGTAAAGAAAGGCGGAATCCTCAGCGTCCCGTACTCCGAGCAACCCGTGGCCACCAAGTATCAGGACGGAGCGGTCCACCCTCCGAGCGCGTTGATGATGGGCGCCAGAGGCGGGCTCATGGGGAAATTGGGCAGGCAGCAATCAACCCAGTTCTACCAGGTGGGTATAAAAGTGTATCCCTCCCGAATCATGGTCAACATGGCGAAAGACCAGGTCATCTTTGGCCTCATCGCCTGCGATTCCTGCAACAACGTCAGTCCGACAACCTTCAACAAAGCCGAAGTCATCTTCCAATTTCCAAAAGGAGCGCTGCCCAATACGAGTCCCTCCGAGGTCGAAGACACCATCAGCGGCCTTCTGAACTTCGACGACAGCGCCGGCGGAGATCAGGGCAACGGACAACAGGGCGGCAATGGCAACAACCAACAGGGCAACGGACAACAGGGCAATAACCAGCAAGGAAACAACCAGGCAGGTGGAGGACAAGCGCAACAAGCACCCCCGCCACCTCAGCAAATCGAGAAGGGACAAACACCCGACCAGGTGGTAGCCGCCATCGGCCAGCCCGACAAGATCGTCAATCTCGGAGCCAAGCAGCTGTACGTCTACAAAGACATCAAAGTGACGTTCATGAACGGCAAAGTTGTGGATGTGCAGTAAGGCGTTCAGTAAAACGTGCGGTAATCCGAATCCGAGATAGATTTGGTGCCGAGGCGTGTCTTTCGAGACTTGGGATACGCCTAACCCTTCCCCGCGCACTCCTGAATTTTCTCCACGCAACTTCTTTAAATTGAAAAGGGGGAAGATGGAGCGGCATAGATGAGGCTCAAAGTATCTTCTTACCAAACGCCGAAAGCGCCAGCTCGACCGCCAAATCGGCCGTCCGATTGTGCTCATCAATGACCGGATTCACTTCCACGATTTCGAAGCTGAGCATGTGTCCATGGTCAGCAATAATCTCCATCGCCAGATGCGCTTCGCGGTAAGTAGCGCCCCCCGAAACGGGCGTGCCCACTCCGGGCGCATCCTCCGGATCAATCCAATCCATGTCGAGCGAAACGTGATAGCCGACAGTGCCATGTCCAGCCATGCGAAGCGCTTCTTCCATAACGGTCCGCATTCCGCGTTCGTCGATGTCGCGCATGGTGAAAACTTCGACTCCAGACTTGCGAATATTTTCTTTCTCGAAATTATCCACATCGCGAACGCCGATGAGCACGCAATTCTCCGGACGCACCTTGGGAGAAAAATCGTAGATTTTGCCTAGCTCAAAGGGAGGCAGTCCCATGATCGAGGCCAGCGGCATTCCGTGCACATTGCCGCTGGGCGAAGAATCGGGCGTGTTCATATCGGTGTGCGCGTCGAGCCATATCAGCCCAATCTTCTGATTCCTGCGCCGATAGAACTCGGCAACGCCGGAAACGGTGCCGGCCGCAACCGAATGATCGCCGCCAAGAATAAGAGGAACTTTGCCCGCTTCGAGGGTCTTCAAAACCAAATCAGCACTCTTGACACAAGTCGCGGTAATTTCCTTCAGGTATTTGGAATTGGCCGCACCTTCTTTTTTCTGCTCCGGAATGGCGACGGCAATGTTTCCGGCATCTTCGACAATGTGTCCGACGCCTTCGAGCCGAGCTTCAAGTCCAGCGACGCGAACGGCAGAAGGGCCCATATCAACTCCGCGCCGCGATTGGCCAAGATCAAGAGGGACGCCAATCACTCGAATTTCGCGTGGAGCAACGCTGCTGAACATCGTGGTTCGCAGTGGCATAGACCTCAATCCGTCCTGGAGAACTGGAACATATTTTCCGGCGCTTCCGGCGCCTCGTCGGCGAATAGATCGGGTGAATCGATCTACGGATACAAGCGATGCAGCATGCGCGGAAACGGAATCGTCTCGCGCACATGCTCCAGGCCGCAAATCCAGGCCACAGCGCGCTCGATGCCCATACCGAAACCGGAATGCGGAACGCTTCCGTACTTTCGGAGATCAAGATACCACTTGAAAGCTTCTTCGGGCAGATTGTGTTCGCGAATCCGCTGCAACAGCAAGTCATGCGAAGCCATGCGCTGCGAACCGCCGATAATTTCGCCGTAGCCTTCAGGAGCGAGCACGTCAACGCAAAGAGCAAGTTCCGGACGCTCGGGATCAGGCTCCATATAGAAAGCCTTCACGACGGCGGGATAACGGTGAATCATCACCGGCCGCTCGTAGAGTGACGAAAGATAAGTTTCATCAGGCGAACCGAGGTCACCGCCCCACTCGAATTTATTCTCGAGCTTTCCTTCGGCGTGTCCTTCCTGCAGTTTCTGAACCGCTTCGTCGTAGGTGATGCGCGGAAATGGCACATCGATTTTCTCGAGCTTCGAAATGTCGCGGCCAATGGTCGCGAGGTCGACCGGACGGCGCTCGAGGCATCGTTTCACGAGGAAAGTCAGCAAGCATTCGGCGAGCTCCATCAGGTCGTCAAGGTTCGCATAGGCGACTTCAGGTTCAACCATCCAGAATTCGGTAAGGTGACGTCGGGTCTTCGACTTCTCCGCGCGGAAAGTCGGTCCGAACGAATAGACCTTGCCGAGCGCCATCGCGGTGGCTTCAATGTAGAGCTGTCCCGACTGCGTCAGGTAAGCCTGCTCTTCAAAGTAATCGACCGGAAAAAGCGTCGAGGTTCCTTCACAAGCCGCAGGAGTGAGGATCGGCGGATCGGTAAGCGTGAATCCGTTGCTGTCAAAGAAATCGCGGGCCGCCCGAATGATTTCGGCGCGCACCCGCAGAATGGCGGCCTGGCGGGGCGAACGCAGCCAAAGATGCCGATGCTCCATCAGGAAGTCGACGCCGTGTTCCTTCGGAGTAATGGGATACGGGTCGGCCTCGGAGACACGCTGCAGCACCTGGACATTCGAGACATCAAGTTCATAACCGCCAGGAGCACGCTTATCGGCGCGAACTTTGCCTTCCACGATAATGCTCGATTCCTGAGTCAGTCCTTTGATGGCATCAAAGACTTCGGGTGCAACGGCGTTCTTCGGGACCACTCCCTGGATAACGCCAGAGCCGTCGCGAAATTGGGGAAAAAGGAGTTTGCCGCTTTCGCGGAGGTTGTAGAGCCACCCGCGAATGGTGACGGACTGGCCTTCGTGATTGCCGATTTCTGCAATCGTGCTTATGGGCGAGGACATAGAGATTTTTCACCACCGAGACGCCGAAAAACCTATCTCAGGATTGTTGTCTCGCGAGCTAGAGCGATGTGGCGATGCTACGAGTCTTCCAGCTTGCGGAAGGTTGTGCTCACTTCTTCGCCAGCGCTTTTCTTCTCTTCACCGTCGATTTCGAGCAGCAGAGGCGGTTTTTGCGGAGCGGTGCGAAGCAATTCCATGGTCTGTTTCCAGTCGATGGAGCCGTCGCCAGGCCAAAGGTGCGAGTCTTTATCCTTATTGTTGTCGTGCACATGGGTCGAACAAATATGGTCCTTCAGGATGCCGAAGCCCTCCGGAATGCCGCTCATCATGTGAGCATGACCGCAGTCAAAGCAGACGCCGATGTCGTCGAAATGCATTGTTTGGATGAACTCGACCAGGCGCTCGGGCGTAGAAAGTTCGTTGGGAATATTTTCTACAAGCACCCTCACGCCGAGCGGCTTCGCGAAAGCGCGCAGATGCTCGACCGAGGTCATGGCATTTTCAAATTTCTTCTCATCGAACGCTTCATTCGGAACGCCAATGTGTTGGACCAGAAAGCGAAACGGAATATGTTCGGCAACTTCGAGCGCACGTTTGATCTCATCCATGGCATCGATGCGTCCGGCGCGATCGGTCGAGGCAATGTTGACCGGCGGCGATCCGGCTCGTCCCCATTCGTAATCAGAGTACAAAGGCGCGTGGACGGAATTCAGCGGAGTGCCGGTGGACTTGAACCAGTCCGCGATTTCGCGGACGTGTTGTTTGCGATTGGCATAGTCGAAATGCTGGCGCGCGGCGAAGATTTCAATCGACTGCGCCCCCGCCTTCACAAGCTCATCAAGCAAGCCCGGATGAAGCCGTTCCTTCACATAAACATAAGTCGATACCGCCCTCTGCATCAGTAACCTACCGCCTTTCCGTTGTTCCGTCCGTCGGCGCCGCCGAGCCGCTCGCCAGTTTTGGGTTCAATCATGATGCATTCCGAGTCTCCCCAGAAATGTCGAACCGCGAGCTTGTGTCCCTTCGCGCGGAGAATATTCATTGTATCGGGAGAGAGCCGGTCTTCGACGAGAATCTGATCAGGGAGCCACTGATGATGAAACCTGGGCGCGTTGACCGCTTCCTGGATATCAAGATTGAAATCCACAACCCCCATGAGGACGTTGGCGACGGTGGTGATGATGGTAGGACCGCCAGGCGAGCCGAGGACGAGGAAGAGCTTGCCGTCTTTCAGCACGATGGTCGGCGTCATGGCGGAGAGCGGACGCTTTCCTGGACCAATGGCGTTGGCGGGACCCTGAATGAGTCCGTAACCATTGGGGACGCCCGCTTTGGAGGTGAAGTCGTCCATCTCATCATTGAGCAGGAAACCGAGACCCTCGGCAGTAGCTCGCGAGCCGAAGGAGTCGTTGAGGGTGGTGGTTACGGAAATCGCGTTGCCCTCGGCATCGACGACCGAATAGTGCGTGGTGTTTTCCGGTTCGCGAAAGAATACGCTGCGGGACTCCGCGATCCGTTCGAGTTCGTTAAAGATCGCCGGACGCTTCAGATCCTGACTCAGGCTCGCGTGATTCGGATCGATCGAGTCGCGCCATGCCGCGGCGTATCTTTTGTCGATCAGTTGGGCGACGGGCACCTTGGCGAAATCGGGATCGCCCATGAATTCAGCGCGATCGTCGAAGGCTCGGCGGAAAGCTTCGACCTCGAGGTGAATCGCGTCTCCCGATCGGTTGCCGAGTTTGGCAAGATCGAAACCTTCGAGGATGTTGAGAATTTCGACGAGCGCCACTCCCCCGGAGGATGGCGGAGGAGCGCTGATGATGTCGTAGCCGCGATAGGTGCCGTGAATCGGCTCGCGCTCTTTGACCTCGTAAGCGGCGAGATCTTCGGCGGTAACCAGGCCTCCGCCTTTGTGGATGGCCGCGGCCAGTTCGCGGGCCATAGCACCGTGGTAGAACGTGTCGGGATCCTTGGCGATACGTTCCAGCGTTCGGGCGAGTTCGGGTTGCTTGAACAGGTCGCCCGGCTGGTAATAGTTCCCGTCGCGCAGGAAAATGTGCTTGGTCTCGGGAAACTCGGCGAGGTGCTCGTCCCTCCTGAGATCCTGCACATCTTCGTAGGCGAGCGTGAAGCCGTCGCGAGCAAGCTTGATGGCTGGAGCTATTGCTTTTTCGACCGACAACTTGCCGTATTGTTTTTCCGCATAAACGAGTCCTGCCACGGAACCGGGAACGGCGACAGCCTTGTATCCAAC
>Ga0302180_10002809_pt1 | contig 13455 bp, 10 predicted proteins | sample I_Palsa_E3_2_FD_200575 | JGI IMG/M metagenome (GOLD analysis project Ga0302180, IMG submission 200575) | Peat permafrost microbial communities from Stordalen Mire near Abisko, Sweden - I_Palsa_E3_2 | ecosystem: Environmental > Terrestrial > Soil > Palsa > Peat permafrost | place: Sweden... | reverse complement strand
GTATTCGAGGCGGCGCGAGTCGCCGATGTTGATCATGTTCGACATGATCGCTTTACGTTTGCCCAGCGACTCGATTACGGCGCCCGAGTAGTCCTCGGCGACGTCGACCACGACGTACTCGACCGGTTCCCATTTCTTCCCGTCGCGTTCCATAATGATGACCTGCGGCTTCGAAACCGCGAGCTCGTAGCCTTCGCGGCGCATCGTCTCGATCAGAATCGAAAGATGAAGCTCGCCGCGTCCGCGGACTTCGAACGTATCGGCCGATTCGGTATCGGCGACGCGCAGCGCGACGTTCGATTCGAGTTCGCGCATCAAGCGGTCGCGAATCTGGCGCGAGGTCAGGTACTTGCCTTCTTTGCCGGCGAACGGCGAGTTGTTCACCGAGAAGGACATCGAAACGGTGGGCTCGTCGACCGCGACGGCGTGAATGCCTTCGGGCGATTGCGCATCGGCAATCGTGTCGCCGATGTTCAGGTCCTCGATCCCCGAAACGCAGACGATGTCGCCCGCGGCCGCTTCCTCGACTTCAATGCGCTCGAGGCCGGCGAAGGTGAGCAGCGTCGTCAGGCGCAGGCCGCTGACGACTTTCCCCTCGCGGTCGACCTTGGCGATCGGTGCGTTGATCTTTGAGGCGCCGCGGAACACGCGGCCGATGCCGATGCGCCCGACATACTTGTTGTGGTCGATCGCGGAGATGAGCAATTGGAAGGGCCCGTCTTCGCTCGGCGCTTCGGGGACGTGATGCTTGATTAGTTCGAAGAGCGGCTCGAGATCGGTGCTCTCCTCCTCGAGCGAACGCTTGGCGATGCCCAGCTTGCCGTTGGTGAAGACGATCGGAAAATCGGCTTGCTCGTCGCTCGCGCCCAGTTCGATGAAAAGGTCGAAGACCTGGTTGACGATCTCGGTCGGTCGCGCGTCCTTGCGGTCGATCTTGTTGATGGCGATGAGGACCTTCAGATCCAGCTCCAACGCTTTACGCAGCACGAAGCGCGTCTGCGGCATCACGCCTTCGGCCGCATCCACCAGCAGCAACACGCCCTGCACCATCTGCAGCACGCGCTCGACCTCCCCGCCAAAGTCGGCGTGGCCCGGCGTGTCGACGATGTTGAACTTCACGTCGCCGTGGCGCACCGCGGTGTTTTTGGCCAAAATGGTAATGCCGCGCTCGCGCTCGAGCGGGTTTGAGTCCATCACGCGGGTCTCCACGTGCTGGCCTTCGCGGAAGACGCCGCTCTGCCTGAGCATGGCGTCAACCAGCGTGGTCTTGCCGTGGTCGACGTGGGCGATGATGGCGACGTTGCGGATATCGGGACGGGTCTTCACGCTCCCGGTTCTACCATAGAAGCGCGAATAAAGCTACTTCTTACGTTAAGAGTGCGCCCGCGGGAGGGAGAACCAGAAGCTGGTTTTGCGCTCGGGCTCGCTGTCGAAGCCGATCTCGCCGCGCATCATCCCGACCAGTTCGCGGCAAATGTACAGGCCGAGGCCGGTCGAGCCCTCGCCGGACGAGACGCGGCCAAATCGCGTGAAGAGCTTGAGGCGGTCCTCCGCATCGATGCCCGGCCCTTCATTGACGATCGCGATGCGCACGTGGCCGTCGCTGCTTTTGACGTCGATGTGGATGGGACTGGTCGGGTAGCTATACTTGACCGCATTGGAGAGCAGGTTGGTGAGAATTTGGACGGCGCGGCCTTCGTCGGCGAGCATCTTCGGAACCGGTTCGAGGTATGCGGCATTGAACAGACGCTCGGGATATTCACTGCGCATGCGCGCCATCGACTCCTCGATGATGCCGACGACCGAAATCTGCTCGATCCGCAGGGCAAGGTGCCCGGCGTCCATGCGCGAGAGCAGTAAGAAGTCTTCGAAGATCGAGGAGAGCCGCGCCGTGGAACTCGACAGTACACCGAGCAACTCTTGGCGCCGCTCGAGGCCGAGCGTTTCAAAGTGGGTTTGTAAGAGCGCGGTGCCACCACGGATCGCCGCGAGAGGCGAGCGAACTTCGTGCGAAACCATGCTGAAGAACTCATTTTGCAGGCGCGCGTTTTGTTCGAGGCTCTGGCGCTGCTCGGTTTCAATCGCGTGCGAACGCGAGCTCGCGAGTGCGAGCCCGACCAAATTGGTGAAAAGCTGCATCCGGCGTAACGTTTCGATCGACGGAACCTTGCCGTCGAGCGGTGCATCGGCCGAGAGATACCCGAGCATGTTGCCGTCGCGATCGGGCAACACGAGCGTGAGTGTATCGCGCTCGTGCCAGGCATCGGGTGCGCTACGCGGTTCATCCAGCGGACGATAGCCGGTGTAGATCCCGTGCTCCCAGTAGATCTCGCGCTCGGCGGGGTTGTAGAAGCAGTACGGCAGCACTTCGGATTCCGCCGGAAGAATCTGCAACACGCCTTGGCGATCGATGTGCTCGCCGAGGCGCTCGCGCACGACCGCATCCGGGAAGCCCAACAACACGCGCCGGTAGAGCTCGCCGCCGGGCGCATCGGCGGCGACGATCGTGACATAGTTGAAGCCGAACAACTCCGCGACGGCGCGCGCAATTGATTCGAGCGCCGGTGCGATCTCCTGCGCGTGCAGGATCTCATAGGTGATCCCGAGCAGCCGCGCCAGCAGCCCTCCGTCACCCGTCGGCGTATCCAGGAACATCATGAATTTGCTTGCCTGCTTATGCGGTGAACGCAGGCATCCTGCGCTATTAACTGCCCCTTTACGATATACTCCCCCTAGGATGCTTCTCCACGCTGTATTTGCGCTGACGGTCGTCGTCGCCGACGTTAACACCGGGGCGAAACTCGTTGCCCAAAACGGGTGCCAGAGCTGCCACGGCGTAAAGTTTCAAGGCTCCGCCGGGTTTCCGCCGCTCTATGGAATCGAACATCGCCGGACGCGCGCGCAAATTATCGCTGCTCTGGTCAGCCCAACGGCGCCGATGCCGAACTACGGCTTTACGGAGGCGCAAGCCGGCGACGTCGCCGAGTATCTCGCCGGCCTCGACGGCGGAGCATCGCAATCCCAGCCGATTATCAGCATCGCGCCGGCGCATCTGGTCGACTATGCCGACGTGACCGTGCGCTTTCCCGGTGCGCTGCCGAAAACCGTGACCGCGATTGCAACCATGGCGATGGGGAATATGCCGATGAAGTCGCCGCAAGTGACGTTTACTGCGAGCGCTGACCGGCGCGTGTACAAAGGGCGAGTCTCATTCTCCATGTCGGGCGCGTGGACGATTCATATCGTTTACGACGGCAAGACCATCGACCGGCCCATCGTCGTCGGCCAGTAGTGCACCGATCGCGCTTTCTCGCCGGCGCCGCGAGTTCCATGAGCGCGTTTGCGCTTGCGAAGTTGCCGGAACGCGCGCTCGCGAGTGCCGTGGTTTCAATTCGTTTGACGGCAATGCCGATGCGGTACTCGCCCGCGCCCGGCGTCGTGGTGGAGGCAATCGGCTACAACGGCAGCATTCCGGGACCGGTCTTGCGCGTCGCGCATGGGCAGCGCGTTGCGGTCGAGTACGTGAATCAATCCTCGATCCAAACCGGCGTGCACTGGCACGGGATGGTGCTCCCCAACGCGATGGATGGTGCAGTCGGCGTCACGCAAGCACCGGTTTCCCAAGGCGGGCGATTCATCTACGCCTTTGCGCCGGATCCACCCGGAACGCGCTGGTATCACGATCATGCCGGCGACCTGGGCGTGTTGCGCGGGCTCTTCGGGATGTTCGTCGTCGAGGATCTGCGGGATGAACCCGCTGATGTCGAATGTGCGGTCATCTTTCACGACGTGCCCGACTTTGCCAGCGTGCATGCAGCGATGATGGGCGACAGCCGCGCGCCGATGATCGACCCGATGGGATCGCCGGAAATGCGCGCGATGAAGCCGAGCGATAAGATGGGCGACGAAGTGCGTTACCTCGCGCACTGCATCAATGGCGCGACCTACCCGAAAACGAAAAGTCTGCAGGTCAAAGTTGGCGATCGCGTGCGCCTGCGAATCCTCAACGCGAGTGCGACGCAGACACGTTACGTGCGCCTTGCGGGCCATCGCCTTCGCGTGACCCACGCCGACGGCAACCCGGTGCCTTCACCGATGGAGTTCGATGCATTGCGCATCGGTGTGGCCGAGCGCTACGATGCGTGGTTCGAAGTGCGTAAGCCCGGCGCGTGGCTTTTGCAAGGGCTTTCGAGCGACCCGCTGGCTTTTCAACAGGCGATGGTCGTTTATACCGAGGGGATGGAAAGGGCGGCGCCGTTGTCGTCGCCACAGTCGCTCGAAGGCGTCGACTATCTCACCTACGAGAAACTTGGCGGCGGATTCGGGTCCGCGGTGGACGAGCGCGGCGTGACCGCTCGCGCGAATTACACGCTTGGCGGCGGCGCGTGGGATTCACCCCGCTGGACACTCAACGGCGCAACCTGGCCAAACACCGCGAAGATTCACGTGCGGCGCGGCGATCGCGTGCGCGTGCACTTCAAGAACACGACCGACATGGATCATCCGATGCATCTGCACGGTCACGTGATTCGCGTGGTCGAAATCGACGGCAAGCCGCTAGCGCATCCACTCGACAAAGACACCTCGCTGGTCCGCTCGAACGGCGGTACGCTGACCTGGATCTTCGACGCCGATTCACCCGCCGGGCGCTGGTTATTGCATTGCCACAACGAGATTCACATGATGGACGGTATGATGACGGAAGTGGACTACGTCTAAGCTTGTCATCCCGAGCGTAGCGAACGCAGTGAGCGAAGTCGAAGGACCGTCCCTCGACTACGCTTCGCTACGCTCGGGATGACAAGGGAGTGCTATTGCCGCGCCATGATCATGTTCATCACTTGTCCACGATCGAGGAGATGATCGGTATCGTCACCGCTGATATCGATAACCACGGCCACCACCGTCCCGGTGAAATGACTCTTGGCGGAGGTCATCTCCGGGATGATGGGAGAGCCACCTTTGAATCCGACATCTGAGAGCTCGTCCGCGGAAAAGACTGCCGGCGCGGTGGCGTCGACGCGCCCGCTTCCCGCGGGTTTACCGTCGATATAGAGCGTAACCGTACCACCCTTTGCGAGACCGCCGCCGTCGTAGGCGAATTCCATTCGAACTTGGTGTTTACCGGAGGGAATCGCCTGCGTAGACGTGGTTGTGAAATGCTTGAGGCCGACGAAGTTGTAGATATACGATAGCTTCCCGTTATCGACGTAGAACATCCAGCCGCCGCCGATGCCGCCCTGCGCGATGATGACGCCGTTCGGCGTGACGCCTTCGGGTACAATGAGCTCCGCGGTAATCGAGTGGCTCTTGTTCTTGACATTAATCAGGCCGTTTTCGTTTAAGCCACCCATGCCGTTGGCGAGCACCTGCTGTTTGCCGCGAATGAGCAGCGGTCGTCCGGCCGTATCGCTATTCATCCGTTCGGCTTGACGATCGTCCATCGGCAGGCACTGGTTGCGCGTCGCCTCGATGATGAAGAGCCGCTGCAACTCGCGCAGCTTATCCGGCATCTCCTTCGAAAGATCGTGCGCTTGCGACCAATCTTTGTTCGTGTCGTACAGCTCCCAGACGTCGTCGTCAAAGGGTGGCGCCTGCGCGGTCATAAGCCACGGCGTGCGATGGCGCGTAACGGCGGTCCAGCCTTTGTGATAGATACCGCGATTGCCGAACATTTCGAAGTACTGCGTTTCGTGGCGCTCCGCGGCTTTGGGATCCTCGAAGCTGTAGGCCATGCTCACGCCTTGCATCGGCACCTGACCCACGCCGTTGACCATGACGGGCTCCTTGAGTCCGGCGGCTTCGAGAATCGTGGGAGCAACATCGATCACGTGGTGGAATTGATTGCGGATCTCGCCTTTGGCCTTGATCCCCTTGGGCCAACGCACGATCGTGCCATTGCGCGTGCCTCCCCAGTGCGAGGCGACCTGTTTGGTCCACTGGTACGGCGTATCCATCGCATGCGCCCAACCGACCGCGTAGTGGTTGTATGACTCAGGACCGCCGAGTTTGTCGATGTGCGATATGAGGAAGTCGGTCGTCTCTAGAGACTTCAAGCCGTTGAACGGCAACATCTCGTTGTAGGTGCCCTCGGGCGTTCCTTCGGCGGACGCGCCGTTGTCACCGATGATGTAGTAGATCAACGTATCGTCGAGCGCTTGGACTTCGTCGAGCGCGTCGATCAGCCGCCCGATGTGATAATCGGCGTATTCAAAGAAGCCGGCGTAGACCTCCATCTCGCGTGCCAGCACGCGTTTCATGTCGGGCGTTTCCGAATCCCAGGCGGGAATCTCTTTCGGCCGCGCGGTGAGTTCGCAATTCTGCGGTATCACGCCAAGTTTCTTTTGTCGCGCGAACGTCTCTTCGCGCAATTTATCCCAGCCTTGATCGAATTGACCTTTGTATTTGTCCGCCCACTCTTTAGGAACGTGGTGCGGAGCGTGCGTCGCGCCGGGAGCAAAATACATGAAGAACGGCTTGTTGCCGGCGAGCAAACGCTGTTGACGCATCCACGCGATCGCGCGATCCGTCATATCTTCCATGAAATGATAGCCCTCTTCGGGCGTTTTTGGCGCTTCGACGACTTTGGTGCCTTCGTGTATCGCCGGATACCACTGGTTGGTCTCGCCGGCGATAAAACCGTAGAAGTGTTCAAAGCCCGAGCCGGTCGGCCAGCGGTCGAACGGTCCAACGGGACTGGCTTCCCACACCGGCACCTCGTGACACTTGCCGAACTGTGCCGTCGAGTAACCGTTGAGGCGGAGAATTTCAGGCAGTGGCGCCATCGAATTCGGCCGCATCGAATTGTAGCCGGGTGCGGACGTTGCAATTTCGGTGATGCCGCCCATTCCAATGGTGTGATGATTACGCCCGGCGAGCAGCGCCGCGCGCGTGGGAGAACACAACGCTGTGGTGTGAAAGCGCGTGTAGCGCAGGCCGTCCTTTGCAATGCGCTCGGCAGTCGGCGCCTGACACGGTCCGCCGAAGACACTCGACGCACCGAAGCCGACGTCGTCGATCAGCACGATGAGAACATTGGGCGCGCTATCAGGCGGCGTCAACGGCTGAATGGGTGGAAACTTCGAGTCAGGGTCCTTGGCGTCGTAGGCCATGAACCCGGCATACGCCCGGTCCGGAATGGGAAGAATCTCGCGCTGTTTGCTATTTGATTTTCCGTTCGATTTGCTGTTGGAACTGGCCATGATGCATCCCCCTGCCGATGCAGCATAGCTCGCCGCGAAAACGCCTCATATCCCGAAAGCGCGTAACGCTATTTCCCGAGGGCGGATCGGTCGAAGGCCGAACGCTATAGATTCGGCGAAGCCGAATCCACGCGGGGGAGCGTACGAGTCTGGTGGCTCGGCCGGTCTTCAAAATCGAGCAGGCCGTCGTAAGAGGGCTGGTAGGTTCGATTCCTACACGCTCCCGCCAAGGCCGCACTCCTGGGATACGCCCGCGACAGCAGCCTGGCCTATGCTCCTCTTGAGCGTGTGCTCGGAGGGGGATTCCATGAAGGTACTTCTTGCGGCCGCATTACTTGCCGTCGTAGTGTTTGCAGCTAGCGCAAAATCACCGGCGGCGCCGGGTCCCGTCGCGCAGATCGATACAGAGTGCAACGCTATCCAGGACGCCGTCATGGCGCTCCATCCGATCCATGTTGCCTATCGTTCTGGGAATTGGGTCGTTCTATCCGACGCCGATTACACGGTGGCCGAGCGGACGAAGGCGTCGATCACTTTTGCCGACGTTTACAAGCAAGGATCAAAGTACGCATGGGTGCACGCGCACTCGTTTGATTCGAGCGGGAGGCAACGCGCAACGCAACTCTGCTTCCGGCAAAGTAACGGAACGCTCGAGCGCGCGCGGCAGGCAACGACAGTCCCATCTCTCGCTGCGGCGTCAGCGCAGCAAGCCTACTACACGAGCAGCGGCAAGTTGATTCAAAAGACCGCGCTCTTTGAACAAAACGATCCGATGCTCGCAAAGTCGATCGCGTCGCTGCCATTCTACAACGTGCTACCGTAATAGGCCACCGTCATGTTGAATAGGCGGCAGTTTGCATCACTTGCGCTAAGCGTGCCGGCTGCCGCAGCCATCTTGGGGCCGAGATTTGCGTCGCCCGCCGACGCGCAATCGGCGGCCGACCCATTACCTTCGTGGAACGCCGGTGCAACGAAGTCCGCTATTCTGAACTTCGTGCGCGCGGCGACTGACCCGAACGGTTCGGGCTTCGTGCGTCCGGAAGATCGTATCGCTACCTTCGATCAGGACGGAACGCTGTGGGTCGAGCATCCAATCTACACGCAGGTCGATTTTGTGCTCAACCGCGTCGTCGAACTCGCGCCGCGGCATCCGGAGTGGAAGACGACGGAGCCTTTCAAATCGGTACTTGCCGGCGACAGAGCCGCGATGGCCAAATTCTCCACCAAGGATCTCGAGGACATCGTCGCTGCCACGCAATCGGGCATGACAACCGAAGCGTTCACGATGATCGCTGCCGCTTGGACAGCGAAAGCGACGGATCCGCGCTGGCACCGTCCGTACACCGAGCTGGTGTACAAGCCAATGCTCGAAGTGATGCAGTATCTGCGCGCAAACGGTTTTACGACATACATCGTCACCGGAGGAGGGCAAGACTTCGTCCGCGCCTACGCGCAGCGCGTTTATGGCGTCCAGCCGAGTCAAATCATCGGCTCCGCGTCCAAGACCGAGTACACCTACGACAAGAGTGGCCGCGGCGTCCTCGTGCGCGAACCGAGCCTGCTGCTCAACAACAACATGTCGGGCAAAGCCGAGGACATCTATCTTTTTCTCGGCCGGCGTCCGCACGCGGCGTTTGGAAACTCAACCGGCGACCAGCAGATGCTCGAGTTTACGCAAGGAAACACGGGAGCGCGCTTGATGATGCTCGTTCTCCACGACGATGCGCAACGCGAGTACGCGTACGGCCCGGCGCAGGGGCTGCCTGACACCAAGGTCGGTACGTTCACGCAGGCGCTCTACGACGAAGCCACCGCCAAAAATTGGAGCGTGATCAGCATGAAGCGCGATTGGCGTTCGATTTTCTAGCCCGCTGACGTTCGGAAAAGCCTCGGGCACAGGAGCACGCCCGTCGGTTGACCCGAGAGCCAGGTGATCTCGTCGTCGGTAACGTTGAACTGGACTTCGCCCAGTCCACCCGCCGTCGGCGGGAATGGAACCTTGATTCTGATGTAGTGATCCTCGCCGGTCGCCGTTTGCAGCTGTAAGGCGACGATCTCCGGCCCTCGCGCGACGAGCGACGGATCAGAATAGAGCGAAATGTAAAATGAGTCTTGGTCGTTTTCGATCGTCTCGCGCACGGGAATCGGATCGGGAACGGGCTTATCGCACGGCGTACTCTTGTCGAAGAGCACGTACGTCGGCGAAAGGTAGAGGAACGACGGGGGAGCCGTTCCGTCAATGAGCATCGGCTGCTGGGTTACGGGAGGGATACCGTCGCTCAATTGCTCGCTGATGATTCGGTTGTGCTGATCGATGACCGCGAGTACGTCGGATGCATAGCAGCGATACTGCGGTGCACTGACCGCAAGGTGGTACGTGCCCGGCGGCGAGTCGAACTCTAGGTGCACGGTCGGGTCGCTTAAGCGCTTGACCGTAAAGTCTTGATCGACGTGGGGTCGAGAAAGACGGTCGAGCATCCTGACGTGGACCGTGGTGGTCGCGCCCAGCGGGAGCTTGAGCATCGCATTACACAGCCCAAGATGGAGAACGATGTGTGCGCCGATCATGAAATTGTGAAGTGACCGGTTCGCGCGGCTTTGGCGACGAGCGCGGCGCGCGAGCGCACGTCCAGCGCCTTGAAGATCAATTTGATGTGGTTCCGAACCGTCGAATGGCTGCGCCCCAGTCGCGCCGCGATCGAATCGGTCGAAAGGCCCTCGCAAATCATGGTAAAGACACGCTCCTGCATTGGGGTCAGTGACACGCCTTCCGCTTCGGTAGGGAGTTCCGCCAGCTCTTGCGCCTGTTCGTAGAGCCAGGAGGCTGCGTAGAACTCAAGCTTTTCGAGCGCGAGCAGCCGCCAGCGGGCTTCTCCGGTTGCTAGGGCGAGCGCAATCGCCGCCTTGCCCGCCCGCCATTCTGATCCGGTGCGGTTGAAGGCCTCGTAAGCGGAACTCAGTGCGCGCACGCCTTCGCGCGTACGCCCGTTTGCCAGGTGGACGGTCCCGCCCGCTGCAAGCGCAATGGGATCTGGTGCAGCGGTGAGCGTCGTATAGCGCGCGATCGCCGCCGCGGCGCTCTCCGGGTCGCTCGACGCGAGCACTTCGGCAAGCAGCGGCAACGCCGCGCGCTCTCCGGTGCTCGTGCGCGGCCAGTCGGTGTCGCGTAACAAGTCGGTCGCCGCCGCCGATTCGTTTGCAGACCAATGCTCCTCGCGGGCGTTACGCGCGAACTGGGCGCGATCGAGCATGACGACGGCGCGCAACGGTGCGCTGCGCAGCGACTCGGCAATCGTTCCCGCTTCACGCAAGTAGCGAAAGGATCCCAGCGCATCACCCGCCAGCGCCTTACACCATGCCAGCGATCGCAGCGATTGGAAGTGCCCGGTTGCGAAATCGGCCGACCAGATCGGACGCGCGACTAGGGCAGCGGCAACGGTTGCAGCCGCCGCGGGCGCCGGGAGTTCACACGCGAGCTGCGCGAGCTGCGCGACCGCGCGGTACCATAGAGCGACGTGCGTGTCGAGTGTTTCGCCGAGAAGTGAGAGCAATCGCATGAGCGAGGCGGCTTCTTCCCCGAAACGCGATTCCGAACGATGGATCTCGGACTTGAGCGATTCGCTCTCGATGCGACCTTCGATGCGCCGATCGACGAGCGTTGCTTCATAACAGCGCCACGCGTCGCCGATTCGCGCTTCGTCCAAATAGCGCCGTCCACGCGCGGCCGCGAGCGCCGCTCCTTGCGCAAACGAGCGCCGGTCCAGCAGAAGGCGCGCGCGCTCAAAATAGGCGTCGGCGGCCGCATAGTCGCGCAACTGCGCAAAGCTCGAGCCAAGAAGAATCTCGGCGGCGAGGCGATCGCCGTTTCGTTCGAACCGCACGCGCTGGGCGAGCAGAAGGTCGAGAGCCGCCGGCGGATCGGTCGCAAGCGCAATCCTCGCCCGGAGCAGCACGAGGTCGGCCGGGATGTCGCGCGAGGCCGCGTATTCGTCGTACAGCGCACTTGCTTGCGAGAAGTGCGCCGACGCGTAGGCTTCCCGCACACGGGTGGCCCAGGTGGCCGGAACGGCTTGGGGTCGGCGTGCCATGTGCCGCATGGATTGGCGAGGATCGCGGGCCCCACCCGCCAGGGGAACCTGCCGAAAGGACTACGCTACGACTAGCCCAAATGGGCTAGCCCCAAAGCTCGTCTCTGGAGGCTGCATCGTGCTCGATACGACCCAGGCCTTTTATTCCCGGCTTTTGGCCGATGATGTCCAGCGCCGGATTCTCTACTATCCGCGGACGTTGGCTGCGGCCGTGTACGTGCGCGAGCACATCGGCGAGCCGATCCGGCTCGAGACGGCGGCCACGCTTGCCGGCATGACGCCTTGTGCGTTCTCGCGGTATTTTGCTGAGAAGGTCGGCATCACGTTTTCGACGCTGGTCAAAACCTTGCGCATCGAGCACGCGCTCTCGTTTCTCGAAGCGCGCGACGGTGCGATTTCGGCTCTGGCCGCGCAGACGGGCTATCAGAGCTGTTGCACCTTCTCTCGTGCCTTCAAAGATGTCATGGGGCAATCGCCTTCGGAATACCGCCGCCGGATGTTGTTCGAACGCTAACACGTCGACGACTCTTACAGACGGGAGCCGGAGGTGCGGTGCTGCTCGCGCTGGGCGGCTGCGCCGCTTCAAGCGATCATCACGACATGTTGCGCGCAATCGCGCGCGTGATGCTTGACGGCGCGATACCGGACACGACGCAAGCGCTTGACGCGGCAGTACAAGGTATTGAGGTGGCAATTGAAGGGTTGCCGCCCGCGGTGCAAGGTGAGATCGGGCAACTCTTTGGATTGCTCGAATTTCCGTTGACGCGCCGTCTTCTCGCAGGCGTTGGTCCGTGGAGTCGCGCCACTGATGCCGAGATCGCCGCGTTCTTGCAAACTTGGCGCACCAGTAACACCACACTTTTTCGGAGCGGATACGCTGCACTCCACCAGCTGGTGATGGCCGGATGGTACGGAAACGAGCGGGCGTGGCCGGGCATTGGTTACCCCGGGCCGCCGCACATCGCATGATCGCCGATCCGATTGCGCAGGGGCTTGCGCGTGGATGGAAAGTGTACGACGCCTCGACCTTCGATCGCGATCGTGTCGTCGAAGCCGATGTCGCTATCGTCGGCACCGGCGCGGGCGGCGGAACGGCGGCGGAGATTCTCGCTGAGGCGGGTCTCGCGGTCGTGTTGATCGAGGAAGGGCCGCTGCGTTCATCACGCGACTTTCACATGCTCGAACGCGAGGCGTATCCGCAACTCTATCAAGAATCGGCTGGACGCCGTACCAAAGACAAGGGCATCGTCATTCTGCAAGGCCGCTCCGTCGGCGGGTCGACGACGGTGAATTGGACCAGCAGCTTTCGCACGCCGTCCGAAACGCTGAACTACTGGCGCGAGCATTTTGGTCTGAACGATTACACCGAAGACAAACTCGCGCCGTGGTTCGCGCGGATGGAGCATCGTCTCTCGATGCATCCCTGGGACGAGCCGCCAAATCCAAACAATGAAGCCTTGGCACGCGGCGCGCACGCACTCGGAATTCCGACCGCCGTCATCCCGCGAAACGTGCGCGGTTGCTATAATCTCGGCTATTGCGGTATGGGTTGTCCCACCAATGCCAAGCAGTCGATGCTCGTAACTACGATTCCCGCGGCATTGGACCGCGGAGCAAGGTTGTTCACGCGAACTCGCGCGCAACGTTTTCATCTCGAAGGCGATCGGGTCGCTACCCTGGAGTGCTCCGCGCTCGATACCAGTGGCCTGCGACCCGGGCCGTACACCCTCCGCGTGCGCGCGCGAACGTTTATCGCCGCCGGCGGCGCGATCAACAGCCCGGCCTTGTTGCTGCGCAGCGGCGCGCCGAACCCCTACGGAATGCTCGGAAAACGTACGTTTCTTCATCCCACCGTGGTTAGTGCCGCGATCATGCCCGATGTCGTTGCCGGATATTCAGGTGCGCCGCAATCGATCTACAGCGATCACTTCTTGCACACCCAGCCGCTCGACGGCGCGATCGGCTATAAGCTCGAGGTCCCGCCGCTCCACCCGATCCTGCTCGCGACCACCACACCAGGGTTTGGAACCGTGCACGCTCAGCTCATGGCGCAGATGCCGCACCTGCAAGTGATCATCGCGCTGATGCGCGACGGCTTTCATACGCAGAGTACCGGCGGAAGCGTTGGACTGCGCGATGACGGCACGCCGCTGCTCGACTATCCG
>Ga0302180_10002806_pt1 | contig 13461 bp, 10 predicted proteins | sample I_Palsa_E3_2_FD_200575 | JGI IMG/M metagenome (GOLD analysis project Ga0302180, IMG submission 200575) | Peat permafrost microbial communities from Stordalen Mire near Abisko, Sweden - I_Palsa_E3_2 | ecosystem: Environmental > Terrestrial > Soil > Palsa > Peat permafrost | place: Sweden... | reverse complement strand
CATTCGCAGGGACGGCAACGATGCCATCAAGAAGGCGATGAAAGACAAGAAGATCACCGAGGACGAAGAGAAAAGGTCGCTGGAGGAGATCCAGAAACTGACCGACGATGAAATCAAGAAGATGGAAGAGATGAGCAAAGGCAAAGAAAAAGAAGTGCTCGAGCTGAAGTAGGCGCGATGGCTCTCGGTTCTCGGTTGCGGTGTGGGGGGCGAACTTCCCATCAGCCTCCACACTAAAGTGCAACTCCCAAAGTGCCGCCCCGCCTCACCGTCCGCCAAGTCCCTGCATTCCATGCACTTACAGGATTATTGCTTCTCGAAGCGCAACCCCTAACCGGAACAGAGGTTACGCGACATCCTCGCCGGCCGCGTGTTTCCATCATGGTGAAGCAAATCGCGGCTCCCCTGGCGTCACCACCAAACCTTTTTGCATAGGAGTTTTGCCATGAAAAAATCTCTTGGGATTGCACTCTTGCTCGCCGTTTCGATGCTGGGCGCGAGTTGCGGTTCGTCGTCGAGCTCGTCCACGACCACGCCGCCCAGCCAGTCCGCCGCCGTTTTTGTGACCGGCGAAGATGCTCCGCTGGCCTCGGTGGTGGGGTTTAACGTCACCATCAACTCCATCACTTTGACCGGCAACAACGGGTCGCCCCAGGTGTTATCTACCCCGATCACGGTAGATTTTGCCCGCCTTCTGGGATTGCGGTCTCCGCTGGCGTTCAACACGGTGCCGGCCGATACCTACACCAGCGCGACGTTTTCGCTTTCGAACCCGGTAATTTCCTACGTCGACATGACCCAAAATCCGCCCGCGCTAGGCACCATCCCAGGCACGTTCAGTCCGACCACCGGCACATCGACGCAGACTAGCGTGACCGTGACGTTTCCCGCGCCCATGGTTGTGGGCGCCAACGGCCTGGCCGGCTTAAGGATGGAATTGGACATCCGCCAATCGGTCGCGGTTGACGGCAACGGACAAATCACGGGCAACGTGAACCCAGCGATCTACGCGCACGCCGTCAAGGCCAGCGATCCCAGCGGGCAGGTCACGGATCTTACCGGAGGGCTTGTCTCGGTGACCGCGGCGAGCAACTCGTTCGTGATTCAGGGTCCGTATGGACACCAGTTAACGGTTGACGTCAATAGCAGCACGCAGTTCAACAGCGGATGGAGCATCAACAACCTGGCGACTCCGGCGATCGTTGGTGTGCAGGGATCGTTCCAGGCTGATGGCAGCCTGATGGCGAGCAATGTGGAGGTGATCACAACTTCGGAGACCTTCCTCTCGGGCCGGGTTTTAGCGGTGAATCCGACCTCCGGGGCGGTGCAGACGATCACCATGTGGGTGGGCGAAACCGGCGCGGATCTGGTCGGCGATGTCGACACGGTTCAGACCATCAACGTGAGCAAGGTCACACAGTATGACATGTGCTTCTTCGACAACCTGTTCACCAACGCCCTCTTCAATGATTCTACGGTGATCGTGGGCCAGCACATTTTCGTGGGCGGCAGCGACAGCAACAGTGTCTTTACTCCGCAGCTGATCTCGCTACGCTTGCAGGGCGTGTATGGAACGCTGACGCCGGGAAGCGTAAACATTGTCAGCGGCAACGCGGGCGACTTCCAACTACAGAACAACGCGTTGATCGGATATTCACTGGGTGGCGCGCCGCTGACCGTGGCTACGGGCAATGGCACGCTGTTCATCAACACCACGGGCCTGAGCTCGCTGCAATCCGGCGGGTCGGTTCCGCTGGTGGCGGGCGGTCTGCTGTTCGTGGACCCGATCACCAAGACTCCTCTGATGGCGGCTGGTGTGGTGGCCGATCCGCCCCTGACGCAATAACTCGAGCTGCAACGGAACCACTTTATGCGGGCAGCCCGCATGGCTGCCCGTCTCTTTTTCTGGCCTCGCCAGCGTTCTCAGAAAAACTTTCCGATCTGGGCAACTCCACCACGTTTTATTCCGTCTTGGTGTAGGTGGAGAAAAGCTAGAGGATCGTGGTTTGTGATGAGTGGTTCGCAAGAATCAAGCATCTCCTAATTGTCACAACGGAATCAGCATCCGGTGCTGCCCCTTGGCCATTGTCCGCGAATCGCCGACCACGGAACTTGGACGCTTTCTCTTTCTCTACGTATAATGATGGTTTTCCTACATCCCAGAGGCTGAGGTAGTAGCGATTCATTTTTGCCTTCATGCAGACATCGTTGTGTCCGAGCGTGGCCAGGATTCTTCCGGGTTGGCTCATCCCCCATCTTCTTCATTTGCACCGCTTTGCGGAAGGATGAAAGCTCTCCGGTGGATGCTGGGGATGGCGCTGGCGGTGCTTTTCGCCGCGACCAGCTGGGCGCAGACTGATGTCATCTCCGAAATCGATATTCACGGCAACCGGAGAATTCCGGCGGAGACGATCCGCGCTCGTATCTTCACTCGCCCCGGAGATATCTATGACGCGGCGTCGCTGGAGCGCGATTTCAACTCTTTGTGGAACACGGGTTATTTCGAGGACATTAAATTCAGCAGAGAACAAACCCCCAAAGGTTGGAGAATCATCGTCGAGGTCAAGGAAAAGCCCACCATTCGCGAGATCAACTATGTGGGCTTGAGCTCGGTGACCACCAGCGACGTGCTGGACCGCTTCAAGGAAGCGAAGGTCGGGTTGAGCGTGGAGAACCAATACGATCCCACGAAAGTGAAGAAGGCCGAGGTGGCCATCAAAGGCTTGCTGGCGGAACATGGACGGCAGTTCGCCACCATCCGGACGGAGATACGGCAGATTCCGCCGGCCGCGATCGGAGTCACGTTCGTGGTGAAAGAGGGGCCCAAGGTCAAAGTGGGCAAGATCAGGTTCGAAGGCAACAAAAACGTGAATACGCGAGTGTTGCGATACGCCATGAAGAACTTGCGGCCCATCGGCGTTCCGCACTCAATCTTCCTGGAAGATATATTCGCCCGCACCTACGACGCCACCAAGCTGGACGAAGATACGGAACGAGTGCGGAATGAATATCAGAATCGCGGTTATTTCAAAGTGATCGTAAACGAGCCCAAAACGCAGATTCACGATACCGGGCACACCGGCCTTCATATCCCGCTGTTGCAAGGCGGGCCGGGCAAGGCAGTCGACATTACCATGCCGATCGAGGAGGGCGACCGCTACACCCTGGGTAGTATCACGTTCAAGAATAACAAGGCGTTTCCGAATGTGAAGGCGCTGCGATCGCTGTTTCCCATCAAAGATGGAGACACCTTCAGCAAGGAGAAAGTGGCCAAGGGTTTGGAGAACCTGCGCAAGGCCTATGGTGAATACGGATACATCAACTTTACGTCGGTGCCCGAGACCCGGTTCGACGACGAAAAGAAGCTGATCTTTCTCGATATTGACGTGGACGAAGGGAAGCAGTTTTACGTGCGCCGCATCGAATTCCAGGGCAACACGACGACTCGAGACAAAGTGATCCGCCGCGAACTTGCCTTGGAAGAAGGCAACATCTACAACTCGCGTCTCTGGGAGTTAAGTATGCTGCGATTGAACCAACTAGGATACTTCGACCAGCTGAAGCCCGACGATCCCAATACCACGGTTCGGCAGCTCGATGAAAAAGACGGATTGGTAGACCTGACGCTGAAGATCAAGGAAAAGGGCAAGAACAGCATCGGCCTCAACGGCGGCGTGAGCGGGCTGGAGGGCGCTTTCGTGGGAATCAATTACGCGACCAACAACTTCCTCGGTCTGGGCGAGACGCTGCAGGTGCAGGCCAGCGTGGGAAACCTGGCGCGCAGCGTGCGCTTCGGATTCACCGAGCCGTATGTGTTTGACCGGCCGCTGCAGTTAGGATTTAACGTCTACTACAATAAGATCAGCTACAACCAGGCGCGCCAGCTCTCGATCTTTAGGGGACAGACGCTCAACCTTCCGAACGCCGTGCTGCAGAACCTGCAGAACTACACCCAGTCCAGCGCCGGATTCACGACCTCGTTGGGCTATCCTTTGGGGCGCCGTTCTTTCAAGCGCCTGGGAATCACTTACTCGTTCGACCGCTCCTCGCTGTTGGCGCTCAGTTCGGCGTCGAAGAATCTGTTCGAGTTTCTGGCCTTCCGGGGAATTTCCGGACCAAACGCCCTGGAAGGAATCATCACCAGCAAAATCTTTCCAAACTTCTCCGCCAATACTCTGGATAGCGGAATCTCGCCTCACAGCGGAAGACAGATCACACTGGGCGCGGAACTCGCCGGGCTAGGCGGAACGGTGCGCTCCGTTCGCCCCCTTGTGCAGTACAAGAAATTCATTCCGGTGCAGAACCGCCGAAATGCCGTAGGATTCAACTTCCAAGGCTCTTTCATCAGCGGTTTCGGCGGTTTGGTTGCACCGCCGTTCCAGCGCTCGTACATGGGTGGCGAGAACGACCTGCGCGGTTTCGATATCCGCTCGGTGTCGCCGGTGGCGTTCCTGCCGAGTGTAGGAGCGATCACTCTGACCGATCCCAGCGGAGTTCCCGTGCTAAGGGATCCGCAGAATCCCCGGGCAGGGAACGTCACCATACCGATTCCGGTGGATCAGATCACATTTCCCGGGGGTGACCTCAGCCTCGTCACCAACGTGGAGTATCGCATCACGATCTATGGTCCGGTTGCCATTGCGCCCTTCATGGATGCGGGGATCGACCCGATCCTGCGGCGGTCGCAGTTGCAGATTGCACAGCAACAGTATCTCGATGTAATCGGTACTCCAGTAGGATGTCCTACGCTGATTACGAACCCTACGGCCAATACCTGTAGTCCGGGCAGTGTGTTGAATCCACCACCGTCGGATCAGTTGTCGGTTCTGGGGTCGACGAACTGGCGGCCCAGAATGTCCACCGGACTCGAACTGCAGATGTTCCTGCCGGTGGTCAACGCGCCATTCCGAATTTACTGGGCGTACAATCCGTTGCGGCTCGATAGTGCGGCGAATCCTCCGATTCCGATCACTCCGGCGCTTTTTCCGCACAGCTGCAATCCCAAAACGGGTTGCGGGTTAACCGGAGCGGGCTACTATACATACATTCTGGCGAGGGACACGTTCGCACCCAGTTTCCTGCTGCGGGAACCGCGCAAGACCTTCCGCTTCACCGTGGCGACCACGTTTTGAGCGGGCTGAGGAGGAGCGGTGGAGGAGCGTGGAGCAGCACCGAGGTTTGACGGAGATGAGCCGCCTCTCTATAATTGCTGTGACCCACGCCAAGATGCAAAGATTGATCAGGGTGGACGACACGTCCGCAGCCCCGGCGTGCGAAGCCGGCAATCCAGTGCGTCTTGTCTGATGGCGGCCGTTCGAAATCGAGAATTCTCGTGAATGCGGCCAGCGTTGCCGAAGAAGGTAATCTGAGTTCATTCCCGGAAACATCTTCACCGGAGTCTGGTTTGCCTGGAAGCAGTTTGATCGGAACGGGCTTATCGGAACCGGGGTTTATCGGAACCCGTGTTCCCAAGGAGTTTAAGAGATCCAATGACAAGCAAGTATATGCGGTCTGTCCTGGCCATTGCGGTTTTCTCTGTGATTTCCGCCTGGGCCCAAACCGGTAGCGCAGCTACCGCCCCTGCAGGTGCGGCGAACTCGCCGGCAGCTGCGTCCTCTGCACCCTCTTCCCCAGCATCTCCTGCGACCATCACGACCGGCGCCGGCACACGGGTCGGGACCATCAACATCGAGCAGGCCGTCCTCGGTTCAAACGAGGGCCAGCGCGACTTCGAGGCATTGCGCAAAAAGCTGGAGCCGAAGCAGAACGAGCTGAAAGGTCAAAACGACGAGCTCGAGAGCCTGCAGAAGCAATTGCAAACCCAGGGCGACAAGCTGAATGATGACGCTCGTGCCAGCCTAGTGAAGCAGATCGAGACCAAGAAGAAGTCCTTTGATCGTTCGGTGCAGGACGCGCAGGAAGATGCGCAGAATCAGCAGAAGGAGATCTTCTCGCGGATCCTGCAGAAGATGGCGCCCTCGATCATAAAGTACGCCCAGGCGAATTCGCTGGGAATGATTGTGGATGTTTCGAATCCGTGGCCGCAGAGTCCGGTGTTGTGGGCGGATGGCGGAGTGGACATCACCAAGTCTGTGGTGGACCTCTACAACACGCAATCGGGTGTGCCGGCTCCAGCTGCTTCTGGCGCGGCCCCGAAGCCAGCAGGAACCAGGCCGGCGGCTACGACGGCGAAGCCCGCGGCTCCGAAAGCTGCCGAACCGCCAAAGTAGTTCTGAACGACACCGCGTAGTTTGGAAAAGTTCCAGAAGGCCGCGTTCCGCGCGGCCTTTTTATTTTGGTTTTCTTTGCATCCTCTTAGCCTGTGACGAGGCTCTCGGTGTCCTTACCAGCATTGGTTGAGGAGGACCCCATGTTTGCAGACACCCTGAGTTCTTCGTGGACGGAGCGTTCGCGTCGGAGTTGGACAACTCTGACCTCGTTTGGACTGCAGGCGCTGGTGGCGGCCGTGTTGCTGGTCTTGCCGCTGCTCCGCCCGATGGGTTTGCCTTCGCTGCGGCCCCTTTCAACCCCGATCCGTTTGGGTACCCCCATGGCGGAGCCTGCCGCGCACAGCCCGCAGAGGGTCGCGAACAGCGCCGCGCCGAGTACCGCGCCAGAGATTTTCTTGAGACAACCATCGCAAATTCCCCGCAGCCTGCCGGCCGCCGGCGATGATGGTCCACCACAAATAACGTCTGCTGGTTCGTCGATAGCTGGTTCATCGATCTTTGGAAGACAATGGGGCGATTGGCGAGGAACCCCCGGCACGCTCGGCAGTGCGGTAACCCCGGTCTTGCCAGTGCCTCCGAAGCCGGTTGCGGCGGTGCTCCGCATTTCGAGTATTAGCGAAGGCAATCCAATCCGGAAAGTTCAGCCGGCGTATCCTCCCCTGGCGCGAAGCGCGCGCATTCAGGGCGCGGTCGTGTTGCAAGCGGTGATCAGCAGGCAGGGAACGATTGAAAATCTTAGAGTCCTGACCGGGCATCCCATGCTGGTGCGGGCGGCGATCGAGGCAGTGAGCCAGTGGCGCTACCGGCCTTACGTCTTGAACCATGAGCCGGTTGAGGTGGAAACGCAAATCACGGTAAATTTTTCGCTGACGGGAAACTGAAAGCCAGCGTTCAGCGATTTAACGACTCAATCGTGACCAAGGACTGGCCACCGACCACGAACCACTGCCCCCGGAGTAGCCCAAGCGTAACCTGAGAGCGGGCGGCGCTCCCGCTATAATCGAGGCCGGTGGCGACAACTGTAGAAACTCTGAGCCGCGTTGCTACGCGTCCGACCTGGGCGGAAGTTTCTCTGGGCACTCTGCGGCAAAACTTCCGAACCGTGGTGAAGCACACGGGAGCGGGCGTAACCGTGTGCGCCGTGGTGAAGGCCGACGCATACGGCCACGGCGCCGTGGAGTGTTCCCGTGCTCTGCAGGCGGAGGGCGCGAAATGGCTGGGCGTGACGTCACTCGATGAAGCGATCCCGCTGCGCGAGGCCGGGATCGAGACACGAATCCTATTGATGACGGGCTTCTGGCGCGGCGAAGAAAGCGAGATCGCTCGGCTGAAGCTTACTCCCACAGTCTGGGAGCCCTGGCACATTGAGGCTCTCGAGAATGCCGCCGATTCCGGTGCAATGCGGCAGCCGGTGCATTTAAAAGTGGACACCGGCATGGGCAGGCTCGGCGTCTCCCTGGAAGAACTACCGGCTCTGCTCAGGGCCCTGAGCGCAGCTCGGCACGTGACACTCGAAGGCCTGTCGACTCATCTGGCTTCCTCGGAGATCATGGATGCACCTTCGGTGGCTGAACAGGAGCGCCGCTTCGAAGAGGCGCAGCGCATGGTACGGGCGGCCGGCCTCGAACCGGGACTCATCCACATGGCCAACACCGGCGCTCTGATCTCGCGGCGCGAGACCTGGAACAACATGGTGCGTCCCGGCGTCGCACTCTACGGATACTATTTGCCGTTTCAGCGTGCCGGCAGAGAAGTAAGCGGAGGCACTCTGCGCCTCGCGGTGAAGCCGGTGCTGACCTGGAAGACGCGAATTCTTTCCATGCGAAACTTCGCGGCCGACCAGGCGCTGGGCTATGGAGGAACTTTTGTGACCCAAGCGCCGGCTCGCGTGGCCGTGCTGCCCGTGGGCTATGCCGATGGATATAACCGCCAGCTATCGAACCGGGGCCGCGTGATCGTCCGCGACCACTATGCGCCGATCGTGGGCAGCATCTCGATGGACTTGACTCTTGTGGATGTGACGGGTATTCCCGGGATCGCCGTGGGAGATGAGGTCATTCTTATGGGCACCAGCGAAGGGCTCAGCGTGGATGCGCTCGAACATGCGCGCCTGGCGAACAGTTCGCCCTACGAAATTCTCTGCAACATTTCCAAGCGTGTGCCGCGCCGGTACGAAAGCTAACGGAACTCGTGCTTGCGGGGTTCTTCACTCCTGGGATAGGCTCCGGCGCGTTTTCACTCCCCTCCAATGCCAGTTCTCGCGGTTCACTGCTGGCCGGCTGATTCTCCGCCGGGCTCTTTGTTATCCTCGAAGTGGATGCCTTCGCGCTACGCACAATGGATGTACGACTGGGAGCACCGCCTTACCTCGGTGGACAATAACCGCGTGGTGCGTCCGCTGGAGTGGGGCGTGGAATGGGCGCGGAACTGGCCTTGCCGGAATGGCTGGCGGCCCGGGCAGGCGCCTGACGATCCCGAGAAATTTTTCCACGACTTCAACCGGCGTATCGTGGCGGCCAGCGACGAGTTTTATTCTCACACCCGACCAAGCGATTTCAGGCTGGAGACGCGTGAAGTCAGGGTGTTCTCGACTCGCGAAGTGCCCGACCCGAAGCTTGCAGCGAAGGTGAAAGGAACGACGGCGGAATTTCTTCGTTTCACTTCGCCGGTGCGCACGCCCTATCCCGAAAACAACCTGGTAAATGCGCGCTGGTTTCCAGCGCGGGGCCGCCGTGCCGTCGTTTTGCTGCCGCACTGGAACGCCGACGCCATCGCCTACAACAGCTTCTGCCGCGTGCTCAACATGCTTGGCATTGCGGTGCTTCGGATGAGCATGCCGTATCACGATATCCGAATGCCCGCCGAAACGCGACGCGCCGATTATGCCGTTTCCTCCAACATTGGCCGAACCCTCGATGCTCTGCGCCAGGGAGTTGCCGATATTCGAAGTTGCTTCGATTGGCTGCAGGATCAGGGGTACAGCCAGCTGGGCATTCTGGGCACCAGTCTCGGCTCGTGTTATGCCTTCATCGCGGCGGCGCACGATCCGCGGGTGCGCGTGGCGGTTTTCAATCACGCCTCCACCTATGTTGCCGATGTGGTGTGGCATGGTCAGTCGACGCGGCACATCCGGCAGGGAATCGAGCAGAAGATTGGTCTCGAGCAATTGCGGCAGGCGTGGCTGGCGGTCAGCCCCATGTCATACTTCGATAAATTTGCCCGCTGGCCGAAGAAATCGTTGATCATCTACGCCAACTACGATTTAACTTTTTTGCCGGAGCTTTCGCGCAGCGCGGTGGACGAATTCGCCCGGCACGGACTCGACCACAAAGTCGTGGTTCTGCCTTGCGGCCACTACACCACCGGTGAGGCGCCCTTCAAATACATGGATGGTTGGCAGATGGCTTCGTTTTTGCGGACCGCTTTTGAGGGTTAGCGCGGGGCCGCAACCACGGCGGCCGTACCGCCGCTTGGGGACGCGGTAGAATGTAGTCATGGCCGCGCGCACGATTGACTCTGAAATGTTGATGGAGCATCAGCGTGGCGAGTTTGTCATCAGCACCAGTCGAGAACGCCTGAGTCTGGATGTGATTCACGGCTTCTTGACGAATTGCTACTGGGCCAGGGGCATTCCAAGAGAAGTGGTGGCACGGTCGATGGAGCACTCGCTGTGTTTCGGCATCTATGACGAATCCCCAGGTCTCGCAAAAGACGCGAGAGATGGGGCACCCGTGCAAGTTGGTTTTGCCCGCGTGGTCAGCGACTTCGCTACCGTGGCATATCTAGGCGATGTCTTCGTGCTGGAATCGCATCGCGGACGTGGATTGGGAAAGTGGCTGCTGGAGTGCATCCTGTCGCATCCCGCGCTCCAGAATTTGCGGCGCTGGATTCTTCTGACCCGCGACGCTCACCGACTCTACTCACAGTTTGGCTTTACGCCGCTGAGATCTCCCGAGCGATACATGGAGTTCCATCAACCGAAGGTATACGAGACGCAATAAGGACCGAGACGGGTTCTAAGGATAAGGAACGATGAAGAACTCCGCAGCTTCCAACAGGATGTATCGCCCGCTTTACGAAACGGATCCGCAGATTGCGGCCGCCATCGACGATGAAACCCGGCGCCAGCACGAAGGTTTGGAGCTGATTGCTTCGGAGAATTTCGTCAGCGAAGCCGTGCTCGAAGCCGCAGGTTCGGTGTTTACGAACAAGTATGCCGAGGGATATCCCGGCAAGCGTTACTACGGCGGTTGTGAATTCTCGGATGTGGTCGAGAACCTGGCGCGCGACCGGGCCAAGCAGTTATTCGGCGCAGAGCATGCCAACGTGCAGCCCCACGCAGGCTCGCAGGCGAACATGGAGGCCTATGCGGCAGTGCTGCAGCCGGGCGACACCATTCTCGGACTAAATCTGGCTCACGGAGGCCATCTCACGCATGGACATCATCTGAATTTTTCCGGCAAGACGTACAAGATCGTTCCCTACGGAGTGACCAAGGAATCCGAAACCATCGACTACGACGCGCTGGAAAAGCTGGCTGAAGAACACCGGCCAAAGCTGATTATCGGCGGTGGCAGCGCCTATCCTCGCATTATCGACTTCGCACGTATGCGGCAGATTGCCGATAAAGTTGGCGCACTATTCCTGGTTGACATGGCTCATTTCGCCGGATTGGTGGCGGGCGGGGCCCATCCCTCGCCGGTTCCGCACGCGCACATGGTTACGTCTACCACGCACAAGACTTTGCGCGGGCCGCGGTCGGGCATGATTCTCTCCAAGGCGGAGTTCGCGGCGGCGATCGACAAGGTGGTTTTTCCGGGGATGCAGGGCGGACCGCTGATGCACATCATCGCCGCCAAAGCCATCTGCTTTCTGGAAGCAATGCAGCCCGAGTTTCGCGACTATGCAAAGCAAGTGGTAGCGAATGCCAAAGCGCTGGCCGAGACCTTGTCGGCCGAGGGCTTCCGCATCATTTCCGGGGGGACGGATACGCACTTGATGCTGGTCGATGTTTTCTCCAAGGGCATGCTCGGCAGCGAGGCCGAAAAGGCGCTGGGCGAGGCCGGCATCACTGTAAACAAGAACGCCATTCCATTCGATACCAACCCGCCGATGAAGCCGAGCGGAATCCGCATCGGTACTCCGGCATTAACCACGCGCGGAATGAAAGAAGCGGAGATGCGGCAGGTCGGCCGCTGGCTCGCGGATGCACTGCTTCACCGCACCGACAAGGCGGCGCTCACGAAGATTCGACAGCAGGTGCTTGAACTCTGCGAGGCGTTTCCGCTGTATGCCGAGCGCCGAGCCAGGGCGCAGGCCGAGGCGCGAGTTTAGTCGGGCATTCTCGATTGCTGTAAATCTGATGTGAGACCATGCATCCCTAATGTTGAAGCACACTCAGTGAAGATCGCCATCGACATTCGGCGGATGACCGAGTTCGGCGTAGGCACATATATCCGCAACGTTGTGCGGACCCTTGGCCGACTTGACCGCGAGACTACCTACTTCCTGATTGGACCCCAGGACAAAGTCAGGGAGATCGGCCCGCTGCCCCCAAACTTCCACGCCGTTCCTCTGTCTGAGCCGGAGCGCTCTACGATGGGTTATTGGGAGTTCCGCACGACCGTGAAGCGGCTCGAGTGCGATCTGGTGCACATTCCCAATCTGTTCTCTATCCCCCGCGCTCTTCCTTGTCCTTATGTGATGACGGTGCACGACATTCTCGAGCATCTGTCGCGGGCGCGCGAGCAGACCGGCTTTTGGAGAACTTTGCACTTCCAGTCGACCAAACGTGTTTTGAGCGGAGCCGCACGGGTCCTGGCGGTTTCGAACTTCACGAAGCTTGAAATCGAAAAGCTTTTTGCGATTCCTGCAGGGCGCATTGAAGTGGTCTATAACGCGATCGATGAGAGGCTGCTGAATGGCCCTGCCAGCGCGGCGGACCGGCAGTTGATTGTGGAGCGCTATCAGGTCACCTATCCCTTCCTGCTGTATGCAGGAAGAATCAGTCCGCACAAGAATGTCGTGCGCATGATCGAGGCTTTCTCCGCACTAAAAACGGAGTTGGAGAAAGAGCAGGCATTTCCTGATCTCAAGCTCATCATCATCGGAGACGACGTCTCGGGTAATCCCGACCTGCGGCGGACGGTGATTCGAAGCGGCGTACAGAATGACGTGCGCTTCCTCGGTTTCGTGCCAATCGAAGTTTTGCGCACCTTTTACGACGCGGCGAAGATTTTTGTTTTTCCCTCACTGTACGAGGGCTTTGGTCTGCCGCCGCTGGAGGCGATGGCCCACGGTACGCCGGTGGTGACTTCCAATCTAACTTCCCTGCCTGAGGTGGTGGGGAACGCCGCGGTGCTGGTCCATCCGGAAAATGTCTTTGAAATCATGAGGGCGTTGCACCGAGTTCTTCTGGATCAGCCTCTCCGCGAAAAGATGAAGGAGCGCAGTTACCGGCAGGCGGCGAAGTTCTCCTGGGAGAAGTCTGTGCTCCGCATCAGAGAGATTTATCAGGAAGTGGTGAGCGTCGACGGCAACGCGGAATCCAGCGGCCAATCGAATGTCAGGAACAGTAAGACCGCAGCAGGCGTGGCGTAATTCGACGCCCGCCGCCGCGCTTGACCGAGGCGGAGCTGGGCTGAATATCCTTGGCCGAGATCGTTGGTCGCTCCGGCAGGATTGGAAATCAACTTTCAATAAAATCTACTTCAACAAGGGTTGGCCGGGCGAAGCGATGGCAAGCTTGTCTAACTTGGCGGTGACCCGGTTGCGATCGGCATCGGTCTGGGCGGAGGCCAGGCGTTTGCGGAGCGTGGTGATCTTGTGCTGACGGGCGCGGCGCCGGCGAATTTCCGGACGGCGGCTGGGAGCTGACATGGGTATTCTCCTGGTGAAATTTGATGATGAGAAATTTAATGGCGCCGAATTTAATAACGTGACCACGACAGCGGCGCAACTCGAACCTGCAGTCGCCGAGTCGCCACGACCACATGAGCTATTGGACCGGAGACCGGGACAACTGTCAATCGCGATGTGGACGAATCGGGGAATCACAATTGCGCCGATGCGGGAACCTAGGGGAACGGTGTCAGCCGTAAAGCACCAGAATCAAAGTGAACGGCTCATGCGCGAAAATCCGGCGATCGAATTCTTGGGGTAACATCAGTGCATGAAAGAGACTTGGCGGTGGTTCGGGCCGGACGATCCGATCCCTCTCGATCACATCAGG
>Ga0302180_10002804_pt1 | contig 13466 bp, 13 predicted proteins | sample I_Palsa_E3_2_FD_200575 | JGI IMG/M metagenome (GOLD analysis project Ga0302180, IMG submission 200575) | Peat permafrost microbial communities from Stordalen Mire near Abisko, Sweden - I_Palsa_E3_2 | ecosystem: Environmental > Terrestrial > Soil > Palsa > Peat permafrost | place: Sweden... | reverse complement strand
CCCCATTTTTTTCAAGTAGGAAGCTAACGCCGGCTGGCTTGGGACGAAGAAACTGGCATCCCACGAATTGGTGCCGATCATGAAGGGAACCTTATGTTGCCTGCCTTGCGCAAATAAGGGGATCGGATCTCCGATGAGTACCTTGCCGTCGATGAAAGCGCCGCCGAACTCACCGTCCTCGAACTGCTTTGGCGTCATCACGAATTTATCGGCACGGAGTGCACGCAGTTCCTGCAGATTTTGCACGCCGAGGGATGCAATATACTTCTCGTCCAACTCTTGCGCCGGCGGGAGGCCATATCTTTCTTCGGTCTGACCGCGCAACGGGGTCTGTTGAGCACTTTCCGCGATTGCCCTGTGAAACAACCCGTTGGCGGCTGGAGAAGTCATAAGCCATGTGACACTGCGGCCACCGGCGGACTCGCCGAAGATGGTAACATTATTAGGATCACCGCCGAAGGCTGCGATATTTTCGCTGATCCATTTCAGCGCTGCGATCTGATCCATAATCCCGTAGTTACCCACGGGTTCGTCATTTTTCGCGGCTTCCTCCGCCAATGCCTTCGGTGCAAAAAACCCGAGCTTACCCAGGCGGTAGTCGATGGTAACGACAATCACGCTCTGTCCGATCAACGCGATTGGCTCGTAATAGGGCTCTGTCGCAGACCCTGTCAGCAAAGCGCCGCCGTGAATCCAGACCATGACCGGCAGATTTTTGACCGGGAGGTCTTTGCCAGACTTGGGCGTATAGACATTGAGTTTCAGGCAATCTTCGCTGCCCGGAATTAGTTCGGGGTTCAATCCTTCGACCATCGGTTGGAGACACGCCTGACCAAACCGGCTCGCATCGCGAACACCTTGCCAGTTTTGCGCCGGTTGCGGCGGCCTCCACCGTAGTTCTCCCACCGGTGGGGCCGCGTAGGGAATGTTCTTGAAGGCAAGCATGCCATGTTCTTCCACACCTTGGAGCTTGCCGTTTCTGACTTCCACTATCGGTCTTGTCTCATCGTAAACACCGGCATGCGCATCGATGGAAAAAATCGCAGCCAAACATCCCAACAAAAACGCTGCGTTGGCGGTCGGTCTGTCGTAGAGACCTGATGTTTTTCGCATTCCGGACTTCCCTATTGTTAGATCACCGTCTTCTACAAGGAACGTATGTCGTGCAATCGTGCCAAGCCCTGGCTGTCAGCCCGCAAACTTCCGTTCTCCGGCCACTCAGGTCTCGCTGACCTTGACGTCGGTGATCGCGTCCGGATTTACTCGCTCACCAGGATCTGAAGTGGAATGAAAAAATGAACTATTTGACGCAAGCTTATGTTCAATACGTCCTGACACCCCACGTCCGCTTCGGGTCATCGGTGTCATTGCTGCTCGGCGCCGCGGTCGCGTGCGGCCAGTTCAAGGTAATCTTGATCCGCTAGTGCGCCTGGCTGGCGGCGCCACTTGGTCCAACAGTCCGATCTCCGCGACCGTGAGGTTCGCGTTGACGACGGGGAAGCGGAGGGTCTTTATAGATATGGCGACAGATATATTGGCCCTGCCACTGGCCCAGCGCGTAGCCGACCATGACAGCGGATGCCAACCCAAGCCCTACCCAGGCCCGGTCAGTCGTTGCTGGCCAAAAGATCGTCAATTTGGCCATCCAAGGCGTCGGCGCCCACGGAGCTTTCACCTGGGGCGCGCTTGATCGCTTGCTTGACGAAGAACGGCTGGCTTTCGACGGCATCACCGCGACAAGCGCCGGCGCGGTCAATGCCGTCGTGCTCGCCTACGGCCTGGCTGTTGGCGGACGTGAAGGAGCTAAGAAAGCGCTTGATCGCTATTGGCGGCGATTGTCCGAAACGACAGCCGGCAGCATCTTTCAACCTTCCCCTTACGACAAGATGTACGGACACTTCGGTCTCGATTTCTCGCCCGGCTACGTGTTTGTCGACACGCTCAGTCAAGTTTTCTCGCCCTATCAGCTCAATCCGACGAACTACAATCCGTTCAAGACGCTGCTCGAAGAAACCGTCGATTTCGAGGTTTTGCGCCGGCAATCGGCCGTCAAGTTGTTTCTATCCGCGACCAATGTGCGCAGCGGCAAGGTCAAGATTTTTCGCTCCGAGGAGCTCCGCGCCGACCACGTCGTTGCGTCGTCGTGCCAACCTATGATGATGCGTGCCGTCGAGATCGACGGCGAATATTACTGGGACGGCGGCTTTATGGGGAATCCGGCGCTGTTCCCCGTGATCTATGCGTGCGAGGCGCGCGACATCGTCCTTGTTCATCTGACGCCGCTCGAGCGGCTGGAAAACCCGACGACCTCGCGCGCTATTCTGAGCCGGATGCAGGAGGTTACTTTTAATTCATCGCTTATGCGGGAAATCCGCGTCGTTGCGTTTTTCACCAAGCTCATCGACGACGGCGAGATCGTCGACGGCAAACGAATACTCCTTCATACGATCGACGGCGAGGACATCATCGGCGCCTTGTCAAACTCCAGCAAGCTGAACGGTGACTGGGATTTCATCGAGCATCTTTACCGGATTGGCCGTGAACGGGCCGACCAGTGGCTGGCCTCCAACTTCGATCGCCTTGGCGTCGAAACGACCATCGATCTGCAATCCAAGTATTTGTAGCGGCGGCTGCGGTAACGCCGCAATCGATCAGCCGTTGTGCACGAATTCAGGTTGTTGGCTTCGATTCGTGCGGCCTTAAGACTCCGCGGGCTAAATAAAATTCCTCAATGAATTTCTCCGCCGCGTTGGCGTTGGCAAAGCCGGCCTGAACAGTGCGGAGGTTTTTAAGCGCGTCGACCACGGCATATGTACCATCCGGCAATTTTCGGGTTATCAGCACCTCGAGTGGTTCGTCGGTCATTTGAACCTCTTGGGTTGTCGTCAGCCTTGACCTGTTTATATCAGTTTACAGCGGCCGCTTGTCAGAGGGCCTTTCGCCTGCGCCCTCATCACAAATACTTCTCCTGCATGTCGACGGTGGTCTCCTTGCCGAGTTGCCCGTAATGGGCACTGAGCCAATTGTCGGCGCGCTCGCGGCCGATCTCGAACAGATGGCTTAGGAACTTCCAGGTGGCATTCATCGGGCTCGAGCCGGACAGATCGCGGATCACGTCCTCGGCCTCGATCAGGTGCATGTACATGCGCTTGCCGTCGGGGATCTGGCCCTCGTCGATGAGCTTGGTGACAAAGGCGATGGCGCGCATCTCGCGCATCAGCGAGGAATTGTAGATGATCTCCTGCATGCGGTCGATAATGGCGCGCGAGTCGGTCGGGTTCTCCGGCCGCTCGATCGGGGTCAGATGCACCATGATGATGTCGCGGGCGTCGCAGCCGTAGATCACGGGAAAAATCGCCGGATTCCCCATGAAGCCACCGTCCCAATAATGTTCGCCGTCGATCTCCGGCGCTCGCATCTTGATCGGGTTGCAGCCGGAGGCGAGCACATGTTCGGCGGCGATCTCCTCGCGCGGGAACGCTTTCACCTTGGAGGTGCGTATGTTGGTGGCGCAAAGAAACAGCTTAACCACCTTTTGCCGGCGCACGCGCGCAAAGTCGATGGTGCTGTTGAGCAGATCTCGCACCGGATTGGCGTCATGCGGATTTAGCTCGTAGGGCGACATCATGCGAGAGATCATTTCATTGAAGAGGTAGGCGGGCGTGTGCTCAAGGCCGAATTTTGGGTTCATCTGGTCGATGAAGGATGGTGCGATCGGGCTCTTGGCGGCGGCTTCCGACATTTTTGTCCAGAAGCTGCGCAAGTGTGCGCGCGCGCCTTCACGGCCGCCGGCAGCGAGACCGTCGGCGAGCACGGCGGCATTGACGGCGCCGGCGCTGGTTGCGGTGATGCCGTCGAAGCCAATTCGCTCATCCTCCAATATGCGGTCCAGAACGCCCCAAATGAAGGCGCCGTGGCTGCCGCTGCCTTGCAGCGCGAGGTTGACGACTTTTTCCCCGACCATCGGGGTATTTTCTTGAGTTTCTGCGGACTTCGGCTGCGCGGTCATGATCCCCTCAGTGGTCGTATGTTAAACGCGGCACTTAGCATTCGACCTGGCTCCACCATCAAGCACCGTTCAAGCACGGCCGGCAACGCCGTTTTCGGTCATCGCCCGCCACGTCCGCTTCTAGCCGCAACATCATCTTGCAGGCGAAACAGACTGTCCAGACCACCGTTCGTGAGGACCGCTTTGGGTCACAAGCGGAAATGGACCGGCATTAACAACGGTTCTGTCCGTTCCGAGCCTGAACATGCGACCGCCCGTTGGGCTAACCCACCCTACAGGCCTATCATCAAGCTCAATAGGCGCTGGTCTAAGTTCACGGCGACGCGGTTTCTTTAGGTGGCGCCAGCGCAAGAGGAAACGAAATGGTTGAGCACCAAAAATCGCGCGGGCCACGCTATCCTTTTGCCTGGCTCGGCGTCCCGCTGGGCCCGATCCTTTTGTTCACTTTCGGGCCAACGGTGTCATTGTGGCTCGCCGCCGCGGTCTCGATCATGCTCAGCTGCAACAATCCGATCTCCGCGACCGAGCCGTGCTTGTCATGGGCTTCGATCTCGCGGGTCCGGTCCTCGTGGCGATGATGTTCGGCTTTCTCGGCCTGGTGACGCTGCCGGTCGGGACGACCTTGCTCGAAATATGGTTTGTCGCCGCCGTGATCGTTACGCTGGTCTGGTGGTTGCGGCGATGGCGAGCAAATGCCAACGGGTAAAAATATGACAATAAAAAGCCGCGCCAGTGGGTACAATCATGCTAGCTCGACGGCGGCGGGATTGATTTGATGTCGGGGAATGCGGGTTGGCCGAGCAACCGAGAAGGGGTCCTACCATGACCACGCTCGATGTCCTCACCAATGATGCAATCGATCAGGAAAGTGAAAAACGCCATCTGACGGCGACGATAGCGGCGCTGCGCCAAGCGCTTGAGGACGCCGAGGCAGAACGCAACGCCGTGCGACAGAGCGTCCGTGCAGCATACGAAGGCGATACCGCCGAACTTAAAGCGACAATTACGGCGTTGCGCGACGCACTTGAAGAAACCCGCGATGAGGGACGGACGGCCGTCGAGCGTGCCGTCGCGCGCTCGGCCGACGAGATCGCTCAGCTGCGGCACACCGCGACCGCGCTCCGGGACGCGATTGAGGACGCGCGTGAAGACCACCGTCGAGAGATCCAACGCCTCAACGCCGCCGCCCATAACGAAGGCGTACAGTTGCATTCCGCGATCCGCGTCTTGCGGGAGCAGCTTGAGGACGCGGCATTCCAGGCCCAAACCCGGAAACAAGAGGCCTTGGCCGCTGCCACTAGGGAGATCGAGGAACTCAAGGCGACCTGCACAGCGCTTCGCCACGAACTCGAAGTCGCGCGGGGTAATGCGTCATGACGGCGGGCGGCGAAACCTCTACTCCGGATCGCGACACCAAGCGCCGCAAGCCGCGACGATCAGCCGGCAAGGCGCGCCTTCAGCCACTCCTTGGCGGCAAGCGCCAGCGTCTCGAGGACGTCAACGTTCTACTGGATGTTGCCCAGCGGATATCGGGCACGGAAACGCTCGATGAAATCTTGGAAGAATTGGTCGAAATGACGTCAGGGGCGCTCGGCTGCGACCGCAGCAGCTTCTTCCTCTACGACGCCGGAACCAACGAACTTTATTCGCGCGTGGCGCAGGGCATTCGTCGCCGGGAGATTCGTCTTCTCAGTAATGATGGCATTATCGGCGCGGCATTCCAAAGTGGCGCCAGCATCACTGTCGACGACGCCTATGCCGATCCGCGCTTTACCGCAACGATCGACCAAGAGACCGGCTACGTCACCAAATCCATCCTCTGCGTGCCGCTTCGCACCGCTAAGGGTGACGTCGTCGGCGCAGCACAGGCGCTCAACAAAATCGGCGGCGTCTTCACCGAGCGTGAGCGGACGCTGCTCGAAGCTATCGCGGCTCAGTCGCTGCCGGCGCTGCGCAGTTCCCAGGCAGTCGAGCGGATGCAGAAGGCGCGCGCCCAGGAACTGGCCTTTCTCGACATCGTCGCCGACATAACCTCGCAGATCGATCTCGATCAGCTGCTGCAGCGGGTGATGAATGAGGCGGCCCGGATGTTGGGAGCGGAGCGTTCTACGCTGTTCCTGCATGACGACAAGACCGGCGAACTGTTCTCGCGCGTCGCCATGGGGGCGACGATCGGCGAAATCCGCTTCCCCGCTCACGCCGGCATCGCCGGCACCGTGTTCACTACCGGAAAGACCGTCAACATTCCCCACGCCTACGCCGATCTGCGCTTTAATACGAGCTTCGATAAGCAGACCGGGTTCTTCACCCGCTCCATCCTGTGTACGCCGCTCATCAACAAGCACGGCGTGATCATTGGCGTGACCCAAGCGTTGAACAAGAGCGGCGGCCCGTTTACCGCCGAGGACGAAGCGCGCCTCAAAGCCTTTACCGCACAGGTCGCAATCGCGCTCGAAAATGCCAAGCTGTTTGACGACGTCCAGAAGATCAAGAACTACAACGAGAGCATGCTCGAAAGCATGTCGAACGGCGTCATTACCCTCGACGAGCGTGACACCATTGTTACCTGCAACAGCGCCGGCGCCCGCATTATGAGGCTGGCGCCTGCGGGTATCCTTAGGCACAGCGCTACCGAGTTTTTTGCTGGCGTGAATGAGTGGATCATCGAGCGCATCAAGAAGGTTCAAGCAGAAAAACTCGCCAACGTCGCGATGGATGTCGAGATCGTGTTTGACGACCGGCCGGTCTCGGTCAATCTTACGGTGTTGCCGTTGGAGAGTGGCGATCGTAAGCAACTCGGGACGCTGCTGATGATCGAGGACATCAGCACCGAGAAGCGCGTCAAGGCCACCATGGCGCGCTACATGGACCCGGCGATCGCCGCGCGCATGCTCGACCATGATGGCGACGCTGGCCTCCTCGGCGGCGCCAGCACCCGGGCGACCATCCTGTTCTCGGACATCCGCGGCTTCACCACATTGAGCGAGGAAATGGGCGCCCAAGGCACGGTCGCCTTTCTCAACGAATACTTCTCGCTGATGGTCGAGTGTATCGCCCGCGAGGAAGGCATGCTCGACAAATTCATCGGCGACGCGGTAATGGCGGCGTTCGGGCTTCCGATAGCGCATGACGACGATGAGGACCGCGCGGTTCGTGCGGCGATCGCCATGATCCGCGAATGCCGGCGTTGGAGCCGCGATCGGATCCTGCGCGGTCAAAAGCCGGTTGAGATGGGCGTCGGGCTGAACACGGACATGGTGGTCTCCGGCAACATCGGCTCGGCAAAGCGCATGGACTATACCCTGATCGGTGACGGCGTGAACTTGGCATCAAGGCTTGAAAGCGCCTGCAAGAGCTATTCGGCGCAGATCCTCATCAGCGAAAATACATTCAGCCGGTTGCGCGGTACCTACCGTATTCGGAACGTGGATCAGGTGGTGGTGAAGGGCAAGACCGAGCCGGTCGGCGTGTTTGAAGTGCTCGATCACCACACCGAGGAGAGTTTCCCCAACCTGATGGATGTGGTGAGCTATTTCAACGAGGGTATGCGGAATTACCGCGCTGGGAATTTCACCAACGCTATCGGCCAGTTCGAGAAGGCGCTCGTCTGCCATCCCAATGACAAGTTGTCGACCACCTATATTGAGCGCTGCCACCACCTCACGAGCCACCCTCCGGAGGGTGACTGGAACGGCGTCTGGGTGATGACGCAGAAATAAGCTTTCTTGGGTCGTCCTGCTCGCTCGCCAACTGTGCACATTAAAAGCAGCTAAAGGGGCGGCTGGTTCTCCCGAAGCCGTGCCGTCACCCCGGCGGTTTTTTCAGCGCGTCGAGGTAGGGTTTCGCCGCCTTCTCGCCGGCCTCGCGCGTCTTGGCGTCGAGGCCGTTGACGAAATCGTCAAGCATCAGGTCGGTCTCGCCGTGCGCCTTGGAGACAAGGTGCCACTTCATCGCCGCGACCGCGTTCTTCGGCGCACCCCGGCCGTCGGCGAGAATTCGTGCGAGCCGGTCTTGTGCTACCGCGCTGCCTTGCACTGCCGCCCGGTGGAACACCTCGGCCGCGGCCGTCTCGTTTTTGGCGATGCCGGCGCCGTTAAACAGCGCGATGCCGTATTCGACCTCGGCGTCGGTGTTGTCGACCAGGCTTGCGAGCGAGAACAAGCGCACCGCCTCGGCCATGTCCTTCTTCACGCCACGTCCCTCCTTATAAAGAGTGCCGAGCGCATATTGGGCGTCGGAATTGCCGGCATTGACGGCGACGCGCAGCAGGTCGGCGGCGCGATTGAAATCCTGGGGAAACAATTGCCCCTCCATATAGAGGAGCGCGAGATCGTAAGCGGCGAGCGGATGGCCGAGCTTGGCGGCGGCCGCAAGCCACTTGGCGCTTTGATCGCGGTCGCGCGGGCCGGCGCGGCCGGCCAACCGAAACATCGCTAGCGCAAACATGGCGTCGCGGTCGCCGCGGTCGGCGGCGAGCTTGTACCACTCGGCAGCCTTTTTATCGTCCTGCGGCACGCCGTCGCCGTCGGCATAGAGTTGACCGAGCATGGTCATGGCTTTGGGGTCGTTCTTGTCCGTGGCGCGCTGGGTGGCAAGCCCGAAGGCCGTCAAGAAATATCCGCGCTGGAAGGCGCCGTAGACGTAATCCAATTCGGCGGCGCGGACGGGCGTGAGGAGGGGCGCGGCAAGCGCCAGGGTTATGCTGAGCTTGAATGCGGCTACGCGGCAATGCGTGGATGCGTGATTCATTTCGACACGGCCGGCTATACAGGCTCACCGAGGCATTTCGCCGCCGCCGCGACCAACGCGGCCGGCAGTTCTTCTTTGGTCCATATCCAATCGCCAAGCGCGACGAAATCGCTGCCGGCTTGCGCCAGCGCGGAAACCTCGCCGAGGTCGCCCGCATAGCTGACGCACGGCACTTCGAAAACTTCCGCCCACCAACCGACGCGCTCGATCACGGCCGCGAATGGCGAGCGGTGGCCGTTACGGTCGGGCTCGCCGAACATGACGTAATCGGCGCCGCCTTCGGCGGCGAGCATGGCATCATGCCGGCTCCTTAGACCGCCGGCGCCGGCAATGCGCTCTGGTTTGAGTTCGCTAATTGCCGCAGTGAGCGCTTCTATTCCGTCAAAATGCGCGCCATCGGCGCCGGCGCGCGCGGCAAGCTCCGGCCGTCCGTCGAGGAGAAGCGCAACGCCGCGCGGCTGCGCCATTGCCGCTACGGTCTTGGCGCGGTTGACGAGTGTGCGCTCGTCGGCGTCTTCCAGGCGAAGAAGCAGGGCGGCGATGTTGCCGACGTCAAGCACGGCCGCGAGTTTGCTGGCGAACGCAGCCGTATCGCCCAGCGGCGCCGTCAACAGATAGAGGCCGGGACTCACGTTTGCCCTCGCGGAGCGGGGGCGTTCATTGCACTTGTTTTCGGGGCGCGGCGCAGCAAAAGCGCGTTTTGCGCGCGTCTTCGCCGCGTTCGGGCGGCGCGCAGTGATGCGCTGCAGACCCGGGACCGTTGTACGCGCGGAGCCTGGGACGATCCCGGAACAGCGGTGCACCGCTTCGCGCTGCACCGCATCCGGGAAACGTCGCTCATATTATTCACGCCGCTTTCTTCTCCAGGTCGGCGGTCCAGCGGCCGAGTGCGGCGAGGCTGTTCATTTGGGCGCGATGGCCGAAGGCGCGTTGCGCGGCAGGGACGTTCTCGGGCTTGCCGGACCACGCCTTCTGCGGCGCCGCTTGCAGCGCGCGGCCGTAGGAGAACGTCACGTGCCAAGGCAGCGGCCCGAGCTTGTTGATGGCGTCGAGATGCGCGGTCGCTTCCTCGTCGGATTGCCCGCCCGACAAAAACGCGATGCCGGGCACCGCTGCCGGCACGCAGGCCTTGAGGACACGGACGGTCTTTTGCGCGACTTCTTCCACCGAAACTTGCTTCGGGGATTTCTTGCCCGGCACCACCATGTTCGGCTTGAGCACCATGCCTTCGAGCGGCACGCGCTGATAGAACAATTGCTCGAACACGGTGTTTAGCACCCACTCGGTGACCATGGCGCAGCGGTCGATGTCATGATCGCCGTCCATGAGTACCTCGGGCTCGACAATCGGGACGATGTCCTCCTCCTCGCAGAGCGCGGCATAGCGCGCGAGCGCCTGTGCGTTGGCCACGAGCGCGCCAAAACTCGGAACGCCGGGACCGATGTCGATGACCGCGCGCCATTTGGCGAATTTAGCGCCGAGCCCGCGGTATTCGATGAGCCGCTCGCGCAGGCCGTCGAGGCCTTCGGTGATGACTTCGTTCGGACAGAACGGCAGGGGCTTCGCGCCCTTGTCGACCTTGATGCCGGGAAGGGCGCCGGCTTTTTCGATGAGCTGTACCAGCGGCGTGCCGTCTTTGGCGTTCTGGCGGATGGTCTCGTCATAGAGAATGACGCCGGAAATGTTCTTCGCTATCGCCTCGCCGGAGCGGAACAGCATTTCCCGGTAGTCGCGCCGGGTGATCGGCGTGGATTCGACCCCGATGGCGTCGAAGCGCTTCTTGATGGTGCTGGTCGATTCATCGGCGGCGAGGATGCCCCGGCCTGGCGCGACCATCGCTTCCGCGACTTTGTTCAGTTCGGCGAGGTTCATGGCGCTCTCCTCGATATCTTAAAAACGCGTACCGCCTGCCGCGATTATGCCTCGCGGGCGGCCGCAGCGGGAGTGGGAACTTTGCTCAGCACCGCGACACCGGGTAGCGTCTTGCCTTCTAGCCATTCCAGAAAGGCGCCGCCGGCGGTCGAGACGTAAGTGAACCGCTCGGTGACGCCGGCAATGTTGAGCGCCGCCATAGTGTCGCCGCCGCCGGCAATGCTGGCAAGCTTGCCCGCGGCGCTTAGTTCAGCGGCCGCTTCGGCGACTTCGACGGTGCCGTTGTCGAACGGCTCGACCTCGAACGCGCCGAACGGGCCGTTCCAGACCAGCGTTTTCGTGCGCGCCAGCACCGAGATCACGTGTTCAATGGTCCGCGGCCCAATGTCGAGAATCATGTCGGCTGCGCCGACATCGTCGACCGACACCACGCGCGAAGGCACATGCGCCGCGAGCTTTGCCGCCACGACGGCGTCGACCGGCAATACAATCTCGCGCTCGAGCGATTTTGCTTTGGCCAGGATGTCGCGCGCGGTCGGAATGAGATCGCTCTCGCACAGCGACTTGCCGACGGATTTGCCTTGCGCCGCAAGAAACGTGTTGGCCATGCCGCCGCCGATGATCAGCGTGTCGACCATGTTGAGAAGGTTGCCGAGCAGATCGAGCTTGGTCGACACCTTGGCGCCGCCGACGATTGCCGCAAGCGGCCGTTCCGGCGCGTGCAGCGCGCGGGTCAGCGCCTCCAATTCCTCTTGCATGGCGCGTCCGGCATAGGCCGGCAGCAAATGCGCGATAGCCTCGACCGAGGCGTGCGCGCGGTGCGCCACCGAGAAGGCATCGTCGACGTAAATATCGCCCAGCCTGGCGAGCTTTGCGGCAAACGCGGCGTCGTTCTTCTCTTCGCCGGCGTGGAAGCGGGTATTTTCCAGGCAGAGAATCTCGCCGGGCTTCATGGCGGCAACGGCCTGTTCAGCGACTTCGCCGACGCAGTCGTCGGCGAATCCGATCGGCCGGTGGATGATGCGCGCCACGGCGGCAACCACGGGCTTGAGCGACTCGCGCGGATCGCGGCCTTTGGGCCGGCCGTAATGCGAAAGAATGATCACCTCGCCGCCGCGATCGGCGACTTCGGTGATGGTTGGCGCGTTCCTCTCGATGCGCGAGACGTCCGCGACTTCGCCATCGTGCATCGGTACGTTGAAATCGACGCGCACCAGCACGCGCTTGCCCTTTACGTCGGCGTCGTCGAGGCTGCGGAACGACATGACGAAGAAGCTTAGCTCAGCTTGCCCATCGCGACGGCGGTATCGACCATGCGGTTGGAGAAGCCCCATTCATTGTCGTACCACGCCAAGACCCGCACCAGCGTGCCGTCTATGACCTTGGTCTGGTCCATGTGGAAGACCGCGGAATGCGGATCGTGGTTGAAGTCGGAAGACACGTTGGGGGCGTCGGTGTATCCGAGAATTCCCTTGAGCTGCTGCTCGGCGGCGCGTTTGATCGCGGCGTTGATTTCTTCTTTCGAGGTCGCCCGTTTGGCGACGAACTTAAAATCGATCACCGAAACGTTCGGTGTCGGCACGCGGATAGCGGTGCCGTCGAGCCGTCCGGCCAGCTCCGGCAGCACCAGGCCCACGGCCTTGGCCGCGCCGGTCGACGTCGGGATCATGTTGAGCGCCGCCGCGCGCGCCCGGTAGAGGTCCTTATGCACCTGATCGAGCGAAGGCTGGTCGTTGGTGTAGGAATGCACGGTCGTCATAAAGCCTTTGTCGATGCCGACGGCGTCGTGCAGGACCTTGACCACGGGAGCGAGGCAGTTGGTGGTGCATGAGCCGTTGGAGACGACGGTGTGCGCCTTGTTGAGCTTGTCGTGGTTGACGCCGTAGACGACGGTAAGGTCGGCGCCGTCGGCCGGCGCCGAAATCAATACGCGCTTGGCGCCGGCGGTAAGATGCGCGGCCGCTTTGTCCTTGGCGGTGAAAATGCCGGTGCATTCGAGCGCGATATCGACGCCGAGTTCCTTCCACGGTAACTGCACCGGGTCCCTAACCGCGGTCACCTTGATGGCGCCGTTGCCGCAATTGATGCTGTCACCGTTGACCGTGACCTCGCCGGGGAAGCGGCCGTGGACCGAATCGTAGCGCAACAGATGCGCGTTGGTTTCCACCGGCGCGAGATCGTTGATCGCCAAAACCTCGAAATCCTCGCGCCCGGCCTCAACGGCGGCCCGCAAAATGTTGCGGCCGATGCGGCCAAAGCCGTTGATGGCTACGCGTACGGACATTTGTCGCTCCCCAGCCGCGCTTTCGCGTTCAGTTTTGCGTTAAAGATCAGCATTTTCGCAAAGTCTATTTAACGGCATTGATCGTCGGCACAAGTCTGATCGGTCATTCCGATGAACAAATGTTTATCTTCCGAGGCAAGATGCGATTTAGGAACCTTTTTCTCTTTAGAGGCATTCATCGAGGATCTATGCTTGCCGGACGCCAACGTCCGGCGTACGATTATACTGTCGGTGATTAATTGAATGCGCTCAAGGAAACTCAGGGGTGACTAACATGTCGCGCACGAAGCAAGCTTTGAAATCAAAGAGCCGGACGAAGGCTATGCCCGTTATGGGAGCGGCCGGACTGTTCTCGCTCGCCGGCGGCGTAGGCGTCGCGGCGGCCTCTACCGGCGGCCCGGCGGCGGATCTGCCGCTGCAGAAGGACACGCCGAGCCATGAAATCATACTCGGTGAAGAAGAACTCTCCGACGTCAGCTTGGCGACGTTCTATGTCATCGACAAGGAAAACGCTGCGGCAGGGAAATCGGGCATCAGGGTCGCCCGAGGTTG
>Ga0302180_10002802_pt1 | contig 13469 bp, 15 predicted proteins | sample I_Palsa_E3_2_FD_200575 | JGI IMG/M metagenome (GOLD analysis project Ga0302180, IMG submission 200575) | Peat permafrost microbial communities from Stordalen Mire near Abisko, Sweden - I_Palsa_E3_2 | ecosystem: Environmental > Terrestrial > Soil > Palsa > Peat permafrost | place: Sweden... | reverse complement strand
GCCGGGCTGCTGGGGCTGTTGGCCTGGTTCAAGTACTACGGCTTCGTCTCGGTCAACCTCGACAATCTGACCCATGCCCTAGGTCTCGGACGCGGGGTCCCACTCCTGCAGGTGGCGCTCCCGATCGCCATCTCGTTCTACACCTTCATGGCACTGAGCTATGTGATCGACATCTACCGGCGCCAGCTGGAGCCGGCACGCCCGCTCGACCTCGCGCTGTACCTCTCCTTCTTCCCGCACCTGCTGGCCGGGCCGATCGTGCGGGGAGGCGAACTGCTGCCCCAGCTGCGCCGCAAGCGCGATGCGGAGGCGGTCGACTATTCGCGTGCCCTGTGGCTCATACTGGGCGGGCTGTTCAAGAAGGTGGTGATCTCCTCCTACGTCGCGAGCGCCATCGTCCAACCCGTCTTCACTGCCCCGGCCCAGCATTCGGGGCTCGAGTCGATCTTCGCGGCCTGGGGATACGCCGTGCAGATCTACTGTGACTTCAGCGGGTACACCGACATTGCCATCGGATTGGCCCTGCTGCTCGGGATTCGCTTCCCGGTCAACTTCGACGCTCCCTACATCGCCCGGAACCTGCAGGACTTCTGGCGACGCTGGCACATCACGTTGTCGCGCTGGTTGCGCGACTACCTCTACATACCGCTGGGCGGGAGTGCCGGCTCCGAGGCCCAGACCGTCCGCAACATCATCATCACGATGGTCCTCGGTGGTCTGTGGCACGGCGCGGCGTGGACCTTCGTGTTCTGGGGCGCGCTGCACGGCCTCGGGCAGGCGGTGGGGCACGTGCGCCGGCGGAGCCGGGTCCGGCGTGGGCTACCGGCGGTGGCCGACGGGCCGGTGCGCATATGGGTACAGCGCTTCTTGACCTTCCAGTTCGTCTGCCTCGGGTGGGTCTTCTTCAATGCGAGTGGCCTGTCCAACGCGTTCGCCATCTTGGGTCGCGTCTTTTCGGGGTGGGGGCGGCCCTCACCCCTGGTCACCCCGTTGCTCATCCTGGTGGTCGTCGGCACGATCGTGGCCCAACTGGTGCCGTCGGTGCGGGTGCAGAGCCTGCAGGCCACCTTCTCGCGGCAGCGGTCCGCGGTGCAGGTCGGCGTGCTCGGCATCCTCCTGCTCGGCATCACCACGTTCGGGCCCGTCGGCGTGGCTCCCTTCATCTACTACCGGTTCTGATGATGCCCGAGCGCCAGCCGGCGACCCCGGCCACACCGCCCGACGTCGAGGGTCCCGAGACCACCGGCGACGAACGGTTGCGTGCACCGTGGACCAGGGTGCTCTGGATCTGCCTGGCCGCGTTCGCCTTGTGGTTGCTCCTCTTCGCCCCGACGTTGCAGCACAACGCCCAGGTTTCCCCCGTGGGCACCAGGCGCACGGTCGCGCTCGACGTGCTCGGACCCATCGCGGCGACGAGCCGCGACCTGCAGCTCTCGCACATCGTCTCGTGGACCGACGAGGCGACAGGCCGGACGGGCAATCAACCCGGGAACGGCTCGCTCACGGTGATCGGCCCGCATCATCACCATGTGACGGTGCCGGTGAAGCCGCCGCACCGGGGGCATGGCGGCGGGCCCGGAGGAGGATCCGGTGGGCCACCGACGACGACACCGGACATCACCCATCCGACGGCGGCAAACCCGTTGCGCGTCCTGATCCTCGGTGACTCGCTCGGCATCGACATGGGGGGCCCGCTGCAAAACGACCTCGCCAACACCGGGGTCGTCCAAGCCACGCTCGATGCGCGCGAGAGCACGGGGCTCACGCGCCCCGACTATTTCAACTGGCCGGCGGAGCTGTCGTCGGACCTGGGCACGACGCGGCCACAGGTCGTGGTCGTCATGATCGGCGCCAACGACCCCCAGGACTTCCCGGGCCCACCCGACGTCCCCTACACCTCGTCGCAATGGAACGTCCTGTACGCGCAACGGGTCTCCACCTTCATGAAGCTGGCGCAGAGCGCGGGCGCGATCGTCGTCTGGGTCGGCATGCCGCCGATGCAGAACACGCAGCTCTCGGCCAAGATGTCGGACATCGATGCCGTCGACCAGCAGCAGGCGGCGCTGCTCAAGCCCCCGGTCGCGTTCATCAGCACCTGGACCCTCCTGGGGACGTCACAGGGGACGTACACCCCCTTCATCACCAACGGGGCGGGCCAGGTGGTCAACGTCCGCACCCCCGACGGGATCCATCTCACGCCGGCCGGGGGCGAGGTCATCTCCCAGACGGTCTTGAACTACCTGCGCGGCACCCTGCATTTCGATCTGCCGTAGGGCGATCCGGCCGTCAGACCGCCAGGCGCCCGCCGGGCCGCCGGGTCAGACGAGTGGCCACGGGTACGGGGGCCAACCGCCGTCGTCGACCAATTCGGGCAGGGCCGCCAGATGCACCAGCCAGGCTGCCCGGTCGGCCAGGGCGGCCAGCTCGGGCGGTGTGAGGAGCTCACAGAGCCGCGGCGTGGGCCCGTCGCTCTTCAGGCGCTCGAGCGCCGCCGCGTCATCGGGGGGGATTGGCTCGCCGCCGAAGTCCCAGATGACCGTGCGCAGCTTGTCCTCCTCGTTGAAGCAGAGCCCGTTGTCGATGGCCCAGAGCCGGTCCTCGGCCAGGAGTACATGCCCGCTCTTGCGGTCCGCGTTGTTGGCGACCACGTCGAAGGCGCACAGTCGTTTGAGCGTGGCATGCCACTGCGGGTCGTCGCGCAGGGTGAAGTAGTGCGAGGCGCCGTCCTCGGGGACATAGCGCTGCACCGATCCCTCGCCGAACGGTCCCTCGGCGCGCTCGACCGTCTCGGGGACGAGCCCCCAGCCGAGATCTTCCGACAGCACGTAGGCCGCCACCTCGCGCCGGAACAGCCCGCCGGGGAAGTCCCAGAGCGGTCGCTCGCCCCGGTGCGGCTTGTAGACCGCCATGAGCTCGTCGTCGCCCAAGCGGCAGGTGACAAGGAGCGTGGCGTTGGAGCTGCCGGCGATCCTCCCGTGTACTTCCATGGCTCCGTCGGTGAGGATGCGCGCAACGGTTTCGTCTTGCACGAAGGATCAGGTCGCCGGCGGACGATGTCCGTTCGTGCGCGGACAGTCGTGACCCGACGGATCGAGCGGGAGCCCGCAGAGCGGGCACGGCGGTCGTCCGGCCTCGACCAGACGCGTGGCGTGAATGGCGAAGGCAGCCGCCTGCTCCCGCGTGAGAGCGATGCGCAGGACGTGCCCGTTCTCCTCGTCCTCGTCCTCGTCCTCGTCGTCGTCGTGGACCTCTTCGAGCACCACGACGACCCGGTCGAGCTCCTCGTCGTAGGAGACGCCGATGGTGCCCACGACCCATTCGGGGTCTTCGGTCCCGTCGAAGCTCAAGTCGTCGGGCAGGTGGCCCGGGCGGCCCAGCTCCTTGACGATGCGACCCAGGTAGCTGGCCAGGACGGCAATCTGCTGCTTCTCGACCTTCACGGTCGTCTCGTTGAGACCCTGACGCACGTAAAAGAGAAAGAGCCGGTTCCCGACCTCCCCGATGACGCCGACCGTGCAGTGGTCGGGGTCGTTGTAGTCGGCCTCGTCGGTCATGACAGCGCCAATTCGCTCAGGGAGCCGGTGGAGTTCACGCTGAGGATCGCCGGGCCACCAGCGGTGAAGAGAAGGGCGGAGACGGAGCACGGTGAGATCACCAGGCGTTGCATGAGGTCGAGCGGGATGCCGGCCGACGCCGCCACGATCGCCTTGATCGGGTCGGCATGCGACACCGCCACGACGGTCTCGCCCGGGTGGTCCTGCACCAGGCCGAGGACCGCCGTCATGCTGCGGGCCGACATGTCGGTGAAGGACTCGCCACCGGGAAACCGGAACCCGCTCGGCCAACGTTGGACGGTCGGCCATTCCTTGGTCTTGTACAGCCGGGCCAGCGATTTCTCGGTCCAGTCGCCAACATCGGCCTCGATCAACCCGCGCGCCAGGCGCACCCGCAGCCCGAGCGCCGATGCGATGGGGGCTGCGGTCTCCCGCGTGCGTTCGAGGGGCGACGCGTAAATGGCCGTGGGCGCCTTCTCCATGGCGCCGATCCGCGCGGCCACCGCCTCCGCCTGGGCGCGACCCTTGGCCGCCAGGTGCAAGCCGCCCGCCCTTCCGGGCAACACCTTGCCGGTGGTCGGCGTGGCTCCGTGGCGGACGAGCAGGACCAGGGTCGGTGCGGGGGGCTGGCGCGACGGGCGCGAGGCGGACTGGTGAGCAGAAGCAGGCACGGGCGTCCATCGTAGGCTCTTCCCCGTGCCCCCAAACCGTGCCCGGGCGGATCTGCTGCAGGTCGTCCAGGCCGAGGTGGCCTCCTGCCGTCTCTGCCCGCGCCTGGTGCAATGGCGGGAGAAAGTGGCGGCGGAGCCCCGGGCCTCGTTCGCCGGCCAGACCTACTGGGGACGAGGGGTGCCGGGATTCGGCGACAGCGACGCCCATCTGCTCATCGTCGGCCTGGCCCCGGCCGCGCACGGCGCCAATCGAACGGGACGTATGTTCACCGGCGACCGATCGGGGGACTGGCTCTTTGCCGCCCTGTACCGGGCCGGGTACGCCTCCCAACCCACCAGCACGAGCCGGGAGGACGGGTTGCGCCTGCGCGATGCGTACATCACGGCCTCCGTGCACTGCGCGCCGCCCGCCAACAAGCCCGAGCCGAGCGAACGGGCCGCCTGCGCGCCGTACCTGTCACGCGAGCTGGACCTTCTCGAGGACGTACAGGTGATCGTCGTGCTGGGGCAGTTCGCCTACCAGAGCGTGACCGGGCTGCTCGGCCTGCGGCCTCGGCCCAAATTCGCCCACCTGGCCGAGAGTGCGCTGCCGGGCGGGCGTACGCTCCTCTGCTCGTATCACCCGAGCCAACAGAACACGTTCACCGGGGTGCTCACCGAGCCGATGTTCGATGCCGTGTTCGCGCGGGCCCGTCAGCTGACCGATCAGGAGACGAGGTCGTAGCGCAGCCGGTCGAAGGCGATGCGTCCGGATCGGGCGCAAATGCCGTAGCGGGCGTTCGACCCCGGCCCGGTCCCTCAGGACTTGACGAGCACCGAGTTGAGCCATCCAGCGTCCGACGTCAGAAGTTGAACCTGGGCCCCCTTGGGGATTTGGGAGAGGGTCACGGCCGCACCGTTGGCTCCGCCGAGGCTCGGCGTCGTGCACCAACGGTCTGCCACGATGGGCTCGCCCGGTCCAGTCGGTTGGTACAGCACCGCGTGCGAGCCCTGATTGAATCCCTCCCAGGTGACGACAGCGCTCCCGAGAAACCCCGACGAGGTGCACTGGGGCGGGGCGGGCGGCGTGAGGAGGGTCACCGCGCTCACGCAGGGCGCGTTCGCATCGATGGTGGCGGTGAGGTAATCCCCTGCGGACAGCCCGGACAGGCCCATCGGCGCTCCCCCCGGGGCGACGGCATGAAACCCGGAGCACGCGGTGTAGGTGACGTCGTTCGCTCCCGTATCGAGCAGCAGGCGCCTGCCCGTGACATCGACACGTATCACCGCCATCTGTCCGTTGCTCGGCGTGCCGGTCAGCACCGCCGGCGAGTCCGGGGTCGCGGCATGCACGAGGGGTGGCGCGGGCGGAACGGTCGTCGGGACCGAGGACGGTGCCGAGGGAGGGGACACCTGCTGGAAACTCTCGACGAGATAGTCGCCCTCGCTGTCCGTCACCCGAATTTGCGTCGTGAACCGTGCACTGGAGTGGGCAACGAGAACGCTGCACGAAAACTCGGTCCCCGATTGCCGCGGTTCGGAGCTCGGGCATTGCACGGTGAGGCTCGGTGAGTATCCGTCGTGTTGCTTGATCTGTGCATCCAACAAGGACGCGATGCCTGTCTGCAAGCGGGGCATGTTCATCTGCGCGTTCACCGCGCCAATGGCAAAGACGACTACGCCGAGCAGGGCAAGGGGACCGAGGACCGCCGAGGTGACGATCCCGGCGATGGAGCGCCCGCGCCCGCGAACCGATGGGTTCTGCTTGATCCGGCGCAGTGACCTCGCACCCAGGACGATTCCAGGAATGCTCAGGACAGGCAAGAGCGCGGAGCAGAGTCCGAAGACGAGCGCAGCCGTAGCGGTGCTGTTCCCCGTCGGGGGTGCGAGCTGCGGAATGGGCCCATACCAGCTCGGCGCCCCTCCGGGCCCCGCTGGCGGCCCGTACCCGGGCGGCACGCCGAACCCGGGGGGCGGACCGTACCCGGGCCCCGGTGGAGGCCCGTACCCGGGCGGTGGCGGCGGTGGCGGAGGCGGTGGGTGAGGCGGTGGGCCCGCGTCTGAGCGCGCTGGGTCCGAGGGTGGACCTGTCCCGGGCTGCGATGGTTGTCCAGACCAACGTGGGTCGTCGCGCACGGGTCAAATCTGGCGGGCGAATCCCACCGGGATGACACGGCGACAACAACACCCGCCCAATGCCGCTGATCAGGTGCCGGAACGGCATCGGTGCTCTAGGGGTCGGCCGACTCGCACATGTACACATCCGGGCCATTCGGCGCGAACTGGAAACCGCAGCCGTGGCGGATCTTTGGCATTGGCGCATGGCATCGAGTGGCAGACCGTGCCCCGCCTCGCGGTGCCGATCGCCCGTCGCGGACCCTCTACGCTGGTGGCATGCTGCGCACGCCGGACGCTGTGGATCTCGCGGGCCTGTACGCACCGGCTCGATATTCGGAGCCCGCCACGTGAACATCAAGCGGCGCCTGCTCAACGCGAATCAACGTGTTTTCCATGTGATCACCCGGACAAAGTCTCCTGAGGAACTGCATGCACTGACAGATACGAGTCACAACCAGAAGTCGCCGAACATGAGAGTCAACCAACTCATCGTGATATGCCGAGAACTGCGAAATCGCAATGAGTTGATCCAAGAGCGAGCAGTTGCGGCCGAGCTATTGGGCCTTGCGCACGGAAGTGAAAAGCTGAGCTACAAGTCCATGGTTTCGGCCCTGTCGTGTGTGGCGGACAGCTATGTGCGATTCAGGGAGTACGAAGAGGCCGTGGCTCTGCGGGACGAACTTGTGCTGATCGAGCAAGGCAGGCACGGCCCATCAGGTCCGGACACGATCGACTCCCTCGTGCGGCTCATCATCGATCTTCGAAAGGCCGGTGACCTGGAACGTGTCGTTGCCCTGGAGAGACAGATGCTCGACACCTCCATCAATCAGGCTGGACCGACGAGCCCGACCACTCTGGGACTGCGAGTGCAACTCGGCGCGGACCTGAGCCAGCTCGGTAACTATGCCGAGTCCGCGGCTGAGCTGGACACGGTCGCCGGCTTGCTGGACATCTCCACCGCTGATGGCATGAAGGCCCGCATATGGCTGGCCAAGAATCGAGCCACGGAGGGAGATTTCGTCGGCGCACTGCACATCCGAGAAGAGATCCTCGAGGAGCGCCGACGCAGGCTCGGGGCCGAGGATCGCGAGACACTGATCGCGATCGAATATGTAGCAGCGATGCACCTTGCCCTGGGCGACCGCAATCGCGCCAAGGATCTCCTCCAGAGCGCGCTGGCCAGCCGCGAGCGCCTATTTGGTGACGCGGACCCGCAGACCCAAACCGCCAAGAGCCGCCTGGCCGAGCATTTCGGTCCGTTCGAATGAGGTAGTCGCAGCAGTGCAGATACGAATTGAAGGATCGGACCTGCCGGGGAGCTAGGGACGAACCAATCCGGCTCCAGAAGCGTCTTCATGGTGAGGACCAGCACCGGAGGAGGTCAGGCGACACTGTGCGACGCGTGGGGAACGGTCGCAGCCGGAGGGCTGCCCGAAGCCAGATCCGTTCGCGGATTCGCCAGTTCCTGAGGCCCGTTGCGGTGCTGGTGGTACTTGGTCCCATCGCCGCGCTGCTTTCGGGAATACCGGCGGAAGCAGCAGGTGCGACAGGGGGTCTGGCACCAAGAGGCTGGGTGGCACACTCGGCGTACGGGCTTCAGATTTCGGTACCGAGATCGTGGGCCACGGCATACTTCGCGGATTGCCCTCGCCGAGGTCCCGGCACGCTTCTCATCGGCACACCGATGGCCACCGACTTCTGCGCCAACATTCCAGCGGGCACGGACATCGTCACCATGCAACCCGAGAAATCAGAGGCCGTACTGGGAAGCGACGAAAAGAATCTGGTGGTCCACGGCCTCCTCGTGACGTCGTATTCGGTTGGTGGCGTTCTCAATTGGGACGTCCGCTCCAAGGACGTCGTCCTCACTGCAACAGGACCGCGGGCGCTGGCCGTACTCAACACCCTGGCCCCTGCCACGCCGCATGCTCGAGCCGCCCCCGGGATCCTCGAGGGCACCGAATACCTGGAGGCAATGGAGCAGACACCCGTGACCGGTCAGGTGAGCCTTTCCTTTCGCGACGCAAAGGCACAAGCCCCGTCAACGGTCCACGCGTATGACGGACACTTTTCGGCCACCCTTGCACCGGGACGGTATCGCCTCACCGGTCATGCGGGAGACGCTCCGTGTCCGCCCGTTGCCGCGACGGTGGAGTCGGGGCAGGTGCGTGACATTCCGGCGATCGACTGCCAAGGCGAGTAGATCGGCAGGAGCCGCTGCTGTCTCCGTGCTGAGCGGGTGGAGCTAGCTAGTTCGTCGCCCAGGGGCGACCGAACCAACGCTGGATGCGAGACGAGCCAAAGTTCTCCTTGTCGGCGGCAATCTCCTCGGAGGGGCCTTCAAGGTCCCCGACGGGGGCGGCGCCACTCAGGAACCTGACGCTGACTCGGGCCACGAGGTCGTTGCCGAACTCCAGGTAACAAATCCCCCCACCGTCGTACGTCGTCGCAGAAGTATCACCGCGCAGCCTGGCGATCAGCTGGTCGGCGACAACCGACGCTTGACCCTCGGCAAAGACTCCTGCTTTCGGCGTGCCGACACTTGTCACATCGCCAACGGCGAACACATCCGCAAAGTTGGTCTCCAGGGTGAGCGGGTTGACGGGAATCCATCCGTCGACGGCCAATTCTGATTCTGCGACGACGGTGGGAGCTTTGTGTACCGGGACCCCCAGGAAGAGGTCGTAGGGCAATTCGGTACCGTCGCTGAAGACGGCGACCTTTCGCTCGGGACTGAGGCTCTTGACCAGTCGCTCGGGGTGCCAACTGATGCCTCGCTCAGCAAACGCAACGAGGAGCGCCTCGGAAGCCGCGGGTGAGGGCGGTATCGGCACGCCCAACGGCATGACGAGCGCGATCTCCGAGCTATCGCGAATGCCGCGACGCGTCAGATAGTCGTGCAGCAACAGTGCGGTCTCACTTGGCGCCGGAGGGCACTTGAACGGAGTCGAGGTAACACCGACGATCACACGACCACCCTGAAATTCCGAGAGGACGTCACGAAGGGCAAACGCACCGGGCACGGTGTAGAACTCATGTCCCGCTTCAAGCAGTCCCGGTGTGGCCGACGGGTCGAGGTCGGCTCCGAGCGCAACCACCATGACGTCGGCCTCGAACACGCCGGCGTCGGTCTCGACGCGCTTTGTGTGTGGGTCGATGGCTCGGATCGTGGTCCGCACAAATTGCACGCCCGGTTTGACGATGTCGCGATAGGGGTGCAGCACCGCCGCCGGAAGCGTCCGTCCAAACATCACGTCCAGCTTCGAAAAGCCGAATATGAACCCTTCGCTCTCGTCGATCAGAACCAGATCGAGCTCGTCGCCAAACGCCTCGGATAGTCGCGTCGACAGCTCCAAGCCTCCGAAGCCCGCACCAAGCACCAGTATCCGCATCGGAGAAATGGTATCGACATGCAACGCCACTTGCGTAGAGGGACTGGGGTCGAGGGCGGTAAAGCACCGCGGCCATGGAGATGGTTTTAGAACAATACCTTCAATATGCCTTGACAGGTATATAACTGAATAGGAATAATAGAACGGTGAAAGCGCTTGCCGCCTTCGACGTCTTGGGTGAGCCCAATCGGCGGGCCATCCTCGACCTCCTTCGGGACGGGGAACGTGCGGTGGGGGATCTGGTGGATCACCTGAACGTGAGTCAACCCGCAGTGTCAAAGCACCTCCGGGTGCTGAAGGACGCGGGGCTCGTCGCGGCGCGCGGTGACGCCCAACGACGTCTCTACCGGATAAGCCCCGAGCCGTTGGAAGCGCTGGACGTCTGGCTCGAGCCGTACCGCCGGTTCTGGACGACGCATCTTGATCAGCTCGAGTCCCATCTCGATCGCAGGAGGAAGACATGACCGAGGGAGCCATCGTCACAACGGGAGGTCAGCCAGCCGTGCGACTGGAACGTCACCTGGACGACCCGCCGTCAACCGTGTGGCAGGCGCTGACCGACCGAGAACAGCTCAAATCGTGGTTTCCGTGCGATGTGATCGTGGCGGGCGGACGATGGGAAGTCGGCGCGTCGATCTCGTTCCTCTTTCCACCCGAGGTCATCGACGTGACGCTTACCGGAGTGGTCATCACCGTCGACGAACCGAATGAGCTCGCGTACACCTGGGGGGAGGAGGTTCTGCGCTTCCAACTTTCCGCCGTTGCCGGCGGGACGCTGCTCGTTCTCTTTGACGAGCTGCCACCGAATGTCGCCGCTCGGAACGCCGCCGGATGGGACACATGCCTCGATAGGCTGACGGGGTCGACACCGTCCCCCGACGCGTGGCAACCGCGGTTCGCGGCTTATGCGCAAGCCTTCGAGCCGATCCTCGGGCCTCAGGATGGACCGCCGGCCGGCTACAAGGGCACGTAGGGAGGCGTCTGCCGCCGGGGCGCCGTCAGCGCACCAGGCGGAAGAACGAGCGGAGCTCCTGGACGAAGAGCTCGGGCTGTTCGAACGCGGCAAAATGGCCTCCGCGGTCCAGCTCGTTCCAGTAGCGGATGTCGGTGAAGCGCCGCTCCGCCCAGCGGCGTGAGGTGCGGACGATCTCCTTGGGGAAGATGGAGCACCCGGTCGGGACTCCAATGGTGTCGGCGTTCGGCCGTCCACTCTGCCAGTACAGGCGCGCCGACGACGCTCCGGCTGCCGGCAGCCAGTAGAGCATGACGTTGTCGAGAAGCTCGTCTCGGGTGAGGACGTTTTCGGGGTGACCGGCGCAGTCGGTCCAGGCCCAGAACTTCTCGACGATCCAGGCGCACTGGGCCGCGGGAGAATCCACGAGCCCGTAGCCGACGGTCTGGGGTCGGGTTGCCTGCTCCTTGAAGTATCCGGATTCCCACTTTTGGTAATGGGCGGCTGTTGTGAGTGCAGCCTGCTCGGCCTCGGTGAGGTTCTCGAGATCCTGAGCGTTGGGTGCGGCGAACGGCATGTTGAGATGAATCCCGGCGACGTGCTCGACGTCCTGCTGGCCGATGGCAGAGGTGACCATCGCACCCCAATCCCCACCTTGGGCTCCGTACCGCTCGTACCCGAGCCGTGCCATCAGCTGAACCCAGGCGCCCCCGATGCGGTCGGCGTCCCACCCCACCTTCGTCGGCTTTCCGCTATAGCCATACCCCGGCAACGAAGGGCAGACGACATCGAAGGCATCGGCGGGATCTCCTCCGTGCGCTTCAGGATCGGTCAGCGGCCCGATGACCTTGAGGAACTCCACGATCGAGCCGGGCCAGCCGTGGGTGATGATCAGAGGAAACGCATCACGATGTCGTGATCGGACATGGATGTAATGCACCTCGAGCCCGTCGATCTCCGTCTTGAACTGTGGGAGTGCATTGATCCGACTCTCCGTCTTGCGCCAGTCATAGCCTTGCGACCAGTAATCGCATAGTTCCTTGACGTAGCCGAGGGGAATGCCCTGCGACCAGTCGTCGACGGTTTCGGCTTCGGGCCAGCGGGTCCTTTGGAGTCGATCACGAAGATCGCGAAGCTGCTCCTCCGAGGTCTCGATCCGAAATGGCTGCACGGAATCATTCATCACCGTCACGGTACTTCAGGCTTCGTGGGGATCCTCTCGACGGCATGGCACGACGAATGGCACGACGGCATGGCACGACGCTAGATCCCGAAACGGTCAGGCTGGGGTCTCGCCACGGGCCGCTTCGGGGACATAGGGTCGGTCAGAGTCTGATTCGGCAAGGAGCGGAGATGGCCAAACACGGTCGGCTGGTGGCAGTCATCTTGGAGGTCTCCGACCTCGACAGCTCGGTGGCGCTCTACCGAGACGCATTCGGTCTTGATCTGCATCCGGGCGACAATGGCGTGGACGACAGGTGGATAGGCGGAAGGCACGCTGAAATCTCCTGGAGAGAAGGTGCCTACCTCCATTTTGCCCTCTATCCGGCGGAGGGGCGGCCGACCTCTGGTGTACAGATCTCTCTGTCGGTTGACGACATCGACAATGCGCATGCGACAGCGGTAGGAGCAGGTGCACACGTCCTTCATGAACCACGCACAGAGCCGTGGGGTCGTAGCGCACGGTATGAGGATTTGGACGGAAACGTGATCGAGTTGACGCAGAGGGTGGGCTAAGGGCGCCTCCAGGCCGGCTGTTTCGTCGTGGTCCGCTCATGGCGGCAGAATGAGGTCGATGCGAACAGTTGAAATCGATGTCGACACATCTCGACGGCGGATCGTCGACCTCACCATGGAACTAGAACGGTTCTGCGCCGAAGAGGGCGATGGGCTGGTCAACATCTTCGTGCCCCATGCAACGGCTGGACTCGCCTTGATGGAAGTGGGATCGAACTCAGATTTTGATCTCCTCGCAACACTCGAACGCCTCTTGCCGCGCGATTCGAGATACCAGCATGCTCACGGTTCATCGGGACATGGAGCCGACCATCTGCTGCCGGTCCTGGTCAGCCCATCCGTAACCATTCCGGTACTTGGTGGACGGATCGCCCTCGGCACGTGGCAGTCGCTCGTGCTCGTGGATCTCAACGTCGACAATCCCCTACGCCAGGTACGGTTCTCCTTCCTATCCGCGTAGTTGGGGCAGCCCTGAATTCACGTCGACCGTGCTGGCTTCCCCAGTCGTTGCCAGGCTGAGAGTAGGTTTTGTCGATGGCGTGCCGTATCAGTGAACTCGTGCTCGGTTGCCGCGACCCTGAAGAGCTGGCGCTGTTCTGGTGCGAGGTCCTGGACTTCGTCGTGCTCGATCGCGAGGACGACGGCTCGGTAGAGATCGGACCGCGCGAAGGGTTCGGCGGTCCGCAGCCGACGATCATCCTCAGTCGCAGGGATGAGCCGGAGAAGGGGAAATCCCGGCTGCACATCGATGTCAACGCCACCGACCGCGATCAAGATGTCGAGCTCGAACGCCTTATCGAGCTCGGTGCTCGCCCGGCTGACATCGGCCAGACAGGGGAGGAGGGGTGGCATGTCCTGGCCGACCCCGAAGGCAATGAATTCTGCCTGCTCAAGACCCGCCTCGCCCCACTCTGAGACGCATCGGCGTCTCTATCCGTTTGGATCTGAGGGCGAGCGCCAGAAGAACTCGAGCTGGATCTGGTCCGGGTCTCGAAAGGTAAGCATCGCATTTTGGGTGTAGGGCGGCGCCTTGACGCCGGAGTGGGCAATCCCGAGCTCATCAAGC
>Ga0302180_10002798_pt1 | contig 13482 bp, 10 predicted proteins | sample I_Palsa_E3_2_FD_200575 | JGI IMG/M metagenome (GOLD analysis project Ga0302180, IMG submission 200575) | Peat permafrost microbial communities from Stordalen Mire near Abisko, Sweden - I_Palsa_E3_2 | ecosystem: Environmental > Terrestrial > Soil > Palsa > Peat permafrost | place: Sweden... | reverse complement strand
CTTGGCATTTGAGACGCTCAGCGGAAAGGAGGCAATCAGATAGTTGCCTTGATCAGAGTCAATCGGATCAAGCTCTAACAACTCCACACTTCGCGACATAACGAGTCGTGTGCGGTAGTAGTAAACCTTCCCTGCCTCTGCTGTGAAATGCGCGAGTTCCATTCGCTGCGCGACCAGAGAGGACTGCAAGGTAACGCACACACGATGCTCTCCCGGCTCGATGGAGACGGAGAAATAGGAATTGCCGTGGTTTGCGCCTACCCATGCTCCGTCCATCCCGAGCTTCACCGTTGGATATCCAACGGTCATGGATGTACCGGCATCGTGAAAGAAGTAAACCCGCGCCTTCCCCGGCTCGGGCTGCGCCAGCACGTGTTGGGATTCGTCCAGCTTCACTTTGAAGCTGACCTTCTCGGAGCCGCAGGCCGGCGTAGCAATGGCAGCTGGGGCTTGGGCAAGTGCGGATGATGCAAGAAGCAGCGTGACCAGAACGATTTTCATGACTTCCTCTCAGACGAACGCTCCACCCGCGCGGAGCCTCCAGCTTAATGAATGTGTGAAGATCATTGCACCCTACTGCCGATAGCGCGCACAGGATTGTTGCATTAATCCCGGCGATTACACTAACTGGGAATTTCAGACCAGCCAATTTGATTTCAGGACAGCCTCGCTTTCCCCAGTTACAATTGCGCTTCCGCAATGCAGCCTCACTCTTGCGCTGCTCATATAATCATAAGATCATGTCTGAGCTTGATCATTCTGCAATGTTAGAGGTGGCGTTGGCGGAAGCCCGGAAAGGGCTGGCCGAAGGAGGCATCCCTGTCGGAGCCGCGATCTTTGATGCCGCGGGCAAACTCGTTGGCTCGGGTCACAACCGCCGCGTGCAGAACGCGGATCCATCCCTGCACGGCGAGACGGATGCGTTCCGCAATGCGGGGCGCCAGCGCAGCTATCGAAGGCTTACCCTGGTTACCACGCTGGCGCCGTGCTGGTATTGCAGTGGACTGGTGCGGCAGTTTGGCTTCGGTGCCGTGGTAGTGGGAGAGAGCCGCAATTTTCAGGGCGGGCTGGAGTGGCTCCGTTCGCTGGGAGTGCGAGTTTTTGATCTTGATTCTCCCGAGTGCGCCTCGTTGTTGAGCGAATACATCCGCAAAAATCCCGCAGTGTGGAATGAGGACATCGGGGAAGAATAACGGCAAGCGTCGGGAGCAGTCTTAGCAAATCAAGAACCGGCCACGACGGCTAAAGCCGCTTGAACTTTTGTAGCATTACGCGGCGCTGACGCGCCGCTGTTCCACGTGACTGCCCGCGGCAGCTCAAAAATTCACCCGCAGTGTCATCTGGATCTGGCGCGGGCTGCCGATGGTTTTGTTCACGGCGCCCAGCGAGGCGGGCGGGTTGTAAAAGCTACCGGCTCCCTGAGAAGGAAGGGCCGGCTGCCCAAAGACCGGAAACTGGTTGTAGAACTGGTTTTGCGACACGTCGTCGATGGGAACGTCAAAGCTGGCAGTATTGGTTACATTGAAGACGTCAAAGGAGTATTTCAGCACGACTCGCTCGGTAAGTGGAGTGACCTTCGCAAGTGAAATGTCGACGCGCCTTTGCCAGGTTTGCCGGAAGATGTTGCGCTGGCCGTTGGTGAAGTTGGTCTCGAAAGTATCGCCGGTGGGAATTGCGCCTCCGAGAGCATTCTGGTCGAGCAAAGGAAGAGTGAAGCAAGCGGGGTTGAGGGCGGTCTGGTTGGGATTGTAGTAAGCGTTGGCGCCGGAGTAACTCGTGCGGGCACTTTTGGCAGTACAGCCGGGAGCCAGCGGCACGACGGGATTGGTGATGCCATCGTAAACGCTGTAGAAGATGCTGCCCACGGCGCCGGTATAGTCGATCACGCTGTAGGGCTGTCCGCTCTGGAAAACGGAGCTCCCGTAAAGGCCCCATCCGTTGGCCAGTTTGCCCTTCAGCGTGGACCCGGGGAAGAACTTCGGCAGTTCGTAGTTGTAGCTGAAGTTGAACACGTGAGTGCGGTCAAAGTCAGATGAACCATAGGCGGAGCGCAGGTTCAGCGGATTGTTGCCGTTGAAGAACAGGCCCATACCGCTCTGCTCATCGAGTGCGTGGGAATAGGTGTAGGAGAAGCCCAGCTGCAGCCCGTGGCTCATGCGCTTTTCGATGTGCGTCTGCAGGGCGTTGTAGGCCGAAACACCGGCCGCTGTGTAGCTCTCCGATTCCGCCGAGTAGCCGAGGTAGGGAACGCGCAGGTCGACGTTGCCGCCTTCGTAGTTCACTGCCATCTGTTGCCCGTTGGGCAAATTGATGGCGCAAGTGTACGGGGACACAGTACAGCCGGGCGTTTGCACAGTATAGCCATAAGTATATGACTGCGGGTTCTGCGAATTAGGGTGGAGGATATTGCTGGGCGAGGCGATTCCGGGCTGGTTGAAAGGAATGGGAATGACTCCGTGCCGGCCAAAGTTGCCGACATAACCGATCTCGATGGCCAGATCGTTTCGCGGCTGCCATTGAAAATCGAGCGTGTCATTGATGGTATAGGGCAACTTGTTGGCGCGGTTATAAGTGGCGAAGGAAAAGAGCTGCTCCCCGTCCAGGATTCCTGCCTGTATTCCGACTCCGGGCGCAGTCGTGTATGGCAGGTAATTGTTGACGTCCATCGGATTGCCTGTCGGAGCGGGACCCAGAGTAGGGCCCCAAGGGCTGGAGAGATTGTAGTTGGGAACACCAGCAACCCCTGAGGGACAGGTAGGGATGTAGTCCAGATAATAGGTAATGTAGGGAGCGGCGGCTGGATCATTTCCGCACGACTGCGCGTTCACGTATGGCGGAGTCTGGTTCACGCCGAACGGTCCACCATTGATCACGCCTTCCGCGAAGCCCGGGGAAAGATAGGAGAAGAGTTCGCCGCGGTCGTAGTAGATGCCGGTTCCGGCGCGGACGACAAGCTTGTCGTTGAACTTCTTCGGACTCCAGGCTACGCCCAGGCGCGGGGCGAATCCCCATTGCCGGCCAGTGAGGGTGGTATTGCTAACGCCTTTGGTGGGAAACAGCTTGTTGTTGCCCGCGATGATGATGCCGTTGGATGTGAGCGTATCGGTCGCGTCGTCATAGGAATAGCGCGAGGGATCGAAATTGTAAATGCGGCCGTATTTTTCGGTAAGGCCCCCGTCCCAGTCCCAACGGAGTCCCGCAGTCAGGCTGAGATTGGAGCGGAACTGAAATTTGTCCTGGAGATAAGCGCCCGATTGCCCGGCGCGAAGGTAGCGATTGGCGTTGCCCTGCAGGAATTTGGTGGTGGTGAAATCGTCGTTCGTGGTCACGAAGCCCTGCAGGAACTGCCCGAAGTCCGCGGAAGAAATAATGCCCTGGTTCGTTCTTTCGTCGCGCGTGTTGAGCTGAGTGTAGGCATAGCTGCCGCCGAAGGTGAAGGTGTGCTTGCCGTGCGACCAGATAGCATTGGCGGAAGGCATGATGCGATTCTGAAACACCCCGGTGAAGGCTGCCTGCGAGGCGGCACCCTGGCCGATGTTGATAAAGTCGTTCGGAACGGGCGATTCCCCGGTAAGAATATTCACGATGCTGATTCCGGGGAAATAGGGCGAACCAAAGGTATTGACCCCTAACTGTTGCGGCGTGAACGGCTGAGCGATCGTGCTGTAGACCTTCTCGCGAAGAATGCCGAGGACTTCCACGATGCTCAAATTAGGCCGCAGGGTTTGCGTGTTGGTGAGCGAGGCAACCTGACTGCCGGCGTCAAGATGTTGCGTGAAACCGGCGACATTAGAGTAGGCGTAAGGAGCGGAAGTGGGGTCGAGCTGATAATAGTATTTGGCGGAGAGCGTGTCCTTGATGCTCTTGTTCCAGTCGAGATTCGCGACCGCCTGGTGGGCGGTGAAATAGGCTGTGCCGGGGATGGTGGCGTTTTCCGGGAAATCCGGCGTGGGGTTGACGCCATAGTTGGACCACGGGATCAGATACTGTCCATTGGGAAGCTGGTATTGAAGCAAAGAAAGTGCGACCGGGCTTAGCGGTGCGCCGGGAGCAATCCCCGCGCCGAAATCGTTGTTGGCGATGGTATTTAAGCACGTAAGAAACTGCTGACTCTGGCGGTTCGAAGTGCCGCAGAAAGTCGGATTCAAATCGATGGGCACCATTAGCCGTGAGAGGCCGATTTCCTGATCGGAATCGTGCAGGTGCTGATAGCTGACGTATCCGAAGAGTTTGTCTTTGATGAGCGCGCCACCCAGCGCGCCGCCCACGGTTTCGCGATGCAACTGCGGCACAGCGTCGTTGGCGAGAATAATGTTGGGATCCTGCTTGTTGAAGAACGGCGCGGCGTTCAGCCAGTCGGTGCCGCGGTGCCAGTAGGCCTGGCCGTGAATTGTGTTGGTCCCAGAGGCGGTGCTCATGTCAATGTGCGCGCCGCTGGTCGAGCCTTGTTGCGCGTCGTACATGGAAGTATTGACGCGTACCTCTTCAATCGTCTCCGGAGCCGGAGTCGGCAATGCCTGACCGACCGAGAGGTAGACAGATGCGGTGCTCTGGACGGGGGCAGCGTTCGTACTGGCGACTCCGGCCACTCCGGTATTGTTTACGATGCGGGCCGAGGCTACCTGGCTGGTGCTCTTGCCGTTGAACAAGTTGCTGGCGTCGACGCCGTTCAGCAGGAAGCTGTTGCTGGTGTCGCGCTGGCCATTGGCCCAGATGGGTTGATTGCCCAGGCCGCTGTTGGCGCCAGTGCCGCCGGGCAGTTCGGCATTCACTCCCGGAGAAAGAATGGCCAGTCCCGTGAAGCTGCCCGTCGGCAGCGGCACGGCGTCGATCTGGTCTTTTTCCAGGATGTAACCGTTCGTGGTGTCCACCGCGTTCATCAAGGGGGTTGCGTCTACTTCAACGACCGTGCCCACCTTGCCCACGGGCAGAGTGGCGTTGACGGTGGCGGTTCGGTCGGCTTGCACCGTGATGGAAGGAATCTTTTCGCTTTCAAAACCGTCGTGAGTGAAGGTGAGCGTGTAGGTGCCGATGGGCAGGTTCACGAGGTCGTAGCTGCCATTTGCGTTGGTCTTCTGGGTGCGCGTCAGTTTTGTCTGGTCCCCCACGACCGTCACATCGGTTCCCGGCAGAACGCTGCCAGTCTTGTCTGTGACTGTACCCGCGATGCCGCCCAGCGTCTGTTGAGCCCAAGCGTACGGTGTGAAGAGAAACGGCATCAAGACGGACGACACGACGAGGAAAGCGATGAGGGCAGTTCTCTTGAGCATGAGTGACCTCGTGCAAGTCTGAAAGCAAACTCGTGCAGGACCGCCTGTCAGCGATCGAACCGCTATTTGTTTTTGTTACCGATGTTGGCAGCAAAGCTGGTTTGCCTTGTTCGTCCGCACGCCAAAATGATTGACACCAGAATCTACGCGAGTTGGCTACGGAACGAAAGCATTATATCCAGTAAAAATTTCTTTGCCACACATTAGTTATTTCTATCGCGGCAGTGGCGCTTCGTGGCTCGAGACCTCAGCTCGAGACCTCAGCTCGAGACCAGAAGAACCCCTAACCCTCCGCCGTCTTGTTTTGTCCGCGAAACCGAAACCACGCTAGTCCCGCAGTCAAGTACGCGAGATAAATGTAAGGCAGCTTCCCGTAAGGGCCTTCAGGCACCGGATAAAGGTTGCCAACCAGAGCCAGCAGCATGGCGATAGCGGCCAGCCAGGGAATAATCCGCGCCGCCGGACGGTAAGTGCCATGGCTGTGCAAGTACCTGGGTAGGGCAACGCAAACCAGCGCATACGCGACGATAAATCCGTAGGTCGCGAGCGATCCCAACCAGCCGTAGACGTCCAAACCGCTCGCCCCGCGGGCCGCGAGTACAGCCACGGGAAGCACCGCCGCAATGCCCGTGATCACGACGGCGCGGCTGGGCGTCTGGTTGAGAGCATGCGTGGCCCCCAGCGAGCCGTGAGCGAGCCCGTTGTGCGCCATCAGCAACAACACGCGAGCCGCCGCGGTGATACACGCCAGCGTTCCGGCAAATAAGCTCACCAGCGCCCCAATATCTATCAGCACTCCCAGTAGTGGGCTGCCGGCCACCTGGGCCAGCACACGCATGGGGGCTTGGCTCGTACCCAAGTTTTGCCCGGCAGTGTGAAAGCCCAGCACTTCCGCGTAAGCGCAAACCGTGAAGAAAATCCCGGCGAGAACCGCGCTTTGAATGACCGCGCGGGGAATCGACTGCAACGGATCGCGCGCCTCAGAACCCAGAGTGGTCGCGCTTTCGAACCCGACGAAGCTGAAGAGCGCCAGCACCAACCCGAGGCGCAGTCCGCTACCGGTCATGCCGCGCAGATGAAGTTCATCCCAGTCCCAATGCCAACCATGGCGCACCAGCAACAGAACCACCATGACCAGAATCACGGTCACGGAAAGAGCTTCGATCCACAGCATCAGCCGCGCGGAGATCTTTACATCGCGGTAGGCAATCCATATCGAAACGCCGGTGACCAACAGAGCCAGCAACACAGCAGAGTAGACGTGGCCGGTGGCATCGCGCAGCAGCAAGTTCGCATAGTGGTAGAAGCCGCCGATCACGCTCGATCCCGTCGCCACATAGGCCAGCAACAGACTCCATGCCACCGTCGCGCCCAGCCAGGGAGGCAGGGTCAACGAAGCATAGGTGTACAACGAGCCGGGTGAGGCTGAAATGCGAGCATAGCGGCCAATGCAGAGTGCGACCAGCAGTACTGCCGCGGTCGCGAGTACATACGCAAGCCAGGTGCCATTGCCAGCAAGAGCGCAAACCAGCGGGATCGTGGCCGCAGGGGTAGTTGTGGGAGCCATGGTGGAGACTGATTGTGCCAGCGTCTCCATCGGAGAAAGAATCCCCCGACGCAAACCATAATCCGTTGTCTGGGAATACGCTGGGACGGTTTGCATCATGCGCGACAATCCTTCCTCAAGTTGAGGTCGGATTGTACAACACCAAGGCAGGCGCACATGCGATGGAAGGAGAATCTGATCCGCGCCAGGCGGTATATTATCGTGCAACGGTTCACTGATGGTTTAAACACAGCCGCTGCTGAGAGGAAGCAACGTCCCATGAAACTTGATCGAGAATTATTGCAGAGCCTTCCCAAAGTTCTTTTGCACGAGCATTTGGATGGTGTGCTGCGGCCGCAAACTATCATTGAGTTGGCGAAGGATGCGGGTTACACGGGGCTTCCGACAGCGGATCCGCAGGCATTAGCGCAGTGGTTTCATCGCGGCGCAAACCAGGGAAGTCTCGCCAAATATCTGGAGGGCTTCTCACACACAATCGCGGTCATGCAAACGGAAGAGGCTCTGGAGCGCGTCGCCTATGAACAGGCCGAGGATCTTAGCAGAGACGGCGTTGTTTACTTTGAAACCCGTTTTGCTCCAGTCTTTCACACGCAGAGAGAATTGACTCACCAACAAATAGTCTCGGCTGTCTTGAAGGGTCTGGAACGGGGCCGGAAAGAATTTGGCATTTCCTCCGGGCTGATCATCTGCGCCATGCGCAATAGGCATGAGTCGCTTGAAATGGCAGAGCTTGCTGTGGATTTTCGTGCGCGTGGTGTTGTCGGCTTCGATCTTGCAGGAGAAGAAGGCGGTTATCCCGCGAAGAAGCACGTCGATGCTTTTCATTACATTCAACGGGAGAATTTCAACATCACGATTCACGCCGGCGAGGGCTACGGAAAGGAATCGATTTGGCAGGCGATCCAGTATTGCGGGGCACACCGGATCGGTCACGGAACGCGGCTGATCGATGACATCGCCGTTGTGGACGGCAAGGCGGTGAAATTGGGCGACCTTGCCCAGTACGTGCTTGATAAAAGAATCCCGCTGGAGATTTGCCTGCTGAGTAACGTCCACACCGGCGCCACGCCCAGCTTGGCCGAGCATCCTTTCAAGATTCTCTATCAAGAGAGATTCCGCGTCACGCTTAACACCGACAACCGGCTGATGAGCTATACCACCATGACGCGGGAATTTGAAGCAGCCGCACACACGTTTGGTTTGTCCCTGGATGATTTCGAAAAGATCACTATCAATGCGATGAAGAGCGCTTTTTTGCCTTATAAGCAGCGCTGTGATTTCATCTACTCGATCATCAAGCCGGGTTATGCCAAGATCCGGAAGTCCGTGAGTCCACCGATTCATTCCTAGCCATAGCCGATTTCCGCATTCCGCAGCCTTCCCATGAAGATCACGCCGCCAGGGTTGCCAACGCTTCGGCGAGCACGAGCGTGCCTTGGACGATATCGCCGGGAGATGCGTATTCATCGGGACGATGACTGTATCCGTTTCGGCAGGGAATAAACAACATGGCGACGGGAGCGATGCGTCCGATAAAGAGCGAGTCATGATAGGCGCGGCTGACCATGGAGAGAAAGGTCAGCCCGTGCTTCCTGCAGGATTGAGAAAGCGCCTCAATCACGATCGGCGCACAATCCCCCGGGGCGTCCGCGTTCAATAACTCGGTGTGGATGGAAACCTGCCGCTTTGCCGATATAGCGCGACCCGCAGTCTCCAACGCTTGCATCACAACATCACGGCGCCTGAGATCCGTATCGCGGATATCGACGTTGAGACGAACCTTGCTGGGAATACTATTGACAGCGCCGGGGAACACCTCGCAGATACCTACCGTTGCAACTGTGTCAATCGCTCCGCTGGTGCGTGCTGCACTCTCAATCGCCAGAATCAGTTCGGCCGCCGCGCAGAGAGCATCGCGGCGGTCGGGCATCAAGACTCCACCGGCGTGTCCGCCCGATCCCTCGATCAAAACGCGGAGACTTGCCGGCGCCGCGATCTTCGTGACAATGCCAAGTGCGATATGCTCGCGCTCCAGCAAGGGGCCTTGTTCAATATGCAACTCCGCGAACGCTTTGTAGTAGCTGCCCGGCAATTTCACTTCTTCGAGTTCGCCTGCGAAACCGGCACGGGCGCGAACTTCCTCGACAGACGCACCATCGTTGCCCGTCAGTTTTCTCGCCGCATCTGGGGAAAGCGTGCCAGATAGGAGCCTGCTGCCGAGACATCCGATTCCAAAGCGCGTCGGTTCTTCAGCAGTGAAAATAAGCAATTCAATCGAATGCTTCGGACGAAATCCGCATTGCTGCAGCGCCCTGATGGCCTCGAGACCGCCCAATACCCCGACCACGCCGTCGTATTTGCCTGCGTTGGGGATGGCATCGATGTGCGAGCCCGTGCCGACCGGTGGCGCAGCGGGGTCCGAACCATTCCAGCGAGCGAAAGTATTTCCAATCGCGTCATACCGCACCGTGAGCCGGGCTTCTTCGCAACGCGCTTTCACCCACGCACGAGCTTTCAGATCCGTCGGCGTGAAAACAATTCGCGTCACCGCAGGAGCTTCAGCGTCAGAGATTGAAGCGAGCGTTTCGATTTCCGACATCAGGCGATCGCGATCGATCTCAACATTCATGGTTGCGGGCTTGCCCAAGGATGGCGATGAAAATCCTTGTAGATAATATATTTTGCGGGCACCTTGCCGATCGCTCCGAACCACTGCGGACACCACGGCCCCATCCAGATGAAGTCTCCGGCTGTCACCGCATACCACGAATCGCCGAGCCGGTAGATTCCACCGCCTTCGAGCATGATGAGTCCATGTTCCATTGCGTGCATTTCGACCATGCTCAGGGATGCTCCCGGCTGGTACACCATCGTGTTCACCGCAAAGTCGAAGTTCATTTCGTCCGGCAAGAGACATTTCACTTGCAAGCTGGGGTCATCGTCGAGTGGATGCGACGCAACCGCGTCTTCACTGGATACGATGAATCGTGGCGGCTCGAACGAGTCGAGCTCTTCATACGGCTTCTCGATCACAGCCACGCGGCTCACCTTCGTCCCCAGCACTCGATGGGACAGGCCTTGCGGAAGATAAGCATAGCCACGCGGACCGAGTTCGTACGATTTGCCATTAACTTCCACCTTCACGCCGCCCTCAATCACAAAAATGAAGCGTTGCGCAGTCGTCCTGCCAAGTTCCCCACCCGCCTCGAACTCGGTCGTGTATTCCGTAAATCCTGCGCCCATGGCCGGACCGATATGCACGGTCGCCGAGCAAGCTTTCATCCCGGGCAGGCTGGTGTGCACAAAAGTGTCTGCAGTCAACAGCAGATAATTGCTCTGATGAGAACCGCGTGTCTGGCCAAGATTATGCACGTCATATCCTCTCTCGAATTATGGACGAAGAAGTTTGGACGAAGAAGCTGTGAACGAAGCGGCAAGCTGATCCAGCAGATGCAAGCCGCACTCGATTGCCTTCTTTACATCCTCAACTGCAAGCGACTCTGCAGGGTCGTGGCTGATGCCGCCAGGAGTTCGCAAAAAGATCATTGCGGCAGGAATCTTCTCGGCCAGGATCATAGCATCGTGACCAGCGCCGCTCACCATTCGGTGTGGTGTGCTCCCTGTTTTTCCGATCGCGCGCTCGATTTCAGCAACCAGAAACGGATCCATCGCGACCGCCCGCTGTTCCAGCAGTGTGTTCCACCGCACCGTTAATCCTCGCCTCCCGGCGATTTCCTGCGCTTGCTCGACGAGATCTTTCACCGCCTGGATTCGAATCTCGTCCGAGCCGTGGCGAACGTCGAGCGTCAATCGCGTCTCCCCGGCAATAACGTTGGTTGCCCCCGGCTTCGCCTCAATCTTCCCTACCGTCGCCACCAAGCCGGTCTTGCTTCGGGCCAGGCCCTCGACTGCCGTAATCCACTCCGCCGCGGCTGCAAGAGCGTCGTATCGAAGATGCATCGGCGTCGTACCGGCGTGATTGCTGCGGCCAAGAAATGTGAACTCCAGCCGGCTCTGTCCGGCAATGGACTCGACCACCGCGAGCGGCTGTCCTAGTTCTTCCAGAACCGGCCCTTGCTCAATGTGAAACTCTATGTATCCGAAATATTCCGTGTTCTCGCCAGCTTGGTTCAGACGCGCCTGAGGAATCTCTGCCGGGTTCAGGCCAAACTCCTCGATCGCCTTCCGCACTGAAATCCCTCGGCCATCTTGAACATTCAGGAGTTCTTCATCGAGCCGTCCCACCAGTGCCCGGCTGCCGATGAACGGTACACCGAAGCGAACTCCTTCCTCCTCGGAAAATCCGACGACCTCGATTCCGAATGGAAGCCTCCGCCCGCGCAAAGATTCCAGCAAGCTAACTGCAAGCGCCACTCCAAGAACACCATCGTAAGCCCCCGCGTTCGGAACCGTATCGAGATGCGATCCCACGAGCAGGCTCGGGGCGCCGGATTGAGCGGCCGGATACGATGCCCGCAAATTGCCAGCGGCATCCACCCGGACCGGAATACCTAGAGGTTCCAACCAGGGAGCGATTTCGCAGTGGCAGTCGCGCATTGGCGGAGAAAGAAATGTCCGTCGCGTGCCCTCATGATCCTCCGAGAAAGTGGCCAGCTTCCGGCACCGGGCAATGACTTCTTCGGCGCGCTTTCGTATCTCGCTGGTCATCGTTTCGATCTCGCCGGTCATTACCCCGCCGGCCATTGCCATGGGTTCAGCGGCATCGGGTCAAGCGATGATGGTGAATCGTACTCAGGCCTCGCGGATGAGCTTCGCCGCGGCCCAGCCGATGATAACCAGGGCAACCAGAATCTCCCAGCCATGTGCGTTTCCGTAAGTCGCCACCGGGAAGTGATTGCTGATCATGATAAAGACAACTGGAACAGCCAAAAAAGTATTATGTTTGGAGCGCAGCTTGGCCTGAGCGCCGAGGGACGCATCGAACTGCGCGCCCGCCGCGGCCGTAGCGATCATCTTGCGTTGGGAAGGAAGAATTCGGAACCATACGTTCGCTGTCATTATGGTTCCGAACATCGCTCCCACCTCGATGTAAGCCGCGCGACCGCTGAGCACATGCATCAATCCCCAAGAGATCGCCGCAATAATGATGATGGAAAAGCCCGCAAAGGCGGCTTCAGATCTGCCCAGAGGCGACCGTGCCGCCAGATCGTAAATGAGCCAGCCACCAAGCAAAACTGCGAGTCCAATGGCAATGCCGGCTCCTTGGGAAATATTCGCCACATCCACGTCAATGAGTCCCCCGCTGAAGTAATAGACGAGGAAAAGCAGCGCCATTCCGCTCAGCCAGGTCATCAGCGCTTCCCAGCGGAACCAGCGGACTTGCTCGGGCGACACTCCCAGCGACTTCTGCTTCGCGACTGCGTAAAAACCTCCGCTGTGCACCATCCAAACCTGCGGCGATATCCCGTCTCCCGCGGCTTTCTTCTCCAGTCGCCCGAACTGGCCGTCCAGCCACGTAAAGTAATAGGTTTGGCCAACCCACATGATTGCGGCAAAAATGTGGAACCACCGCACGCTTAGGTTGAGCCATTCACGGACTAAGGAAGTCAACTTGCCAGCTCCTTGGCGAACGATCCTGCTCAGGTTCCCCGGTACGTCGTGTAGCCATTGGGGCTCAGCAGCAGTGGTATATGCAATTGTGTATCGCCCTCCCTTACCCGGAACGTGACTTCAACCACGGGATAGAGTGGATCAATTTTTTGTGCTTGGTAGTAACCCATGGTGTCGAAAACCAGGCGGTAGGAGCCTGCGGATAAGTCTTCGACTTCGGGCAGCAATTGACTGCACCGGCCGTCGCGGTCCGTCCGCTCCGATGCCAACAGGCGCCAACCGGAAGGCTCTTGCTTCTCCAACCGCACCGCCACATCGCTCGCCGGCTTACCTAGGGCGAGGTCGAGAATATGTGTCGAAATACGTTTCATTCCTGAAGCCATTTTCTCAGCCGGATCTGCGTGATCTGTCGTTGCTGTTCGGCTGCTTCGTGAAGCTCGGTGCGCGCGTCATTCTGCAGCCGGCCCCGGAGAATCTGCAGAAGTTCCGCCGCCGATTTTCCCGTAGCACACACGATGAAGATACATCCGAACTTATGTTCGTATTCGCGATTCCCTTCCGCCAAAGCGATCTTAACCGCATCGCCAGCATCCGCGACTTCTTTTTGTTCTTGCATCGCCCAACCCGAAAACTGTTGAACCGAAGACCGTTGAGCCGAGGGATTGGGCGCGTTCGACTCCCCAATCCGCGGATGACTATTGAAGGCCTCCCTCCACTCGGATTCGTTCAGGTTGCTCCACATCTCATCGGCCGCGGCCGTTAGAGCAGCTTCGTCTTGGAATGGTCTTCGAGCTGCCATCTCGCGGGCCCATGCTTTCGAGCCGCAACAAGGCAGAATCTGCGTCACGGCTGCCTCGAAGGGAGCTTCATTCCAGTGCGCCAGAACGTCATTCATGTCTTCTTTCTATCCGCGTTCAGCAGGTTCAGGAACTCGGCGACAAGATTGCCCGCGACCGCCGCACGATATCGTGCTGTCGATCGAATGTCGTCAATGGGCTGGATCTCTGCCACCGCCGTCTTCCTTGCCAACAACACAAGTGATTCATCAATGGCCTTCCCCCTCACGACCTGTTC
>Ga0302180_10002793_pt1 | contig 13509 bp, 15 predicted proteins | sample I_Palsa_E3_2_FD_200575 | JGI IMG/M metagenome (GOLD analysis project Ga0302180, IMG submission 200575) | Peat permafrost microbial communities from Stordalen Mire near Abisko, Sweden - I_Palsa_E3_2 | ecosystem: Environmental > Terrestrial > Soil > Palsa > Peat permafrost | place: Sweden... | reverse complement strand
AGCAGCGTGACGATCAGCGCCAGCGCCGAGTGCACCGGGTTCTTGCGCGTGATCACCAGGATGCCGCCAACGAGCATGATCCCGGAGAGCAGGTAAAAGAAAAATGGTGTCGCTACGGGTGCCATAGTGATTGCTGTATCAGCGGCCACAATCCGGCGGTGGCCGTGAGAATGAGAACGCCCAGACCCATGGGCAGCAGGACTTTCCATCCCATCTGCATGAGCTGGTCAAAGCGGTATCGCGGGAACGTGCCACGATACCAGATATACAGATACATGAAGCCGGCGACTTTCGCCGAAAACCAGAAAATATCCTGAACCCGCAGACTCACCGAAGGAATGAACAGTACCAGGCCGATCAAGGCGAGTACGACGCCGAACCCGGCAAGGCCGATCGTTTGAATACGAAAGAAAGGATGCTTGGGCATCCGAGCCGCGTTGTAGAAACACATCGCCCCCAGAAACAGGAACGTAACTCCGGGGAAGAGCGAGAAGACCAGATCCGCGGTTGGGTTGTTCAAAAGATTCGGAAACGGCCGCAGCCATCCGCCGAGCCACAGCGTAACCGCGATCGACGACACCGCGATCATGGCCGAGTATTCGGCCAGGAAAAACAACGACCAGCGGAAGCCGCTGTACTCAGTGTGAAATCCAGCGGTCAACTCCGATTCGGCTTCCGCCAGATCGAACGGTGCGCGGTTCGTTTCGGCCACCATCGCGACGGCGAAGATGAAGAAGGCAATCAGACCAAGGGGAAAGAATTTGAAGATAAACCAAACGCCTTGCGCCTGCTGCGCCTGCACGATGCCGATCATGCTGAGGGTTCCAGTTCCCTTGTCGTTCAGGCTGGTCATCAGGATCGCCGAGACCACGGCTAATCCCATCGCCACTTCGTAGGAAACCATTTGCGCGCTCGATCGCAGCGCGCCGATCAGCGGATAGTGCGAGTTCGAGGCCCAGCCCGCCATCACGATCCCCAGCACGCTAAGCGACGACACGCCCAGCATGAAGAGGATTCCGATATTCATGTCGGTGATGGCATGCGTGGGGCCGAACGGGACGACGACGAAAACCGTGAAGGCGGCCAGAACCACCATAAACGGCGCCGTCCAGAAGATTGGCGCATCAGCCTCCGCGGGCATGATGTCCTCTTTAAGCAGAAGCTTGATCGCGTCCGCAATCGGCTGCAGCAAGCCGTGCGGACCAACACGCATGGGCCCGAGACGCACCTGCATGTGCGCGAGAATTTTGCGCTCCAGCCAGTTCATCGCGATCACGGCAATCGAAAGTCCAACGAAGACCAGCAGGATGTAAACCACCTCCCAGAACATGTTCCCCGCGGCGCCCGGGGTCTGGTCGCTGGCGAGGTAAGACTTGACGTATTGGATGACTTGATCCATTTTGCATTAATCCGTCAGCGATCCACCTCGCCGAGAACGATGTCAAGCGTGCCGATGACCGCAATGACGTCCGCGACGAGCTGGCCGCGGCACATTCGATCAAGAGCCTGCAGGTTCACGAACGATGGTGGTCGCACGCGCACACGGTAAGGCTGTGTGGAACCATCGCTGACGATGAAGTATCCCAGTTCGCCCTTCGGCGCTTCGATGGAGTGGTAGACCTCGCCCGCCGCCGGCTTCATCACCTTCGGCACTTTCGCCATCACCGGACCTTCAGGAATTGCCCCGACCGCCTGCTCGATGATGCGGACGGACTGCCGCATCTCCGCCATGCGAACCAGATATCGATCGTAGGTATCGCCATTTTGTCCGGTGGGAATGTCGAAGTCAAAATCTTTGTAGTTGGCGTAGGGCTGGGCCCTTCGCAGATCCCACTTCACGCCGCTGGCACGCAGGACGGGGCCAGTGACGCCGAGCGCGACGCAATCCTGCGCGGAGATAGTCCCCACATTCTTCGTGCGTTCCACCCAGATGCGGTTGGTGGTAAGCAGCTCCTCGTATTCGTCGATCTTGGGTCGGAAGAAATCAAGAAAGTTTTTCACCTCGCGCTCAAAACCGTTATAGGTTTCATACTGCAGGCCGCCGATGCGGAAGGCATGAGTGGTCAGGCGCGCGCCGCAATACTTCTCGTAGATTTTGAGAATCTCTTCCCGATCGCGAAACGTATAGAACAGCGGGGTGATGGCGCCAATATCGAGAGCGTGCGTGCCCAGCCACAACTGGTGGCTGGCGATGCGGTTGAGCTCCGTGAGGATGACGCGAACATACTGAGCGCGCGGAGGTGCCTCGACGTTAAGAAGTTTCTCGACCGTCTCACAATAGCCGAGACCATTCGAGACCGCGGCAACGTAATCCATACGGTCGACGTAGGGATTGAACATCGCATAAGTGCGATGCTCGCCGATTTTTTCGACGCCGCGATGCAGGTATCCGATCACGCATTCGAGGCCCAGAACTTTTTCGCCATCGAGGCGCAGGATCACCCGCAACACGCCATGCGTCGCCGGATGCTGCGGGCCCATATTGATGACCAGCTCGTTGGCATCAAGGAACGGCTTCTCGGGAGTTTCGAGATCGAGATGAGAGAGCGTGTTCGAGTCGGTCATTTGTTTTGTTTTTGTGGGCGCGCTCTGTTGGCGGCTTCTGATTATTGGCCGCTCTCAATCCCCAGGTTGATCTGCACCCACTCGTTGTCCTGTTGCAGGATGCCGTAGTCCTTACGCAGCGGATGTCCCTTCCAGCCGTCGGGCAGCAGAATGCGCTTCATGTCAGGATGTCCATCGAACTTGATGCCGAACATGTCGAAGACTTCGCGCTCCAGCCAGTTCGCCCCGGGCCAGATAGGAACAGAACTCGGCAGGCTCGCGCCGTCAAGAATTTGCGTCTTCACGCGAATGCGCTGGTTGCGCGCGAACGAGTAAAGCACCCAGATCACGTCGAATTGTTTCTCGCGCTGGGGATAATGCACCGCGGTGATGTCGACGCAGTAATCAAACCCCTCGTCGTTGTGCAGCAGCTGCAGAATCTCCGGAATCAGCGAGCGATCGACCACCATATAGTTCTGCCCGGCATAGGTGAGCGGATCGATGCCCGAGCCATAGGCGCTCTGGAACTTCCCAATCATGGGCGAATCCCACCGAGTGGGCGCCGGAGCAGCCGCTTTCGCCGGCGCAGCGGCAGGCTTCGGAGGAGCTGACACCGGAGGAGTTGCCGCCGGGGGTGCTGCGGGCTTTTCCGTCGAACCCTTAGGCTCGGATTGCACCGAGCCGGAAGTGGTTGATTTCACACCGCCGGGTACGGCTGGTTGATCCGCCGTCGGTTTCGGCTCGCCTTCCGGCGGCGGTGACGAGGGCGACTTGGTTTCGTCCGGCATAGCTCGCGAACGCACAATCCTCCGGCACGGAGGGCTACGGAGAGAACGTTAACTTTTATCAGCTTGGGCATGCGGTGTCAACGAGGTTGGGCACAGTGATAATGGGTCACTCTGCCAAAATGCTTATGTGGAGACAGCCGCCCTCGGCTGTCCAGCCGAGCGGAGCTCGACCTGTTACTTCGTCAGCGCGATCGAGCCATGAGTCCCACGGGACGGTGCCCATTTCCAAGTCGGGCGCGGTCGCGCCGTTTTTACGTTATGATTCTGGCTCGGAAGGATCGCGATCATGGACGGAGATGAAAAAGCTTGCCCAGTCTGCGGAGAAACCATCAAGGCCGTAGCCATCAAATGCCGCTTCTGCAACACCGACCTGGCTGCATTCGCGGCCTCCAAACAACTGGAAACCGAAACAGACCTGTTTTCCGGTCATCCGGCCGTGTTTTACAGCATCAGCCAATTCCTGCCTTTTCTGGTGGTGATCGCACTGGCCGTCGTGATCGGTTACTCCGTCGATGCCAAGGATGTAAAAGATGGCGTCTCGTACACTGTCCTCGGCTGCCTGGTCGCGTGCGCCATCCTCCTGCTACGCCTCTACTTCAAGAGCCGGAGCACCCACTACGAAATCACCACGCAGCGAATCAAACTGGAAAAAGGTTTTCTTTCAAAACGTCAGGAGAGCTTGGAATTATTCCGAATTGACCATTTTGAGTTGGACAAACCGCTCGGAATGCGTCTATTAGGTCAATCGGCGCTGCACCTGTTCTCGTCGGATGCGGAACTTGACAGGTTTTATTTATATGGCGTCCCGAACCTGGCCGCGATCGCAGAGACCTTGAGGGAATGTCAGCTCCGCGAACGAACACGACGCGGTCTGACAACATTTGTCAAGGCGTAGGGCCTCTCGCTGGCGGCTCAATTTGAAAATCCTCAAGGTTGCGCTTCTCCTGCGTCGTCCCGAAGTCAGGCGTTTTCACCAGCGGGATGAGGGATCTCCCGTACGCACAGTGCCGCCTCTTCTTCAAATTCAAACTGAGCCACCACCGGCCTCTCGGCCAACGTGGGCGGCGCTACACCCATTCGAGCGCACCTTTCTTCCAGACCCAGATATAACCGACGATTAAGATGACCAGGAAGATCAGCATCTCCAGCAAGCCGAACAGGCCGAGCGCCTTGAACTTCACGGCCCAGGGAAACAGGAAGATCGTTTCAACGTCGAACACCACGAACAGGATCGCGATGATGTAGTAGCGGACGGTGTAACGGCCGCGGGCATCGTCGATAGGATCGATGCCGCACTCGTAAGGCATCAGCTTGGTTTTGCTCGGATTATCCGGACGGACCAGCTTCGCAGCCAGCAGCGTCAGCGGCAGAGCAACTACGATTACTGCAACGAAGAGAAAGATAGGGACGTAGTTTTGCGGCATAGTCAGCCTTGCGGGTCGCGTCGTCCGCGATTCGCCGAGCACGCCATCTTACCGCTGAAGGCGGCGCACTTCAAGATGCTTGCCGCTCAGGCCGCTCAGGTAATGGACCGGTTTGAATTTGTTTCGGAAGGGCGCGGCTCTCAGCCGCGCCGTAAGGTGCGCAAAATCAATCGCGGCTTAGCCTCCGAGGGAATGCGAAGTTCAAATCGACCCGCTAGCGCCGCTCAAAACATTTGTCGGGTAGCACGAACACATTTCGCGCGAGATCCGATTTAAGCGTAGCTTCGCGGTAATAGCAGCCGAGGATACCGTCCTTCCATTGCAGCAGATCGGAATTCTGGCAGGCGAACTCTTCCCAGTTCGCCGCTTCGCAGCTCGCCATTTCCAGGCGAATCATCCTTTCACGAATTAAGAAGAAATATGCGCAGGTGATGGTTTCGTTATACAGCTGGGTCTTGCCACGCGCTGCCGCAAAACTCTTCAAGGCGCTGGCAAATCTCTGCAGGGCATCGAGAACCGGATAGTGACACAGGTAAGCGAATGCCAGGCGAACATGGTCGGCATGATGGAACGACCCCTCGGGAACGGCATCACTTTCAAATCGCCGGATAAGCTCTTCGTTGCTCATAGACTCCCGTGCACTGCAAAAAACCCGCGATTCGTACCCGGCGATGCCTTCCGGCATACTCCAACCACTGCCGATCAATTGCGCCATCAGGCCCTGCGATGCCCAAATCGACTTTCTCCGCAACCTCATCAGCCGTACCGTGGAGCGGTCAACCAACACTCGGGCTTCAGCCCCTGAGGTGTTCTTTCTTTCCTCCGAAACAACGATTGACCAGACAATTTCTACCCTCCCTTGCCCGCCGCGACCGTCCAGGCTGCGGCTGTATAGATGACCAGGTTCCCGACGTCGAACATTCCGTGCAGCAGGTGAACGATAATGGCCAGGACAAACAGTCCTACCAGGAGCCAGCCGCCGTAGATCACCGTCCGCGGAATCAGTAAGAGAACCGCACCTACGATCTCGCCCCATCCCAGAATCTGCCGGACGATGTCGGGCATGTGAGTGCTTGCGAAATCGTGGCGGGCACTGGGCATGACAAACAAAATTGCTTCCACCAGAATCACCAGGCCGAATGTCCATTGCAACGCCGTCACCGCCGTTTCTAGTCGTTGTTCCGTCATCCTTAAACCTCCTTTATTTGTTTGACGACCGCTTGCGCGCGGGTCGCGACTTGATTTCCTTGAGGCGATGGCTGGCGCTGGAATCGAGATCGAAGTCATAAAAGCGCTTCAGTTCCTGAATACGCTCGAGCGATGCCGGGCTGAACGGCGTTTTCCCGTCAAAGGCATGAAGGACGATTCCTTCGAGCAGGTCGCCCAGGCTCATATCGTGATATTCAGCAAAAGCCTTGAGGATTTTAAGAAGCCGCTTTTCCATGCGGACACCGGTTTGAATGCGCTCCACCACCAGCTTTGAATCTTCGACCATGTGTACCAATGTACCAAACTACACTGATACACACAACCTGGTGGCGGGCCGGCGTGCAGGAGCGCCGGATTTGGCGGCGGTTGTTTATAATCACGTTTCAACCTTCATTCATCTTTCGCGCCGGTTGGGCGCAAATCCCTTTTTAAAGGACTCTCTTGGCATTCGAAGACGAAATCTATGAACAGCGGCGCGAGAAGCTGAAGCGCATCGAGGCCCTGGGGCAGCCTGCGTACCGGAATAACTACGAATTCACTCACACCATTCCCCAGATCCTGGCGCAGTATTGGGACAAGACGGCGGAGGAACTGGAGAATCCGCGAGTCAACGCGCGCGTCGCCGGACGCATCATGGCAATTCGCCTGATGGGCAAAGCGGGCTTCTGCCACCTGCAGCAGGAGGGGCGACGGCTGCAGATTTACGTGAAGAAAGATGCCGTCGGCGACCTGGGCTTTGAGTTATACAAGCTGCTCGATCTCGGCGACCACATCGGCGTGAGCGGTTACCTCTTTCGTACCCGCACTGGCGAGCTCAGCATTCACGTGGAGGAGATCACATTTCTCAGCAAGGACCTGCTGCCTCTGCCGGAGAAATGGCACGGGCTGACCGATGTGGAGTTGCGCTACCGGCAGCGCTACGTCGATCTGGTGGTCAATCCCGAGGTGCGGGAAGTTTTCTTGAAGCGCAGCCGTCTGGTGCAGTCGCTGCGGCGGACGATGGAAGCGCACGGCTTTGTCGAAGTGGAGACACCGATGATGCAGCCCATTGCCGGCGGAGCAGTGGCGCGTCCGTTTGTGACGCACCACAACACGCTGGACATGGATTTGTACCTGCGCATCGCGCCCGAACTTTACTTGAAGCGCCTGGTGGTCGGCGGATTCGACCGGGTGTATGAAATCAATCGCAACTTCCGCAACGAAGGGCTGGGATGGCGATGGAATCCTGAGTTCACCATGCTGGAGTTCTATCAGGCCTACACGAACTACCAGGGGATCATGGACCTCACGCAGGAATTGATTACCGAGGCAGCGAAGGATGTAACAACGGATAGAGATCATCCGGAGGGGGTGACTCGAACAAAGTGGGGCGATGAGGAGATCGACTGGGCCAACTGGCAACGCTTCACCATGCGCGAAGCGATCATCAAATTCTGGCCTGAGAAGGCCGGAGCCAAACCCCTGCTGAATGAGTTTGCATCACCCGTCACCGTGGGATCTATGATCGGGCAGCTTCTCAACTCAGGTGTCAAGCTTGCCCATGACTTGGCCAAACCGGTGGGTGCGACGATTGCGGCGATCTTCGAGGCCGTGGCCGAGGAGCATCTTACTCAGCCAACGATTATTTACGAGTTCCCTACCGCAGTGTCCCCGCTGTCAAAGCAGAAACCGGATGAGCCGGAGTGGGCCGAGCGATTCGAGATTTATGCGGGGCAGATGGAGATTTCGAACGGCTTTAGCGAGCTCAACGATCCGGAAGATCAGCGGCGGCGCTTCGAGGGCCAACTGAAAGAGCGCGAGCGGGGCGACGAAGAAGCTCACCAGATGGATGAAGACTACATCCGCGCGCTGTCGTATGGGATGCCGCCGACCGGGGGCTGCGGCGTGGGTGTGGATCGATTGTGCATGCTGCTGACTGATTCGCACACCATCCGCGATGTGATTCTGTTTCCGTTGTTGCGGCCAGAGAAGAGCTTAGACACAGAGGAAGCAGGCGACACGGAAGGCCAGCCTTAGAGCCTGGCGGCGGAATATCTCCGCAGCAGTTTTTCCTCCAAGTGTTCCAACCGGAACATTTTGTGCATACGATTCCGTAAGCCAGGTTTGTACGTACAATGCTCTTCAAGTGCCAGAGGGTGGGGCGGCAGAATCGCGTTCTTCCTGGTCGGAAGACGACAGAGGCCTGGGAAGACGCATGTGAGGCTGAGGCAGTAAACCTTCTTTGACCCGGTGGCGTCTAACAGCAGAACCCCGGAATGCACTAGAACCGGGGCAAGGGTCTTTCTATACTCGGCCCATGCATTTGGGCTCAGAAGTGGCGGCGCTGCCGTAGTGTCCGGGAAGGCATGGGACATTGGGTCGGCAGCGCTTTGCTTTTCTCTTCTGTCGGCGTGAACGTTCCCCAACTTCTACAATCCCCAGACCCGGTGTGCCCCTAGAACGAGGCCAAGCGTCAGCGCCGCGATCAGCACTTCCCCGAGAGCTCCAACGATAAAGGGCCTCAGTCCCTGTTTTGACATGTCGCGAAAGTTGGTGCGCAGCCCAACCCCGGCGAAGGTAAGCAGGAAGGCCCAGCGCGAGAGGTTGGCCAGCGAGGTAACCTCGCCCTTGTCGAAGAAGTGGAAGCTGACCAGCAGCGAAATCAAGAGAAACCCGAGAACAAACTTGGGGAACTTTTTCCATAGGAATAACGCTTTGTTGCTGACGGTGGTGCCTTGGCCGCGCTTCGCCCAGTAAATGGCATACCCCAGCACCACAAACCCGATCATGGCGTTGCGGGTTGTCTTGGCCAGCACCGCCATCTTCCCGGCAGCATCGGAATACAAGGCGCCGGCGGCGGTGGCCTCAGCCGTGTTATCCACGCCCAATCCAGCCCACAAACCGTAGGAAGCGTCATTCATATGCAAACCGTGGCCGATCACGGGAAAGGTGAAGAGCGCCAGCGCGCCCAGTGCGAGAATGGCGGCAATGGCAAACGAGGAATCCTCATCGTCAGCGTCGATCGCGCCTTTGGCGGCAATGATGGCGGAAACGCCGCAGACGGAGGAACCGATCGCCAGCAGCGTGGTCAGTTTGGGCTTGAGCTTGAACAACCGTCCCAGAAATGTCATAAGTGCCAGGGAAATCGCGATTTCCACCACCACCAATCCGAGGCTGATTCCGCCGAGCTTCCACACGTCGGCCAGGACAAACCGCGATCCCAACAACACGATGCCGATCTTCAGCCAGAATTCATAGGTGGCGATCCCGGGCAGGAACATCTTGGGGATCGTCAGGAGGTTCGAGATCACCAAGCCGATGACAATCGCCCACAGCACGTACTCAATGTTCGGGAACGGCACGTGATGCGCTTTTGCATAGGTGTTCACCGATTTTTCAATCACCTTACCCGCATAGCCGATGGCGGCCAGGAGCAAAATTCCTGGGATAAGACGCAGAACTTTTGACAATGGGTTCTGTGACTCCACCGCCGCAACAGGAACGGAAACCGAAGTGGACATTGACGTATCTCCTTGAGCCGGGGAGTTATTCTTCCTGCAACTTCCTGCAACCATGAACGGCCACTACCAGGGGATAGCCTTGAAAATATGGAATCGAACCGCAAGGGCCAACGCCAGCGCAACCAGCACGGCCCAGGTATCGAGCGCCAGGCCGCTGCCCTCGCGCTTATTCCTGTCGACGATTTCCCTATCGTTATCCATATCCATGCGCCTCCTTACGTTTACTTCGAGTTGGTTGAAACGTGCATTCCAAGTCTGGGTTGAGACCTGAAGCCGTCTCGAATCATGCCTATGTTCTAGATTGCTTTAGTCATAATTTTAGACAGAAACAAAGTGCTGGATCTTAAGTCTTGCCATCGTGCATTCTGCTTATGGTTAGCACCACCGGCCCGGAAAAGGAGAGTAGGCCAAAACCGGGCCGGCGGCGATTCTGAGGAAAAGGCGCTCCTCAGAAAGTCGAGAAGCCGTTGAACCAGATGGAAAGAACCGGGAGGTCCCGCGTTCTGCACGAGCGCGGGACCCTAGCCGGTTACGGCAAGTAATAGCGGAACGAGGTGAAGACCATTCCATCGAGGCCTTCTGGCGACACGCTGGTTCCTTTCGAGAAGCCCTCGCCGGACCAAGTCTGGCGAGTCACGTAGGAAAACTGCGTGCCGAACTGAAATTTGCCCCTGGGGCCGTTGTAGAAGCGGTACCAGAAGCCGGCCGTCCCCTCAATGACGGCACGTGTGTCGCTGGTGCATTTGCTGAGACTACCGGGAGTAAAGCCGGAGTCGACAGTAGGGGCAGTCTCGGTGTAGCACCCGAAATTGGGCAAATTGGGATTTCCGTAACCAATGTTGGTCGAAGATCCCTGCCCGGATCCGGTGGCGTCCTTCCCTAAAGGATCGAAGTCGGCGGCGCGGGCGGCGTACTCCGCTCCGGTGTAGGCGTAAACATCGAGCTTCTTGCCGTGCCACTCAAGCGTAGCCAAGCCTTGGTAATCCCGGATTAGGTCGAGAGTGCCATTGGCGTGGATCGACACATCGGAGAGCTGGGCCGCGCCGTAACGGCCGACTCCGCTGCCGCCGAAGCCGTGCAGACCGAAAACGATGTGCTTGTTGTAGAAGTTCCAACGGGCGTTGGCGCCAATGCCGCCGCCGTTTTTCGAAGAGTTGAAGGCTCCGAGAGCGTTGGGGCCGGCGACCGCGCTGCCACCGCAAGTGTCGAGCGTGGTGGTGGTGCCGACGGTGGTGGCGCCGACCTCTCCGCAGGGAAATATGCGATCCCGGAAGCGGTCGTAGAGACCGTAAACTTCATAGTGTCCGAAGCCCGGATCGAAGGCCAGCTTGGCGATGATGTCGGGGGAGGGGTTGAAGGTGTAGTTGGCGGTTGTGTTGTAGCTGTTGCTTGCGCCCGCGGAACCGAGGAGGAAATTGTTTCCGTTATTGTGAGTGGTGAGAGTGCCCTGAGCGTTTTCCATGGCGACGGCGAACCACACCTTGTTGCCGAGGTTCTGGGTAAGGCGAATACCGTACTGGCGTGCGAAAGTGAAGCCGACGTTGTAACCGGGATCAATGGTCATGGGGCGGGCGTCATTCGCACGGCCTGCGTCGTCGCTGGGTGCGATGCCGGCCTTCCCTTCTGTGACCAGACTCCACATCTGGCCTCCTAGAAAGCTCAAACCATTATCAAATTTCACCTGGCCCCAAGCCTGGCGGAGGCGCAGGGTGTAGCTGTTGGTTTGAGTCGCTGTAGAGGTAACCCCAGCGGAGAGGAAGTCAGCGGAGACATAGCTCGAAAACTCTACGTTGCCGGTGCGTCCGTCGATGTATACCGTGGGGCGAGACTGGCGACCGGAGCCGAAAAATTCGGAGAGCGAACTCTGCGATGCGCCCGGCATGGTCAGGGAATTGAAGGGCGTGGGCAGGTCGGCTGCGAGGGCCCTTGAGCGGCGCACAAATTCAGCGGCAGCGAATCCTCCGGGTGTAATGGTGATGCCTTTGAAGTGAATTGAAACCGGGCCGTGCATGGGATTGGGAGTGGGTTCGGTTTGCGTATCCTGCAAGTTGAGCCCGGGGTTGGCTGTGCTGTCTTGCTGAACCTGCGGCTGAACCACGGCAGGGGTTGTGACTGCGGCCAGCTGGGGCTGGGGTTGAGTTGGGGCAGCAACCTCTACTGCGGATTGCTGGGTCTGTTGCCAGGCTTGCTGGCGCTGCAGTTGCTGGGTGAGGCGCTCGATCTGCTGTTGCTGGGCGGCGAGAGCATCCTTCAGGGCCTGGACATCCGCCACGGTGACGGATGGAGCTGGGGGTGGTGTGGCCGCCGCTGGGGCAGCGGTCGCGGGAGTTTCTGCCCAGGCAGTCGCGGTGAGAGCCGCGAGAGCCAGTGCTGTGAATAGTCTTTTAGTTGGTTTCATGGAAGTTCAATCCTCTCCTTCTTTGGTTTTGTCTGCTTTGGTTTTGTCTGCTTTTGTTGTTTGTCAAACAAGCTTTGCCGGGGAAGACTACAAAACTCTTTTTTGATCGGGTGCAGCATGGCCATGCCACGATCAATCGGCCCTTTATACTATACAATCTATTATTACAATCGATGTAGTAGGGATTAGTCGAAACAAAGTTCTCCCCCTAGTCCTTAGTTAAACCAGCGTTTCAATTTCCGAAGCTGGGGGAAACAACTCCCGATGAGGCTAGACTGACGGCGTCAGGCCCCACCCGTGCTGCAAACGGCGTTCCATGGACTCGAACAGCATGCCATCGACCACGTAGTCGACGGCAATGATCAGAATCAAGACGGCGATGACGGCGCTCAAGTGGTTGAGGTATGGTCCCATCATCAATACGTGGCCGAGTCCCAGACTCAAATAAAGTATTTCAGCGGTGATCAGAGAGCGCCAGGCAAAGACCCATCCCTGCTTCAGGCCGGAAGCGATGAAGGGAAGGCTAGCAGGCAAGAGCACAAACCAAAATAGTTGAAATCCACTAGCGCCGAGGTCCGTTCGAGCCATGCCGTAAATCCGGGGCGTCTGCTTGCGCTGGTCCGCCGTGGCCAGGGTCACCGATAACAGCGATCCCATAACGACGAAGAGAATGGCATTCCGGCTGAGTCCGAACCAGAGCAAGGCCAGAGGCCGCCAGCAGACGCCGGGAGGGCCGAGCAGGAGGCGTCTATTCACCCTTCGAGCCTCCGACAACCATGGGCAGGATGCTACCCCTGGGTTTGTCTTTGTCTTTATTGTCTTTATTTTTGTCTTTGTCCCTCGCTCGATCTCTTTTTTTGGATTTACTCTTACCCTTCGCGGAACGAGGAGCCGGGACAGAGATGAGATCGGCCAACGTGGTGTTTTCCAAAATATGAGCGGCGGCGTCGCGCACGTCGAGAAAGACCTGATACAGAGCACGATGAGGCAGGTCGCGGTCGATAAGCACGCGCAGCTGCTCGGCATCGCCAAAGGGGGCGAGCGGACCATCGATCAGGCGCATAATCTCGCTCAGCCGAATGTCGCCGGGATCGCGGCGCAACTGGTAGCCGCCCTTGGCACCCCGGACGCTCTCCACCATGCGCGCATTCTTAAGTTCGAGAAGGATGAGTTCGAGGAACTTTTCCGGGAGATCTTCTTCGTAGGCAATCTCGCGAATCTTGATGGCGCCCTGGTGGTGATGGCGGGCGAGCATCATCATGGCCTGCAGTGCATAGAGTCCCTTTTGAGAGATTTTCATGGCTCGCCATTATGCCATAAAGTCCATTGCATTAGTGGACTTTATTGACGTACCGGACTCGGCAATTGCAGGTACGTTGCGGCGGCCGCGCGGAACCGCTTTACCAAGTCCTTAATTCCTAGCGAGTTAATAGCGTCTGTGCAAGCTCCTGCACCAGGCTGGATGTGCATCGGATTGCAGATGGTATCGATGAAAGACTCCCGGGCATGGCGTTTTCCTCAGGATTGAGGGTGGGGTTGGGAGCCTACGCGCAAGACCTGCACGGTGATGTTATCGGGGCCGCCGCGTTGCCGAGCCAGATTCACCAGGATGGCGCAGCAGGCGGCCGGGGCATTGCTTGTGACTG
>Ga0302180_10002788_pt1 | contig 13515 bp, 10 predicted proteins | sample I_Palsa_E3_2_FD_200575 | JGI IMG/M metagenome (GOLD analysis project Ga0302180, IMG submission 200575) | Peat permafrost microbial communities from Stordalen Mire near Abisko, Sweden - I_Palsa_E3_2 | ecosystem: Environmental > Terrestrial > Soil > Palsa > Peat permafrost | place: Sweden... | reverse complement strand
AGCGCGGCGGCGATGAAGCAGTGGCGCGACGACCTCGCCGGCATGGGCTACCGCTTTCAATTCATTACGCTCGCGGGCTGGCACGCGTTGAATCTTTCCATGTTCGAATTGGCCTGCGCCTATCGCGAGGAGGGCATGCTCGGCTATTCCCAGCTGCAGCAGCGCGAGTTCGGGCAGGAATCCGCGGGTTATCGGGCAACCAAGCACCAAGCCTTTGTCGGAACCGGGTACTTCGACGCCGTGCAAACGGCGATCACCGCCGGCGCGCATTCCACCGGCGCCATGGAGGGCAGCACCGAGGCCGAGCAATTCACGCAGCCGGCTTCCGGAGCGGCGCCGAAACGCGTTGTCGCGTAGCCGGCCAGGGTATGGCCGCCGTTGCGAGCTTGCCTAGGACAGTCGTGACCGCAAAAGATCATGCGGCGGCGATTGCCGAGCAATTCAAGGACTACAACGAGGAATTCGGCCGCATCACGCGCCGCGCGGCCATCAATTTCCTGACCGAGGACTGGTTCTCGGCGCAGCTCGATGCGGTCGCGCGCATCGAGCTGTACGAACAGCGGGTCGCGCGCTGCGTCGCCACCATCGGCAGCGAGCTGCGTTCGCGGATCACCGACATCGCCCTGTGGACGGAGATCAAGCGCGCCTACGATGTGATCGTCGCACGCCGCCCGGACAGCGATTTCTACCGCACGTTCTTCAATTCCGTGGCGCGCGATTTGTTCGGCACGGTGGGTGTGAACTCCGAGGTGGAATTTTGCGCCACCAACGTGGGGCGCGCCTCGGGAACGGTGCCGATCAAGGTGTACCGGATCGGAAGCTCGCTGCCGGCAACGGTGCGCGAGGTGTTGCACGATCTGCCGTTCGGCGCCGCCATCGAGAATACCGACGGTGCAGTGCACCGGGTCAGCGCCGAAATCGGCCGATACTTCAACACCGGCCGTCAAAGCGCGGCTCCCGAATCCATCGAATTGATCGAGCCGGTGTTCTACCGCGGCCTGCATGCCTTCATCGTCGGCCGCCTCATCGGCGACAGCTCGATCACGCCGATGGTCATCTCGTTCACGAACTCACCGCAGGGCGTACACGTCGACGCCGTGATGCTGTCCAGCGCCGAGGTGGGATCGCTGTTCGGTTATTCCCGATCTTACTTTCACGTCGACCTCCCGGTGGTCAGCGCCGCAATCACCTTGTTGCGCTCCTTCATGCCGCGCAAGCCCATCGATGAGTTGTACACCGTGCTGGGGCGCGCCAAACAGGGCAAGACGGAGCGATACTTCGCACTGCAGCGCCATCTCGAAAGCTCCATCGACAGTTTCGTGCATGCCCCCGGCGACCGCGGCTTGGTGATGATCGTGTTCACGCTGCCGTCTCACGATCTCGTGTTCAAGGTGATTCGCGATCGCTTCGGCGCGCCGAAGACCAGCACGCGCGAGGACGTCATCGAGCGCTATCAGTTCGTCTTCCGGCATGACCGGGCCGGACGCTTGGTCGATGCACAGGAGTTCAGGCGGTTGCGCCTGCCGCGCGCACGCTTCATGCCCGCCCTGGTCGAGGAGTTGCTCGGCGAGGCGCGCCAGAGCTGCCGCATCGAGGGAGACGATCTCATCGTCGAGCACTGCTACATCGAACGTCGCTTGAGGCCGCTGAATTTGTACCTGCGCGAAGCCGACCCGGCGGCGGCCGAGGCTGCAGTGATTGACTACGGCAACGCGCTGCGCGATCTGGCATCGAGCAATGTGTTTCCGGGCGATTTGCTGTTGAAGAATTTCGGCGTGACCAACCACGGCCGCGTGATCTTCTACGACTACGATGAGCTATGCCTGGTGTCGGACTGCGTGTTCCGCGACCTACCGCAGCCCACCAGCGCTGAAGAGGAAACCAGCGCCGAACCATGGTTCTACTGCGGCCCGCGCGACGTGTTCCCGGAACAGTGGCTGCAGTTTCTATCGATCCCCGCGCAGTTGCGCGAGGTATTCCTGCGCCAGCATGCGGAACTTCTGACCGCCGCGTGGTGGCGCGCAGTGGCCGCGCTGTCACCCGCCATGGTCGCCGCCACCGCAGCGCAAACATCGCAAGCCGTCTCCGCGGCCTCCCCCGCTTCCGCCCCCGTCGCATAGTGCTGCCGCGCTCGGGCGCTTACTTTGCGACGAAGGCCGGGATGATTTCGGGGACCAGGTACTGCTGAATGATGACGATGACCACCAGCACCAGGGTGAGCACGACGCTGTGCAGGAAGGTGCGCGCCACCACCAGCCCCTCCTTGCCCTTAAGGTCGGTCACGGACACTCCGGTGGCGATGTTCTGAGGCGAGATCATCTTGCCGAGCACCCCGCCCGAGGAGTTGGTGGCGGCGAACAGCAGAGGATTGAGCTGCAATTGCCTCGCCGCCACCACTTGCAGATTCCCGAACAGCGCGTTGCCCGAGGTGTCGCTGCCGGACAGGAATACCGCGACCCAGCCGAGGAAGGGCGAGAACAAGATAAACCAATGACCGGTCGATGCCACGGCAAGCCCCAAGGTGTAGGCAAGTCCCGAGTAGTTCATTACGTAGGCCAGGGCGACGATGAGCATGACGGTCACAACCGCCTGCCATATCTGACGGATGGTGCGGGTGAAGCATCTCGCGACTTCCACAGGCGCCATCCTGACGAACAGCGCCGTGATCAGCGCCGCCACCAGCAGCGCCGTGCCGGCGCTTAAGGGTTGAAAGGTCCACACTGCGGCATACGGCTTGTCGTGGTACAGCGTGATCGACACCGCCTTGTCCAAGCCCGGCCAGGGAATCGCCTGTTGGCCGATCGTGGCCACCTTCTTGTAAGTCCACACGATCACTGTCGCCGTCACGATGAGCCAGGGCATCCAGCCCTGCCAGGCCGGCACCGCCTTGGGGGCAGTCGCGCCAGCCGCTTCGGATTGAGGCGAAATGGCGAATTGCGGATCCGGCGCCGGGCGCCAGACCTGCAGGAACAGCAGCGTCGCGGCCAGCGACACCAGCGCCGCGAATACGTCAGTCAGGGTGTAGTCCAGGTAGTTCGATGCCCCGAACTGGGCCAGTCCGAAGCTCAGTCCGGAAACCAGCAGCATCGGCCACAGCGAGCGGATGGAGCGCCAACCGCCGTAGATCCCCATGACATAGAAAGGCAGGAATGCGGCGATGAACGGTAGCTGACGCCCGACCATCGCCGCCAGCTCCTTCGCGGGAAGCCCGGTCACCGCGCCCAACACGGTCACCGGCGTGCCGAGCGCGCCGAAAGCCACCGGAGTGGTATTGAAGATGAGCACCAGCACCAGCGCCTCGAGCGCGGGAAAGCCCACCATGATCAGCAGGGAAGCGGTGATGGCGACCGGCGCGCCGAAGCCGGCAATGCCCTCGAGCAAGGCTCCGAACGAAAACCCGATCGCGATCAGCACTACGCGCTTGTCGTTCGGCAGATGGCGGATGATCCATGCGCGAAACGCGTCGAAACGCCCGGACGAGACCGCGATGTTATAGACCCATAGCGCATTGATGACGATCCACATCACCGGCCAAAGGGCAAATACGGCGCCGTTGAATGCCGCGGCGAATGCCGTTACGGCCGGCATTTGCCACACACCCACTCCGATCAATAAGGCAAGGATCAGGCCCGCCAGCGCCGCCTGCCATGCCGGGCGTTTTACCAACCCGAGCAGGACCAGAACAGTGACGATGGGAAGGATGGCGACCAAGAAGGATAAACCTAGGTTGTCGCCGACGGGGGTCAACAATTGGTGGAACATTCATTCTCTCCCGTTGCGTCTCGCGCTTAGGCCTTGGGCTTCAAATCGAACCACACCTCCAACGTTTTCCCGTCCGGCATGGGGCCGATGGTGGGTATCGTGGCAATCCAGGGGGTTCCGTCCCAGGCCGTGAAATCGAGCTCATGGTCGGAATGATCCTCGCTGCTCTCTCCTTCCTTGAAATGCGCAAAGGTGAAGCTGATCATTCCGCTGTGCACATTGGTGTGCGAGATGCACTTCGCGGACCAATTCACGTTGTCCCAGCCGATGTACTCCAGCTTTCCGTCATCGTGAGCGCTGGTGCCCGGATCAGGTCCAACCAGGTGAAAATCGGGATCCGTGGTCGCAGTGTTGCGGCCCTCGATCGATACGCGGCTGGCGACATTCTTCAGACTCGCGGTCCAGTGCTGGTGATCCCACTGCGTGATCTGGATGATCTTGGACTTGCCCGGCGCCATTGCCGTGGCGTCCGCGCGGGCTCTGATGAAAGCCGCCTGGCTGAGAACGGCAGCGCTCAAGGCGTATTTCACGAATTGGCGGCGATCATTCATAAACATCCCCCCGTTGTCATTATTGGCTTGGCATAGGTTCCTCCACCTATCCCGGTGTTGTAAATCCCCCTCCCCTCGGCACGCACCCGGTTTTCATGGGATCATCCATAAATCATGAGCCTGCCCCTGCTGCATCGGCGCCTGCTTCGATACCTATTGCCGGCCGCCATGTTGATATGCGTGGCAGGCTGGGCACCGGCCGCTCAGTCCATCGTCCGCGACCTTCCTCCTGGATTGCAGATTCCGGCGGCGGCGCAAGCCGGCCCGGATTTCGATGTCGACAAGGCAACTGACGCCTACCTCAACCTGCTCTCCCCGGAGCAGCGCAGCCTGTCGGATCGCTACTTTGAAGGCGGCTACTGGATCCAGCTCTGGGAGTTATGCTGGAGCGTGGCCATTTGCGTGCTGCTGCTGGCGAGCGGTGCCTCGCGGCGCATGAGCGAGCTGTCGCAGCGGCTGAGCAGGCACAAATGGGTCAGCACGCCGATCTACATCGTGCAATTCCTGGTCGCGCTGTTCGTGCTCAGTCTGCCCTTGACCCTGTACACCGACTTTTGGCGCGAGCATCAGTATGGCTTGAGCGAACAGGCCTTCGGCGGATGGGTGCGCGACCAACTGGTGATAGCGGGGGTCAACACGCTGGTTGCCGCGGTGATACTCACTCTCATCTACGCCGCAGTACGACGTGCCGGCAGCCGGTGGTGGATCTGGGCGACTGGCGCCACCTTCGTGGTGTTCATGGTGTTTCAGTTGATCGCACCGGTATACATCCTGCCGCTGTTGAACGACTACAAGCCGCTGCCGGAGGGGCCGGTGAAGCAAGCCGTGCTCTCACTGGCACACGCCAACCAGGTGCCCACCGATCATGTGGAATGGTACGACGCGTCCAAGCAAACCACCCGGCTCAGCGCCAACGTTGCCGGCCTTGCAGGCACCACCCGCATCGCGCTCAATGACAATCTGTTGAACAAGTCCTCGCTGCCGGAGATCAAGGCGGTGCTGGGCCACGAGATGGGCCATTACGTTTTGAACCACGTGTGGAAAGAGCCGATTCTTCTGGCCTTGATGGTCGGTTTCGCATTTGCGCTGCTGAGCGTCGGGTTGGACCGCGCGCTGGTGCGCTTCGGACCTCGGCTAAAAATTGCGGAACGCGCCGATCCGGCGGGTCTGCCGCTGGTCTTCGCCCTGTTCTCGGTGATCTTTTTCCTGCTGACGCCGCTGCAGAATCTGATCATCCGCAGCTATGAGGCGGAAGCCGATGCCTTCGGCCTGAATGCCTCGCGCGAGCCGTATGGCTGGGCGATGGCCGCCATGCGTCTGTCGACCTATCGCAAGATCAGTCCGGGGAAATTCGAGGAATTCGTTTTCTACGATCACCCCAGCGGCTATCAGCGCGTTCATGCCGCCATGATCTGGCTGAAGGAAAATCAGCGGCTCATCGGGGCGACGGATGAGAAATCTGAGACAGCCCCTCCCGCGCCCGGCCAACCCTAGGCCAACCGCCGCCATCGCCCTGCAAGCAATGCGTTTTGTCGTATTAGCAGGAGGATTACTAATTGCGTTCAGCGCGGTCGCTGAGCACGAGGCGCCGGTCGAGCACCTCGCGAGCAAGCTGTACACGCTGCACACGGCCGCGGGGGATGCCCAACTGCCGCTCGAGGCCTCGGAGAACCTTGAACGCGAGCATGCGGAAATCACCCGCGCCGTCATGATTTTTCACGGCAAGGGGCGCAACGTGGAAGGCTATTACAAGGCTCTGCGCAGCGCCGCGCCCGAGCTTCGGCACGTGATCTTGCTCGCCCCGCAGTTTCTGCGTGAGGAAGATGCCAAGGCGCATCGGCTGCCGAAGGAGGTGCTGCGCTGGCACGAAGGTTCCTGGTCAGCCGGATGGCCCGCCGAGTCCCCCGTTGCAATCAGCACTTTTTCCGTCATCGATGCCCTGCTGAGCGATCTGGCTAATCGCGCCAATTTTCCCAATCTCACCACCGTGGTGCTGTTCGGGCACTCCGGAGGCGGCCAGCTGCTCAACCGATATGCCATCGTCGGCACGGCGCCGGCGGCATTGGCCGCTGCGGGCATCCATGTGCGCTTCGTGATCGCGAATCCTTCGAGCTACCTGTATTTCACGGACGATCGTCCGCAACCGGACGGCAGCCTGGCGCCCTATCGCGGGGAGGCCTGCCGTGAATTCAATCGCTGGCGATATGGGCCTCTAGGGGCGCCCGACTACGTGGTCGACCCATCGCCGGAAGCCTGGCAGAAGCGCGAATCCGCCTACGCCAACACCGATACCGTGTATCTGCTTGGCGAGGAAGACACGGATCCCAACCAGCGCGACTTGGATACCTCCTGCGGCGGCGAAGCTCAAGGCAAGCAGCGGCTCGACCGCGGCAAGGCATACTTCCGCTATCTCAAGGGCCGGCACGCGCAGGATTTTCACCAGCAGCTTTGGTTCGTGCCCGGCGTCGCGCATGTGGGCAGCCGCATGGTTGAGTCTGCCTGCGGCGTGGCGGCCGCGTTCGATGCCGGCCGATGCGCCACCCAGGGCGGGGATGGAGCGAACTAGCGCATCCGATCGGGGGACATGGCGCGCAATATCCCCGAGCGAAGCCACTGCGTGGCTGGCGCCGCTCAGCGTGCGATGGTGGTTTGCCGGCGGCTGGGCGATCGACCTTCACGCCGGCGCCCAAAGCCGTCCGCATGCAGATCTGGACGTCGGCATCTTGCGGCGTGACGTGCGTGAAGTCCTGGCGGTGTTCTCATCCTGGGACGTGTACGCAGCCGAAGCCGGCAGCCTCACTCGCCTGAATGCGGGCGCCCTCCCGCGCAGCAGCGTCAACTCGCTGTGGTGCCGGCCGGCGGGCACGACCGAGTGGCTGGTGGAATTCTTGCTCGACGACGCCATGGAGGATGAGTGGGTGTTCCGGCGCCAACCCGACATTCGCCGGCAGCTTGCCAGCATCGTGCGCCATACCCCGGAGCGCCTGGCGTATCTCGCACCGGAAATTCAACTTCTGTACAAGTCCCGCAAATCACGCGCGCGGGATGAGGCCGATTTTCGCCTGCTAGCGCCCCTGCTCGATGACAACGCGCGGGACTGGCTGAGCGACGCTCTGGCGCGAACCGATCCCTGCCACGCCTGGATCGCGGATCTTAAGTCCGCAGGTAACTTGCGCCGTTCAAGTCGATGATGCTGCCGGTCATCGCGGCCGGTGCGTCCAGCGCGCAGAATGCGGCGGCCTGCGCAATCTCCTCCGGGCCGGCGACTCGTCCCAGCGGGTGCTGCGCCAGGAGTTCGGCGCCAGCCGCGCCCGCGAGGTGAGCCGCGGCCATCTCCGTCTCCACCCAGCCGGGCGCGAGGCAGTAGACGTAGATCCCGCGCGGAGCAAGCGCCTTGGCGAGCGACTGGCTGAGCGAATTCAAGGCCGCCTTGCTCGCCCCATACGCGGGTGCGTCCGGCTCGCCGCGGAACGCGCCGCGCGAGGAGATATTGACGATGCGGCCGCGGCCCCAACTCCGAGAGCGCCGTTCCGGAAGGGAAGACATTGCCTGCGCGGCGCGCAGCGACAGATTGGCAGGCCCCAGGAGATTGGTCGCCAAGGTGGACTGCCACGCGTCCTGCCACTCCTCCACGCCAACCGCCAACGGGGGGTGCTCGCGGTAAATTCCCGCATTATTGACCAACAGGTCGATGCGTCCGAATGTCTCGGATACATCGCCCCATAGGGCCGCGGTGGCGGCTGCGTCCGCAAGATCCGCGCTGAACAGTGCGTGTCCGCGGCCGGCGAGCTTGCCCAAAGTCTCACGCGCCGCAATGTGGTTGCTCTGATAGTGAACCGCGACCCGCACTCCACGCAGGGCGAGCACAAGCGCGATGGCGCGGCCGATACCGCGGGAAGCGCCGGTCACCAGCGCCGATATCCGTCGAGTGCTTTTGGTCATGGAGCCGATACTAACCCGTCAGCGCCTGATCGATCGAGTCGCACTCCCGGTCGCTGAGCGTGAATTCGAAGATCGCAAGATCCTCGCGCATGTGGGCGTCGGAGCGGGTGCCGGTCAAGGGCACGACGCGCACTTGGGTCAGATACCGAAACAGGATCTGCGCCGGCGTTCGTCCGTGGATCATTGCAAGCGACTCGATGGTCGCACCGCCAAGCACGCGCGGATTGGCCGTCAAGGTCCAGAAGCTCTGATAGGTAACTTTTTCCTGCCTGCAAAACGCGCGGATCTCGCGGTCGAAGCCACTGTCGGCATGGAAACGGTTCTGCAACACGGCCGGCTTGATGCGGGCCGCGGCATACAGATGCTGGAAATCCGCCAGGCTGTAGCAGTTGCTGATTCCGGCCTGGCGCGCGCCTCCTGCCTCCACGATGGCTTCGATGGCGCTCCATGCCTCCAGGGTTTGCTGCGCTGTGGGCAGAGGTGAATGCAGCACCAAGCAGTCCAGATAATCGGTCTGCAGATTTCGCAGCGAGGCGGCGAAGGACTGCTTCACCTGCGCCGCGAGCGGCGCCTCAGGATCGTAGGGAATTCGCGCCGGATCCTGGCCAGGGACCTGCGTGAACTTGCTTTGCAAGTACACAGCGGAGCGCGCGAGTCCTGGGCCCAAGCAGGCGGCAAGCCCTGCGCCCACGCCGGCCTCGTCGTAGTGTTTGGGCTGGCAGGCCGTATCCAGTCCCCGAAAGCCCTGACGCAATGCGAGCGCAACCAGGCGCGCGGTGTCCTCCCCTTTCCAGGCCGTGCCATACAGCATCCGCGGCATATCGGCGCTCATGCGCCATTGTAGTACCCTGCGTCGAATGAAGAGAAGGCAACTCCTGCGCAGCGCCGCCGCCCTGCCGCTATTGTCCGGCGGGTTGGCGGCTCTGCTGGGCGCGGCAGCGGGGCCCGAGCCGGCCCGGCGACGCCTGCGGCCCTCCGATTCGGCATGGCCCAGCGCGCCAAGCTGGGCGAAGTTGAAGCAGGACGTGGGCGGCAATCTGATCGAGGTGCACGAACTGTTCGGGTCGTGCCGCGCGCAGCCTAACGGTGCTGCCTGTCTCGATGCGCTGAAGAATATGCGCAACCCCTATTGGATTGGCGATCAGCCCGCGGGCACCGAGGTTTCCGGGTGGTTGGATGCCTGGACGCCTGCCCCGAGCGTTTACGCCATCAAGGCGCGCAACGCCAGGGACGTTGCCGCCAGCATCAATTTTGCCCGCGACAATAATCTCAGGCTCGTCGTCAAAGGCGGCGGCCATAGTTATCTGGGCACTTCGAATGCAAAGGACTCCCTGCTCATTTGGACCCGTGGAATGCATTCGGTCACGCTGCACAGCGACTTTGTGGCACAGGGCTGCGCCGGCTCAGCCGCGCCCGTTTCCGCCGTCAGCACCGAAGCCGGCGCAATGTGGATGGATCTGTACGACGCTGTCACCACGCTCGGCGGCCGTTACGTCCAGGGCGGCGGCTGCACCACGGTGGGCGTGGCCGGGCTGGTTCAGAGCGGCGGATTCGGCTCATTTGCCAAGGGCTTCGGCACGGCGGCATCGGGGCTGATCGAGGCTGAAGTCGTGACCGCCGACGGCCAGGTTCGCATCGTCAATGCCTGTAACGAGCCCGATTTATTCTGGGCGATCAAGGGCGGCGGCGGCGGCACATTCGGTGTGGTTACCCGGCTAACCCTGCGCACGCATGAGCTGCCGACATACTTCGGCTATGTGGGCGGGAAAATCCGCGCGTATTCGGACGCGGCATTCCAGCAACTCATCGCGCGCTTCATCGACTTCTTTCGCACCCAGCTGCTGAATCCACACTGGGGCGAGCAGGTGAAAGTGAGTCCCGACAATACCTTCCAACTCTCGATGGTGTGTCAGGGACTCGACGATGCGCAGGTGCGCGCGCTATGGCAGCCGTTCTTCAACTGGGTTGGATCGTTGCCGGGCGATTATCTGGTCCTCTCGCCGCTTCATTGCGGCGCCGATGACTCGCGCGGATGGTGGAACGTCGCGCACAACAGTTCGATGTACCGGGATACCCGGGTGGGCGCTCCCACGCATCATGGCTGGTGGCATGGCGACCAGGATCAGGTGGGCGTATTGCTGCACGGCTTCGAGTCGATTTGGCTGCCCGCGGCCACCCTCGACGGCCCCCGTCCGCCGCTGGCTGACGCGCTGTTCGCCGCCAGCCGCCATAAGCAGGTGCAGCTGCATATCAACAAGGGTCTGGCCGGCGCGCCGCCCGAAGCGCTCGCGGCAACGCGCCAGACCGCGACTAATCCGGCGGTGCTCGATGCCTTTGCACTGGCCATCATCGCCGATGCCGAGCGGCCGTCCTATCCGGGCCTCGAGCGGCCCGCGATGGACCTCATCGCGGCTCGCAACGATGCCCGCGATATTGATCTGGCGGCGGCCGAGCTTGCCAAGATCGTGACCAATCCAGGATCCTATGTGTCCGAGAGCAATTACTTCAACCGCTCTTGGCAGCTCGCCTACTGGGGCGGCAATTATCCGCGCTTGGCGCAAATCAAGTCCCGATACGATCCGAGTGGGCTATTTTTCGTCCATCATGGCGTGGGCAGCGAGGACTGGAGCGCCGACGGATTCACGCGCCTCTAGGCGGGCCAAACCCAGTTTCTGATCTCCGGCATGTCCTGTCCGTAGCGGTCGATGTATTGCTTGTGCGCGATCAATTTGTCGCGCAGCTGCTGCTTCAGATACACACCCGGGCTGCCGGTCTGCGGCACGCGGTCGATGACATCCATCACCAGATGAAAGCGGTCCATATCGTTCAGCACGGTCATGTCGAAGGCGGTGGTGATGGTTCCCTCCTCCTTGTAGCCGCGCACATGCAGATTGTCGTGATTGCGGCGCCGGTAGGTCAGCCGATGGATCAGCCAGGGATAGCCGTGGAAGGCAAAGATGATCGGACGGTCGACCGTGAACAGCGAATCAAAATCCTTGTCGCTGAGGCCATGCGGATGCTCGGAGGTCGGTTGCAGCTTCATCAGATCGACGACATTGACCACGCGCACCTTTAAGTTGGGCAGGTGCTCGCGCAGGATGGACACGGCGCCCAGCGTCTCGAGCGTAGGCACATCGCCGGCGCAGGCCATGACCACGTCCGGGTCGCTCTGCTGATCGTTGCTGGCCCATTGCCAGATGCCGATGCCCTCGCTGCAATGCTCGATGGCAGCATCCATCGACAGCCATTGCGGCGCCGGATGCTTTCCCGCGACCACGACATTGACGTAATGGCGGCTGCGCAGGCAATGATCCATCACCGACAACAGGCAATTGGCGTCCGGCGGCAGATACACCCGCACGATCTCCGCCTTCTTATTCACCACATGATCGAGGAAGCCGGGATCCTGATGCGTGAATCCGTTGTGGTCCTGGCGCCAAACATGCGAGCTCAGCAAATAATTCAGCGAGGCGATCTTGCGGCGCCATTCCAGGCCCGCGGTGACCTTGAGCCACTTGGCATGCTGGTTGAACATGGAATCCACGATATGAATGAAGGCCTCGTAGCAATTGAATAGGCCGTGCCGGCCGGTCAGCAGGTAGCCCTCGAGCCAGCCCTCGCACTGATGCTCGCTGAGCATTTCCATGACCTGGCCGCTGCGTGCCAGGAACTCATCATTGTCGACCGTGGCCGCTTCCCACTGGCGATTGGTCACCTCGAATATCGCTTCCAGCCCATTGGAGAGGGTTTCATCCGGCCCAAAAATCCGGAAATTGCGCCGCTCCGCATTCAGCTTCAGCACATCGCGCAGGAATTTTCCCAGCACATGCGTATCGCCGATGCCGGCAACGCCGGGTTTGGCCACATCGACGGCATAATCGGCAAAATTCGGCATGCGCAAGTCGCGCAGCAGCAAGCCGCCGTTGGCATTGGGATTGGCCCCCATGCGTCGCTCGCCTGCGGGCGCAAGCGCCGCCAGTTCCGCAATCAAGCGGCCTTGCGCGTCGAACAGCTCCTGGGGGCGGTAACTGCGCAGCCATGCCTCGAGCTGGCGCAGATGCTCGGGGTTCTTTGCCGGATCGGAAAGCGGCACTTGATGGGAGCGGAAGGTTCCTTCGACCGCGACGCCGTCGACGAATTTCGGACCCGTCCAGCCCTTGGGCGATGCGAATACGATCATTGGCCAGCGGGGCCGGTCGACGGCCCCGTGTTCGCGCGCCTGCGCCTGAATTTTCCTGATCTCCTCGATCACCGTGTCCAGAGTCGCAGCCATCGCCGCATGCATGAGCGTGGGATCGTGGCCTTCGACGTAGTACGGTGTCCAGCCATAGCCGCGCAGCAACTGCTCCAGCTCCTCGCGTGAAATGCGCGCAAGAATGGTCGGATTCGCGATCTTGTATCCATTGAGATGCAGGATGGGCAGCACGGCGCCGTCGGTGACGGGGTTCAAGAATTTGTTGGAATGCCACGACGTGGCCAAGGGCCCGGTCTCCGCTTCGCCATCGCCGATGACGCAGGCGACAGTGAGCTCTGGATTGTCGAATACCGCGCCGAAGGCGTGACTCAAGGAATAGCCCAATTCACCGCCCTCGTGAATCGAGCCCGGGCATTCGGCTGAGGCGTGGCTGGGTATTCCGCCGGGAAACGAGAATTGCGTGAACAGCCGCTTCAAGCCCGCTTCGTCCTGACTCACGGCCGGATAGACTTCGCTGTAGGTACCTTCGAGATAGGTGCCGGCCACCACCGCAGGACCGCCGTGCCCAGGGCCGGACATGTAGATCATGTCCAGGTCGTATTTCTTGATGGCCCGGTTCAGATGGGTATAGATGAAGTTCTGTCCCGGCGTGGTGCCCCAGTGACCCAGCAGCATCCGCTTGATGTGCTCAAGGGACAGTGGTTCCTTCATCAGTGGATTGCCGCACAGATAAATCTGTCCCACCGACAGATAATTCGCCGCCCGCCAGTACGCGTCGATCTTGCGCAGCAGCTCAGAATCGGGCGCCGCCTCAGCCTGTTGTTGCACTTGCCCCTCCTTCATCAGCGTAAATCGAGCACGCGCACGGTCAGGCGCGCGATCACCGATTCCTCATCCGTGCGAATCACCCGCACAGTTACCCGCGCGCCCTCACTCGAGATGACGCCGGCATTTTCCCGATTGCGTGCATCGTCCACGCTGACCCCGAGAAATTCGAGGCCATCGCAAATGCGGCGCCGTATGGGTGCGGCGTTCTCGCCAATCCCGCCCGCGAACACCAGCGTG
>Ga0302180_10002787_pt1 | contig 13516 bp, 14 predicted proteins | sample I_Palsa_E3_2_FD_200575 | JGI IMG/M metagenome (GOLD analysis project Ga0302180, IMG submission 200575) | Peat permafrost microbial communities from Stordalen Mire near Abisko, Sweden - I_Palsa_E3_2 | ecosystem: Environmental > Terrestrial > Soil > Palsa > Peat permafrost | place: Sweden... | reverse complement strand
ATTCCGCACTGCTCGAACTGCCGCTCGGCCTTGCTTTCTTCGTTGGCAACTGCAATCCAGGGCAAGCTCGGGTGGCCTTCGATGACTCTGAAACCGCAGCTCGCGAGCAGGCGTGCAGCCTGTGGTTTGACCATGTGAATGTGAGCCCGCAATCGGGAAAACACGTCTCCTGCGCGTAACAGGCGCAAAACCGCGTGCAGAGCCAACTCTCCGATTTGAAGTGGAGGCACCAGTTCCCGAATTCGTGAGGCCAATTCCGGAGAAGCCACAGCGAAGCCGGCGCGTAACCCTCCCCACGAGTAGGCCTTGGTGAATCCCCGCAGCACTACAAGATTGTTGACCCGGTTCACCAGGCGCACTGCGCTGTATGCCGGACCTGGATACGGCGCAGCGCTTTCGTCGATAAGGACGACGGTGCCCGCACGTGAAGCGAATCCAATCAACGTTTCCAATTCGTCGAGGTCCAGGAACTGGCCGGTGAAAGTTGGGCGGTCCAGGTGCAGCATGGCGAATTCGCGGGTCTCCAGGGCAGCGCGCACGCTTGCGATATCGTCGGGCACAACACGAACATCAATTCCCCGGTTGACGGCCCAAGCTTCCAAATCGCCATGAGTTAACTCCGGAGCAACGATGGGCGCACCGTCCGCCAGATCACACAGGTATTTCAAGAATCCAGTGACACCGGCGGCAAACGTGACTTGTGGAGAGCGTAGGAGACAGCCGAAGTGTTCGGCTACCACTTCCACACCGCGTTCTGCACCAAAAGGATCGTAGACTGGATAGTTGCCGACGAGTTCTGATCCGAGGTGCGCGGTGGATTGGATAACTTGCTGCCACACCTCTGCCGGAGAGGGATCCAGCAACTCGGCTTCATCGGAAGCGTAGCGTAGATCGAGCTGAGACGGCGACTGCCTCCCCCACTCCGCGACAGCCAAAGATGCCGGGGGAGAGGGCAGCCGTCTTGCAACAACTTGTGTTCGTGCACTCTCAGCAGCGGCGGCGTTGCCGGGCGACAGGTCGCGGTCTACTTTCTCGATGACAAAACCGGAGGAACGTATGAGCGAAACCAACTCGGCCGGAGACAACTTGTGGAAATCGTAACTCGATGATGTCCCATTTCTGCTTCGGGGGGGGGCGATGATAGGGCGATACTGCGATTCAGAAGTGCTACTACCCCCACGCTTTTCGTTGGCTTCGGGAGAATAGTCGCGATCCAGCCAATAAAGAGACTGTTCCAGAACCAACATGCCGTTTTCGGCCAAGTGCCGCCGAATTTTCCTCAAGAGTCGTAGCCGAAAAGCATCAGGCCCCGAGCCAAAAGCGTGCAGGTAAACAATGGCGTCTACCTCGTTGAATGGCCAGTCATCACCATCAGACCCATCCCAGACATGCCATTCTACGGAGACTCCTTGCTGAACAGCGCGACGGCGGGCTTCTTCGATTGCTGCTTTGCAAACATCAACGCCGATAATCCTGAACCCAGCCTTGGCCAGGGCGATCGCGCGATCGCCTGCGCCACAACCCAGATCCACGACCCGGAGTCCGTATGACGGCAGAGTACGGCATAGATATGAAACCTCGACAGCGGTGCGCTCTGCCGCGTTGCCGCATTCTGTCCATGCCCGGAACTCCGGTTCGCAGTAATGAGGGTACTCGCACCCTGCCTTCGCCACTCTGGCGCACGTTTTTCCGTCTATCGGGCGCGAGCCCATGCCGTTTCTCGGATCGGTCGGCATTAGAGTTTCGCAGCCAGGATTTCCTGAAGTTTCAGTCCACTCGGTTTCTCCAGGGCTTTCGCCGAAGGTTCATAAAGGAAAAGCAAATGGCCGCTGGGGTCTTCCAGCGTGGCCACCGCTCCTATATCCGATCGAGAGACTTTCACGCTCGATTGTGCCTGCTTGCGAGATAGTTCCTTCACGGCCTCATCCACGCTCTTCACGTAGAGTGCGGGTGCGACACTCTGCATCGCCCGAAGATCGATTTCGCGTGGTGGACAGACATGTTCTTCAACTTGTTCGGGTGTCCGCTCTTCATAGATCCGGTGGGTCGTGACGAGCATGCCTCCCGTGTCGTACTTGACCACGCCGTCGGAGTCGGCAGGTCCGCTGCTGCAAGGTCCGCCTTCCAGATCGCGCAAGCCCAGGTAATCCTGGTAGAAGGTCTGCGTGGCGGCAGGATCCTTAACAAAAAAGAACACATAGATAAGGTCGCTGCCGTCCAGACCGACAGGGGAGCCATTTGAACCAGAGGAGGATGCGTGCTTGGGTGACGGCGCCGCGCCTTTGCCGTTGGAGCTTTTCCGTGCCCGTATCACGGCACGAATGCGATCGCCGCTTGGCCACGACATGGCATCCTCGTTTGGCTGGTAGAGCGTCAGCCAGTGCCCATCCGGATCGTAAAAGTCAGTGATCCCACCCGGCTGATACCAATCCGTTTTGGAGAACTGGACTCCTCGTGCCTCAATAACGGCGCGGACTGCATTGAGATCGTCCACAAGGAAAACGATGTCTGCCGAGTTGTCCTTTCCATTGGGCAGCGCGATGTTGTAATCGGCAGCGCGGTTGAGAGCCAGAATCACCTGGCCGCAATCGAACTTCACACATGCGGCATCTTCTTCGATGACGTGGAGTCCGAGCTGATTCTCGTAGAACTCGCGCGATTTGGCCAGGTCGTTAACGTAAATGAACAAATATACAACTCGAGTATCGGCTAACATTTCTGCACCTCCGGTATCCTTATTTCGATTGCGCGTCACAAACTGCACGATCCATAATCTCCATGACTTTGGCTCCGCTGCTCCAGCTCAAGCACTCCTTGGACGGTTCGTAAATACAAATTCGGTGGCCGGAAGGATCCTCGAAGCGAGCCGTAGCGCCGATTTCGCTGTGGGCAATCCGTGACCCTTGGAACGCGAGGCCGCGTTCGACCAGTGCCATACGGGCGGCTTCAATCTGCGGCGTGTAGAAAACAATCAGATAGGAGTCATACCGCGCGTGCCGCCCGTCCGGAGCCGTGCTTTTCTCTTCGAGCGCGAGAGTTACACTGCCTGTCGCGAAGCGGGCAGTTTTATTCTCCCGCCCCAGCATCTCCAAACCGAGAGTGTCGCGGTAGAAGGCGACGGAGGCCGAGAGTTCCGTAACCATCAAACGTAATTCCTGCACTGAAGGCCATGCCGCCTGCTCTCCGCCAGGTAATGGCGAGGAGAAAAGGAAGTGATGGCCATGAATATCTGTGACTAAGCCTTGCGCATCGACGGAACTGACGACGCGGTGATGACGCCAGTTTGCCAGCCTGGTGTTTCCACCGAAGACAGTGATCAGTCCGTCTGAAGTGTCGGTACTGAAACTGCCCGCGCTCGTCCAGTTCAGCGAGAGAATTAAGTTGACTGCGTCGTACTTGACAACGCCGTGCCGGTGGTGCGGCAAATGAGGCTCAATTTCCAAGACCGGTAAGCCAATCGCGTGCTCAAAGAATCCGCGTTCAGTCTCAAGTTGGCTGGTCTCGAAGAACACGTACATCAACGGCGCGCCGTGCAAGCTCACTTTTCCTCCTTTATTATTTGGGACGGCTCCTCTGACATACCCGGTCCCGAATGCGGTCCTTGAATCGCGCGGGATCAAAGGCACTCAGGGCAGCCGTTGGTTTGCCCTGCACAATGGACTCCGCAAGCACCTTTCCCAATCCCAATGCAGGCGGTAGTCCATGGCCGCCGCAACCGGCGATGACCCAGATGTTTCTTCCATCCAGCCACGGGCCCACGACAGGCTTGCCGTCCGCAGTTTCGTCCATGATGCCCGACCACTGTTGTTGCACTGTAAGCTCCGGAAAGCCCGGGAACGCATCCGGCAGAAATCGCAACAAAGCGGATTGAATCCTGGGATTCAATCCTTCCTGGGCGGTGGCCTCAGCCAATGGTTCCAGGTTGTGATAGCCGCCGAGCACAATGGCCCCATCGCCGGTCTGGCGCCAGTACAGAGTTCCCCAATCCACCGCAAGTCCTACACGGAAGATGGGGCGCATTTTCGTGGTGCAGACAACCTGTCCCCGTAACGGTGTCAATACGTGCTGAAGTTCGGGGAGAAACTCTGCTGTCTTCACATTGCATGCAAGCACAACATGGCGAGCATTCACTTGGCCCCTCGACGTGATCACGCGAATACCGTCACTTCGGGCGCCGCTGCTTTTCAGGCTTAAGGCCGGCGTGTCGAAAGCCAATACAGCGCCACGCCGGGCGGCCGCATTGGCCAACCCATAAACGAAACGGACGGGGTGGATGCTTCGGCCGCTTGGAAACCATCGTCCCCCTAGGAACTGATCGCTGATCCGAATACCGAGTAGGTCTTCGCATTGCCCATGATCGAGCCAGTGGAGTGGCGGAGCTGAACAGGGGCGCTTCGCGATCTCCTCGACGATCCTTTCCTCAATCTCATGCGAACTGGCCAATGCCAAGTGTCCAGGCTCGACGAATTCTGCGTCGATACTTTCGTTGTCCAAGACCGCCCGGATGAGGGTCGGATCCTCCAGAGCCGAGCTTCCGCAAAGCATGAATCCCGCGTTGCGACCGCTCGCGCCCCAACCAAGTTGCGACGCCTCCAGCAGAACGACACAGAATCCCAGCCTGACTAACCAGTAGGTGACGGCGACACCTAACACGCCGCCACCCACTACGACCACGTCCGAGGAGGTGGGAAGACTAAGAGCCCCCGCCGGCGGCTTCACCGCATTCTGGGAGAACCAATAGCTCGGTGTCTCCGCGGTCCTGTCGCTGGAAGATGCGCTCACTCTGCCAGTCCCGAAGCCGGCTTCAGGCCACACCAACCGGTGATGCCTCGTCCACTAGCAGCCGGTCGCGGTGCAAATCCTTTTGCACATTCAGGATTTGGAAAAGATCATCCGGAGGTTTGTTCAGTATGTCGGCGTAGATTTCGTCGTCTTTGGTGGCGACGATGTCAAACGCTGTCAACTCGCCCGGGATGAGATGGCCGATCTGTTTGCCGCTCTCTTCCAGAACCAGCTTGACCTTGCCGGTCGAGGAATGGAAATGAGTGCCAACCGGCGGGTAGTGGCCGACCGTGGCAGGTCCGAAAATCAACGGCTGGTCCGGGTCCGTGAGAACCGTGCCGAGTGCGGTTTGGATTTTCCAAGACACTCGCCAAATGGCGGTAGCCGGGAAGTCCGCCGCGCCCACGCCGTTCGACTTGACGATACCGTCATTGGGGCGACTGAAGTTCTGCTCGATGCGAATAGGGCCCAGAGCGGCCTGGATCAGTTCGCCTCCGTGCATTAGGATCTTCAGATACATTTCGTTCCGGCCATCTCCGTCCAAATCCATCCTTGGACTCCGGTGCATCAACACGATCCCGTTCTTTACGCTCATTTGGTAGTCTTTCACCATGCCGTCGACGGTCAGCAGGCAAGAGCAGACGCCCTTCAACAATTCCACTCCCCCGGTTCCGGGAAAATAGCTGTTGAATCCCCGCACCACCTCGGTGAATGAATCCCCAACCCGGTCGCCCTGCATCAAGCTGGCAATGCTGCTTAGCAACTCCTGGTACTCTGCGCTTTTCTGTACATCCACTTGTGATTGCTTCGATTGCCACTTAAAAATTTCGACAACCTTGACCTTGCCTGTGTCTGAATGCGCGCTGCGCAAGACTTCCACGGGATAATCGCCGGCAAAACCTCGGTCCCGCAGCAGTGACCACTTCGCCCGGACCTGGCCTACCAAAGCGTCTGCGCGAGTAGTATCGGTTTCGTAGGTTTCCATCTGAATCAACGACTCATTGCGATACAAATTTATTGACATGACCTCGCCCTCTCTTTTTCTCGAGTTTTTTGATTGTTGCCATGGATCCAAGGACAACGTAGCTTTATGGTGGGCACGGAAGCCGATCCACACCCTGAAGATCACTGCGATTCGCGTGAACAGAGACCGTGATTCGAGAAGGTTCCGCGACCAGTTTTACCGCCGCTCCAGCCAGGAACCCCAACTCTTGCGCCGTTGCCTCATCCAGCTTTACGTAACTCCATCCCACGCTAAGAACGTCTGCCCTGCTGCATCCTTCAGGGGCTCGCGCGCAGGCGCATCCATCTACCGTTAAAGCCTTCGTAGGCAGCCAATCCGGTACGTCCATTCTCTGAAGCACGATACGGTGTGAACCCACAATCGCCATTGATAGCCGATGGCCTCGCTTTATTCCCGAGGTCTTCCGGATTTCAATGGGGAACCTGATACAACCCACATTGCCGACATATCCGAAGGTTGTTACAGGCGCTGCGGCGTGACTTGCTTTCATTCCTTTGACCGTCCTGCTCCCATTGTTTGCTGCTGACAGCCCGAACTTTAGTAGGAGGAGCGTGCGAGTCGCTTCTCCAGTATTGCTAACTTGCTGACTTACCGGATACAGAACGGGTTTGGGCGGGCAGGCGAGTGCAGTATCGTTCAAACGTTGGCAACCAAAAAATCGGCGGACCTCGCGGTTAGTGCAGCGGTTTGGTCAGGGTGGTGAAGTCACGCATTCTTGGGCGGTTTGGAGGTTTGCAGTCTCTTTACCCCGGCCCAGTACAAGCACAGCTTGTGGCCGTCGGGGTCTTTTAGGAAAGCCTGCCGCCATCCCCACGGCATCAGTTCCGGCTTTTGCGAGAAGCGGACTCCGACCGCTTGAAGCCTCCGGCAGAGCTGGTCCAACTTCCGCACTTCCAAGTAAAGCCACACTCCCCCGGGCGGCCGGACCTCCGGCGATCGCGACAAGTGCAGCGCCAACGTGCTCTGGCTGTTTCTTGATCGCAAACGTGCATACTCACCGGGAATCTGATCAATTTCCTTAAAACCAAGGAGGTCGCGATAAAAATGGAGTGCTGGGTCCAGGACCTTCACGTGAATCAGTGCATGATTAAAGTTCACCGCCAGATGAACCCGACTCTTCTTGGTTTGCATCGCTTTTTTCGGCATAAGATGGACTCCTTCTCGTCCGATGTCTGAGCCGGGCACTCGGCTTCGGCAGAATTCTTCCTGCAATCCGGATCGGGTTAATTACGCCAGTCAGAGCGCTCGTCACGTGAGCGTTTCACTCGAGCTTTCTTCTCCTGACCGCAGCCCTCTTTCTTGAAACTCAGTATGGCCGAAGTTGTTCCAGTGTCATGATGTCACCGTGCCTGGGAGGTTAGAATTGGTTGCCCGGCACCAAAATGAAACGAAGACTCTAAGAGAACTTAGCTTGATATAGATCAAAATATGCTTACTTGCAAGTGGAGAAATATAAGTTATTACATTACTTCGATTGTTGCCGCGGCCGAGCGAGCTGACGCTGCCATCGGAGTGAGGTAAGTGTTTGAAGGCGGATGACTGAGCAATTTAGGAGAAGGCTGCGAACATTGAGGTAGGTTATCTACTTATGATGTCGATGGTGATGGAACCCCCTCCGGATCGACTCCTCCGGCGGTTGAAGTCCGTGGTGCGGGGAAAGGTGCTGTCACCCGGGAATGAAGGGTACGATGCCGCGCGCCGCGTGTATAACGGGATGATTGATCGGCGTCCGGCTTTTATCATTCAGTGCTCGGGAACTGAAGATGTGCAAGCTCTTGTCCGGTTTAGCGGCGACCATCATTGGCCGCCCGCGATTCGTGGCGGAGGGCACAGCTCCGCTGGTTTCAGCGTGTGCGAGGGAGGGCTTGTCATCGATTTGTCCCTGATGAAGGCCATTCATGTGGACCCGGTCCGCCGGATTGGGCGAGTCCAAGCTGGCGTAACTTGGGGCGAGTTTGATGCACAGACTCAAGTACTTGGCTTGGCGACCACGGGCGCGCGCATCTCCTCTACAGGTGTTGTCGGTGTAACGCTGGGTGGTGGCTATGGCTGGCTCATGCGCAAGTACGGTCTTACCGTCGATAACCTGCTTTCGGCGGAGATCGTCACAGCGGACGGACTCTTGCTTAATGCGAGCGCGAACGAGAACCCCGATCTCTTTTGGGGTATTCGGGGCGGCGGCGGGAACTTCGGCGTAGTCGTTTCTCTTGAGTTCCGGCTGCATCCCGTGAGCCAGGTAACAGGTGGAATGGCGTTTTATCCTGCGGCGCGGGGGCGGGAGGTTCTGAAGTTTTATCGCGACTTCATGAGCTGCGCCCCCGATGATTTATCGGCATTATGCAATTTCTTGATCATGCCACCGGCGTCGTTTGTGCCGCCGCATCTTCAAGGGGTTCCTGTGGTTGCGATTGCTGTGTGCCACGCGGGTTCTCAGGACGACGGGCAGCGCGATCTCCAACCTCTATCCGAGCTGGGTCCGCCGCTGCTGCACCGTATCCGACCGATGGCTTATTCAAGACTTCAGCGAATGTACGATGCCGCCGGAACCTTTGGTCATAAGGTGTACGGCCGAAGCGGCCATTTTCTTGACCTTGGTGACGACGCGATCGATGCAATTGCGACTCATGCAACACGCATCACCTCCCCGCTGTCGATAGCTATGCTCTGCCGGCTTGGGGGCGCTGTGGCTCGAGTCGGCGAACACGATACTGCATTCGGCCACCGCAACGCAGCGTTCGATCTCGCCATCAATGCCGTGTGGACTGATGCGGACGAAACGCCCCTGCAGATGCGCTGGACGGATGAGTTTTGGTGCATCATGCGGCGGTTCTGCAGCGGAGTCTATGTGAATGAGTTGGGGCTAGAAGGCGATGAAAGAGTACGTGAAGCATACAATCCGGAAACTTACCGGCGCTTGGTGGCGTTGAAGAACATTTACGATCCTGGAAACTTATTCCGTTTTAACCAAAACATTAAGCCGGACGCTTAGTGCAAAAGAGCAACATGGAAGAAGTACTAATTGCACACATTCTATTAAGGTCGCACACTAGACTGTGCGGCTCTGCCCGGGCTAATTTATCCGTATGGCGCCCGATGGTCTAAGTGTTCTAGTAAGTGATGACTGTGAGAATGGATTAAGAAACACCCTTCGTTGAAGGCCTGCCCTTCCTCAATTAAGAGCAGGCCGTAAACAGCATGAGGAAAAGGATCTGACTATGGCGACCCAGACTGAGCAGCTCGTACAAGAGACCACTAACATCATGGCTGGTTCACGTCTCGTTTACCTCATCCTGTACGTGAACGACCTCGCGGAGTCACGCTCGTTCTACGAGCGTCAACTTGGACTGCAGGTTGTCGAAGCCGACGAGGACTCCGTGAAATTCAATGCGGGCCAGGTCATGCTGTATCTTCACCGGGCCAGCGATTATGGAGTCACGCTTGTAGGTCGCGCCGACGATTCGTCCGATCTCGTATTCCTGGTTGACGATATCAACGCTACCCGCGCCGCTCTGGAAGAGCGTGGCGTGATTTTCGTTCGCCGCCGTACCTATGAGATTGGCCTGGTCACGGACTTTTACGATCCTAACGGACACCGGCTGATGATCTATCAGCCGTCAGAGAAGGCGCTGTCGTGGCCGAGTGGCGCCAAGCTTCGCGAACTATGGGCGGCATCTGGCAGAGGCGGGTCAAATCTCATCGGGCCAGCGGCGGGACCTCTACCGACAGAGACGCCGCAAGGTCTGAACGGAAAGCCATTGGTTTACATGTTTATGTTCGTGCCCAAGTCGGACGAGGCGCTGGCGTTCTATCAGGGGCGACTGGGACTGCGAAACATCGAACAGGTTCACTGCTGCAATCCCTCGTGCCCACCCGAGGAAAAAGGTGTCGCCAAGTACGACGCAGGAGGGATGCTGATCACGACTCACCACGTCCATCGGAGCCCTGTTGTCGATGACTTCGGGAGAATATATTCGCCGATCGCCGTGGATCCAGAAAACGCCCGGGGAATAGCCCCGGTGTTCCTTGTTACTGACATCCGATCAGTGATGGACAAGCTAACATCAAATGGCGTCAACTTCAGCGGTGGTGTGGTCCGATCCCACATTGGAGAAATTGCCAAATTTGAAGCAACCACTGGACACGTGTTTTATCTGTATGAGCCTGCGGCGGAAGCGCTGAAATGGCCGAGCGGCGCCAGGATCGGCGACATCATGGCCATCGCGCGACATCCAGAAGGAGTTCCTCTTCTTCCCGGCGAACGCCGATAGAGTGCAGAAAACGATCAGGGTGTACCCCGACCACCGCCGCCCGCAAACATCCTCGTGGAGGACGCAACCGTGAGCGCATCGCCAGTACCGCCTGTACACCCAAGAAAAGCACTTGCTCAGATCATGGTGGGAAATCAGATTCAGCAAGCGGTGTACGTAGCCGCAAAACTCGGCATCGCAGACGCTCTGAAGGATGGCCCCAAGCGAAGTGAGGAAGTAGCTCGCGCTGTCGGTGCACATCCAGGGTCACTCTACCGGCTACTCCGCCTCCTCGCCAGTTTCGGAATCTTCGCTGAGGATGAGGACGGCCAGTTTAATTTGACTCCGGTGGCTTTGCTTCTGAAAAAGGGGACACCTAGTTGCGCTTTCGCAATGTGGTCCGGTGGCCTCAGTTATCAGGTATTTGGAGAGTTGGAGCACAGTGTCCGCACCGGAGAGCCAGCTTTCGAACACTTGTTTGGTATGGAATTCTTCGAGTACCTCAACCAGAATCCGGAGCTTGGCGGTCTGTTTGACGACGCGATGTCATGGCACTCGAGTCCGATCGCGCCGGTAATAGCCGCCCACGACTTCTCGGGCATCAACACGGTCGTAGACGTGGCCGGCGGGCGCGGCGAACTCCTCGCAGCAATCCTTAAAGCTCATCCTGCGCTCCACGGCGTACTCGTCGATCACCCCCGTGTGATCGACAGTGCTAGGTTGCGATTAGAAACCGAGGGCGTCGCCGACCGCTGTACGATCGCGAGTGGCGATATTCTGCTGTCAGTGCCGCCCGGGGGAGACGCATATCTCCTGAAGAGTGTCATCCACGGTCTGAACGACGATGACGCGGCTCGACTGCTTACAAACTGTCGCAAAGCTATGAACAACCATGGCAAACTACTCTTGGTGGAGTTTGTATTGCCGGTCGGCAATGACCCCTTCCCGGGCAAACTCATGGACCTGTTGATGCTTGTTGGTGGCAAGGGTCGTGAGCGCACCCGGGAAGAGTTTTCCGCTCTCTTCGCTAAAGCAGGCCTCCGGCTGGCAAACATTGAGAAGACCAACTTCCTGTACAGCATCCTCGAGGGATCTGCCGCCTAATCGGTCTTGATGTGGGTCGTTAGTTTTGGCAGCCGGGGACTGTCCTGGGGATCTGCCGATCGACACGCCCACCATGAACAGCACACCGGCAGGCCCGCCGCGTTTTAAGCGTATCATCCTGTCAGATTACTTGAGGAAGCGCAATGCAATTGCAACGACGGCTGGAATAGCTCCTCCGATCACGCCATAAAGTCCCGCCATAAAACTGAGTTTCAGTTTCAGGGTTGCGACTTCCACCTTAAGATTCGTCATCTCCACGTTCAGCCTGTCTTTGTACTCGTCCAGTTGCCCGCCATATTTTTCGATATCCTCGCGGACCATCTTGAATTGGCGCAAAACTTCATCCTTAAAACTGGTGACCTCGTCTAGGGGGGGGCTCATCTGGATTCCTCTAAGCGCACGCTTTTCCTTATAACTGTGTTGACGAATAGTCCGTGATCACTCTCCTGGGGGCTAAGACTGACATCCACTGGGATTTCGTCTCCGTCCGCCGTTAGCATCCAGAGCGCTAAAGTTTCTCCCATGAGGCGCGGGTTCGGATCTTTCACGTACTCCGTCCGATGAGCGATGTGTGCTTCCCGGAATCTGGTAGGGATTAAATCCTCGACCAGTTTTCCTCGAAGTTGGCTATCGCTGTAGCCCAGCATCAACCGGGCTTTGCGATTGGCGCGGAAGACTTTCCCTTGTTTGTCGAACGTGATCTGGGCGTCAGCAGATACTTCCCAAGTATCAGGGCTGATATCCAGCCACAATTCTGCGTCCTCGCGTTCTTCATTGATGATTTTATTGAGCCGGTCTAGGGGTTGTTCGCTCATACTTCGCTATACCCTCCGAACGTTGTCCAAGTATTGAACGTCATGATGGGGTTGCATCTCCATTCAGAGCAGGCATCGCTTCAAGCGGCGGGTTGCGGCGTCTACCCTAAAATTCGTAATCTCCAGGTTCAGCCTGTCTTTGTACTCGTTCAGTTGCCCACCGTATTTTCGATATCCTCGCGGACCACCTTGAATTGCCGCAAAACTTCATCCTTGAAGCTGGTGATCTCGCCTGCGGGATTCCCCAGACTCAACGTTTTTGCCGAATGACTGTGTTGATGAATAGCCCGCGTTCGCTCTCTAAGGGGCTAAGACTGATCTCTACCGGGATTTCGACACCGTCCGCCGTTAGCATCCAGAGTTCCAAAGTTTCTCCCATGAGGCGCGGATTTGGGTCTGTCACGTACTCCGTCCGATGAGCAATGTGTGCTTCCCGGAATTTGGTAGGGATTAAATCCTCAACCAGCTTTCCTCGAAGTTGGCCTTCGCTGTAGCCCAGCATTAGGCGGGCTTTACTATTGGCGCGGAAGACTTTCCCTTGTTTGTCGAACGTGATCTGGGCGTCCTGGGATTTCTCCCAAGTAGCAGGACAGATACTCAGCCACAACTCTTCATCCTCGCGCTCTTGGTCGACGATTTTAGTGAGCCGGTCTAGGGGTTGTTCGCTCATGCCTGGCTGCCCTCCGATGTTGCCCAAGTATTTGATCGTTCCGACGAGCGTTGTATAACCATTGGCATGGCTTAAGGCGTTACCTTGGCTGTACAATCCGCAAAATGAAGGGACGGTGCGCCCGATCTTCGTCCGTCTTCGCATTGGTGGGCATCTTTTCCACTTCGACCCCTGGGACTGTGACGCCCCAGTCCTTGCGCGCGTCTATTCAGAGGTAGTTTTCAACCGTCGAAAGGCTCCGCGAGTCCCGAAAACACCGATGCGCGGAATCCTTCATCCCGCACGAGCTGATCAGTTATATTGGTAAGCGGCATTGTTGTCTCTTTCTCTAAGCGGTGGAATCGGTCCGGCAGTTATCTCTTACCACGCCTGGAACCTAACAAGTAACTGACGATCGCTGTCAGGATGTGCGTAATACTTCCGTTGCGCCCGAACAAAATTAGCACTACGCAGCCGAGAACGATCCCAGCAACAATCCACAATTCGTTCATTCATTTCGTCCCAAGAGTTGCCAAAGTGCGATGCAAAAGAGACAGATCGTCGTATAAATTCCCATGCCTTGTAGGTCGACTCCCGAACGGTACATCGTTGCGACCCCCATCAGATGACCGTAGATACTGCTTAGTGAAAAGCCGAGTACAACGATGCTGAGAATGCGGCGTTTTTTCGGAGATTTCCGCACTCTAAGGTGTAGTGCTGTTGGGTGCTCTGGCTGGAAGAGCCCAAGTTCATCGCCGCCGGGCAGCTTAATCGCTGTCACCAGCCCAAAACTCTCATTGTTGATCGGACCGCTGAACTGAACCCCCTTGTTCCTCAACTGTTCGACGGTCTTCGTTATGTCATCACACATGAGCCAAAGCTCCTGGTGATTATT
>Ga0302180_10002785_pt1 | contig 13521 bp, 11 predicted proteins | sample I_Palsa_E3_2_FD_200575 | JGI IMG/M metagenome (GOLD analysis project Ga0302180, IMG submission 200575) | Peat permafrost microbial communities from Stordalen Mire near Abisko, Sweden - I_Palsa_E3_2 | ecosystem: Environmental > Terrestrial > Soil > Palsa > Peat permafrost | place: Sweden... | reverse complement strand
TTACGCCGGAGACCATTGTCAACAAGGCCGCGTTCGAGCGGGGATTGATTGAGATTCAAAAGCGCGGCTTTGCCGACGACCGGCGGGAATTTGAGCAGACACTTGCGTGCTGCGCCGCCGCAGTTTTTGATCACCGATCCATACCGGTCGCAGCCATCAGCGTCTCGGGTCCGGCGGACCGCATCCTTGCCAAATTCGATCGGGTGGGTGCGGAAACGGCCGCCGCGGCGCGAGCGATCTCAGAGCGCCTGGGCTACATCTACAACACGAAAGTGCGTAGCGGCTAGCGCGGCACTGTGACGCCGCTGTGACGGCGCAGAATTTCGCGCTTGCCTTGACGACGGAGGCATTCGCGCTATAAGTTCATGCAGTGGGATAGGTATCCCATTGAATGAGACAATAACGATGTGGGCACCTGATGTTCTGAGGCAGCGCTTTAGCGAAGGCATCATGGCGTTTCCGGCGACGGCGTTTCTCCCGGACGGCGCGCTTGACGCGGCGCGCTACGAGACTCACGTCGACTTCCTCGCCCAGCACCAGCCGACAGCTCTGGTGGCCGCAGGCGGCGCCGGGGAAATTTTCTCGCTGACGCCTGCCGAGCATGAGGCCGTCATTCGTGCGACCGTGCGCAACGCGGCGGGGCTCCCCGTCGTGGGCGGCGCGGCGTATGGCACTGCGATGGCCTGTGAGATGGCCAGAGTTGTTGAGCGCGCGGGCGGCGATGCCGTCCTCCTGCTGCCACCGTATCTCGTGCGCAGCGAGCAGGAAGGACTGCTGCGCCATATACGCGCGGTGTGCGCCAGCGTCTCGATTGCGGTCATTCCCTACAGCCGCGACAACGCGATCATCGCCGCCGATACATTACTGCGACTTGCTGAGACCTGCCCGAATCTGATCGCGCTCAAAGACGGTACCGGCAATCTCGCAAGCGTCGCACGGCTGATGGAGCGGGCGGGCGACCGGCTGACCATCATCAACGGCACGCCGACCGCGGAGGTTTTCGCAAGCCAGTTCCAGGCGATCGGCGTCAATTCCTATAGTTCAGCCGTTTTCACCTTTCTGCCGAATCTGGCGAAACTTTTCTTCAAGGCGCTGCATACCCGCAACCGGACGCTGAGCGATGCGATGCTGGAGCGCTTCTATAAGCCGCTCGTGGAGCTGCGCGATCGTAAGCATGGCTACGCGGTGAGTATCGTCAAGGCCGGCCTGCGGATGACGGGGCAGGGCGCAGGACCGGTGCGGATGCCGCTGATGGATCTCGATGCGGAGGAGGATGCGAAGCTGGCAAGCATCATTGCCGCGGCGTCCGAGTGGAATCAATGACAGCACCTCTCACGCTGGTCATGCTCGGCGTGGCGCAGGGCCAGGAGGCGCGGCTGGCGCGCTTTCTCGATGTTCCGCATCATTTTGTCTCGAGCGGCGGCGGGCAGCAGCCGGTCGACGCGCTGATCTCGCTGCGCTACGGCAAGGGCGAGGCCGAGCGCTATCTGCCGCGCCTTGTGCACCTGCCGGGCGCGGGCGCCGACGCCATCGAGTTCGAGCGACTGCCGCCCGATTGCGTTGTGTGCAATGTCTTTGAGCACGAAATCCCGATTGCGGAATACGTGCTGGCGGCCATCCTGAACCATTCCATTGGCTATGTGGACATGGTGCGCAGCTTCAGCAGCGAGCAATTTGGACAGCTCTTCAGGTCCCGCAAAACGCACGCCGAGATCTACGGCAAGACACTGGGCATCGTAGGCTTCGGCCATATCGGCAAGCTCGTGACGCAGCGTGCCCAGGCGTTCGGAATGCGCGTGCATGCAATCTCAAGAAGCGGCCACGCGCCAGAGGCTGACCAGGCGGGTAATGTGTCGCAACTGTCCGATATGCTCCGCCAGGCGGACTTCGTCCTCGTTGCCTGTCCGCTCACGCCCGAGACGCAGGGTCTCATTGGTGCCGCGCAGCTGAAAATCATGAAGAGCACCGCGGTGCTCATCAACGTCAGCCGTGGACCGATTGTCGATGAAGAGGCGCTTTATGCGGCCCTGAGCGAAGGTCGGATTGGCGGTGCAACGCTCGATGTCTGGTATCAATACCCATCGCCGGACAATGCGGCACCTGCTGCATCACGCTTCGCCTTTGAAAAGCTGCCTCATGTGCACTGCACGGTACATTCGTGTGCGTGGACGGAGGAGATGTTCGACCGGCGATTTGCGCTGATCGCGGAGAACTTAAGGCGCCTGCATGACGGGCGGCCGCTCCTCAACGTCATCCGGGAATCTGTTGCGCGCAAACAAAACTGACCGCCAATTGACGTCCAACAGCCGCGGACGTAATCTGGCGTAGTCTTAGAAGGTGGACACACGTCCCATTCAGTGAGACTCGATGACGGGGGTTCGAGTGTCAATGCCGGCGAGATCGCATGGTGTAACGAGCCATCTCGTTCCTGAGGCTGCGCGCAACATCGCCTGGCTCGGTCACTCCGACCTGGGAGGCCGTTCCGACGGTGTGCAGGTCATGGCCAACAAGGGTTTTGCCTTTGTAGGCCATCCGTTCACGGGAGGCGGTGCGAGTGTCGTCGACGTGCGCGATCCACGCGCGCCCCGAGCCGTCAATTTCATTAAAACTCATCCGCGCTCCTGGTCGCTGCACTTCCAGAGCTACGGCGACTTGCTGCTCCTCACCGAGGAGTTCAACTTCATCGCACACAAGCCGCACTCGCAGTGGCGCGACCCGGACTGCTCGGCGGGCCTGAGCGTCTACGACATCAAGAATCCCGCGGAGCCGCGGCGCATCGGTTTCATGGGCGTCGAGGGCCTTGGGCTGCACCGCATCTGGTGGACCGGCGAGCGCTATGCCTATGCGTCGGCGATCCTCGATGGCTACAGCGATCATATTTTCATCAGCATCGATCTGCGCGATCCCGCTCAACCGCGCGAGGTTGGCCGCTGGTGGGTTCCGGGCATGTGGAAGGCAGGCGGCGAGACGAACAGCTGGACGGGCAGAGTGGCGCTGCATCACCCGGTGGTCGCCGACGGCATTGCCTACTGCGGCTGGCGCGACGCGGGGCTCATCCTGCTCGACGTCAAGGATCCCGCCGCGCCGCGCCTTCTGGGGCAGAGGAATTTGAAGCCGCCGTTTGGCGGCTCAACCCACACCGCTCTGCCATTGCCGCGCCGCAAGCTCGTCGCCGTCGCCGATGAGGCCATGGCGGATATTTCCATCGAGCCGCAGCAGTACATCTGGATGGTCGACGTGCGCGAGCCATCCAATCCCGTCACCATTGCAACTTTGCCGCTGCCGGGTGATCAGGACTACATCGCGAAGGGCGGAACATTCGGGCCCCACAATCTGTGGGAGAACCGCCCCGACGCCTTCGTCAGCGATCAGGAACTGTGCGCCACGTTTCAAAGCGCCGGCGTTCGTATCTACGATATCTCAAATCCATTCCAGCCGAACGAGACGGCGTACTTCGTGCCGCCGCCACCCAAGCGGCTGCTCGACCCGCGAGCGGGCATCAAGCTCATTTCGCACTCGGCCGATCTTTACGTGACTCCAGAGGGACTGATCTACGTGACGGATTACAACGGCGGCTTCTACGTTCTGGAGCGCAACTAGCCCGATATTCTGCAATCAAGTTGAGGGGGATAACGATAATGCGTATCAAACAATGGCTCGCCGCGTGCGTCGCGCTTGCGTGCAGTTTTGCCTTTTCGAGCACACTGGCGGCCGATGAGACGGGGAGCGCGGCGGGGACGAACGAACTCAGCGAGATCGTGGTGACGGCGGAGAAGCGCACCGAGAACATCGAGAAGGCGCCCGTCACGGTTTCCGTCGTGAGCGGCGATGATCTCGCCATCCGCGGCATCGACGACATCAGCGAGGCGACCGTGATGTTCCCCTCGGTGAAGTTCGGCCAGATCAGCGGCACGACGCATCTCTACATCCGCGGCATCGGTGCCGAGCAGGATCGTGCGTCGATCGATCCCCTGTCGGCGATGACCGAGAACGGCATCAACATCCCGCGCGAAGCCACAGGCAATGACCTCTATGACGTTTCCGCAGTGGAAGTGCTGCCAGGCCCGCAGAGCACGCTGTACGGCGCAAGCGCCGCCGGCGGCATCGTGAGCGTGGTCGACAATCGCCCGGTCAACAAGGAAGGAGGTTATGCGACCTTCGAAACCGGCAATTACGACCTGAAGCACGTCACGGCCGTTGAGAACATGCCGCTGAGCGACGTGTTCTACGTACGCGCCGCCTTCGATGACGTGGTCCACGATGGCTACGAGACGAGCGGCGCACAGGCGCAGGATGAGCTCGGCGCACGCATATCCGCCGTCTATGCGCCGAGCAAGGACTTCAACGGCTACATGTGGTACAGCTATAACCACACCGGAGGCGAGCCTGCCAACACGGTGACGCTGCTCGGCACCTCTGGCAACCATACCTTCGCCGATCCAAATCACGCCTGGAACGACTCGCTATGCACACCTTCGGGCGCCGGCGCACCGCTCGGCGTCAATGCGACCTGCGATCCCTTCTTCATCGGCCAGCAGTTCCAGGATTTCAGAACCAACATCGCCGGTGCCCAGTTTGACTGGCACCTTCCCGGCGTGACCATCACGGACATCCCGGGCGCCCTCATCCAGGACGGCACATCGCTGCAGTACTTCAGTCCCTTCCCCAACTGGCAGGACATCGGTACCCATCAGTACAGCAACGAGCTGCGCTTTACGAGCGACTCCGAGAAGCCGTTCAAGTGGGTCGGGGGCCTCTACTGGTTACAGGAGAAGGAGTACCAGTATTTCAGCGTGAACAACACGCTTATCCAGAACCTGGAGCAGATCGACGGCAATCCGCAGATCTGGAACGAGGATCGCACCTATGCGGCCTTCGGGCAGCTCACTTACTCTCTCACCGATGCGATACGTTTCACCGGTGGCCTGCGCTACTCGGAGAACAACAAGGACGCTCACGGCTGCAACTGCTCGGCGGGCGGCGGCGAAGGCGTGTACTTCACCTTCTCGCACACCTGGCCGCGCCTCGACTGGAAAGTCGGAACCGAGATGGACATCGGCAGCAATGGCCTGTGGTGGGCGACCGTGCAGACCGGCTATGACAACGGTGCCTATCAGTACTTCAACCAGTCGGGACTTCTGGGTCCGGGCAATGTCGGCCCTGCGCCCATCGTTCAGCCCTCGACCCTGGTCTCATACTCGAGCGGCGTCAAATTCCGTTTCTTCGACAATCGCCTCGAGGTCAATAACGAGGTCTATTACTACGATTACAAGAACCTCCTGATTGCGCCTTTCGATGACAACCCGGCGCATTACGGCAACACGTTCTACAACGCCGACAAGACGGAGATTTACGGCGATGAGATCGACATCAAGTACCTGCTCACGCCGGCCGATCAGTTGTCGCTCAACTTCAACTACAACCACGCGCGCGCCATCGATTTCATCGTCGGCGACCCCCCGGTGAACTACGGCGGCCTGCAGCTGATCGAGGCGCCGGATGTCGTGGCGAATGTCGGCTGGCAACACACCTACCGGCTTCCGGACGGTGCTGGAATGGAGCTCAATGCGGATACGCACTATGAGAACGGCTTCTGGGGCACGTTCAATCACGCCCCGACCACCCATCAGACCGCCTTTACGATGACCGATGCCAACCTCACGTATCGCTCCGCGAACGGCCGCTGGTTCGCCGGGCTCTTTGGCCGTAACCTCGAGAACAAAGCAGTCATCGGCCCGGGCGCCTATGTGGGTGCCGGCACGATCGGTGGCGTCTACTGGCTCTTGCCCCCGAGGACTTACGGTGCGAGATTCGGTCTCAATTGGTGAAACCGGAAGTGAGCTCGGGCTGAGCTTGCGCTGAGGATACACACATTATGGGTACCGAACTGCCGGCCGACGGCGTTGCGCCGCAACGCGACTGGCGGTTCTGGTGTGCCTATGCGGTGATGATCGCGCCCAATGCGGCGGTGGGCCTCACACTTGCCGCCATGCCGCCGATATTGCCGGAGCTTGCCACTCGCGTTGGCGGCGAGCACAACGCGCAGCTCATCGTTTCGGTCGCCGGCTTCGGCATGATCGCAGGCGGGCTCTTCAGCGGGCGGCTGCTCGAGTGGGCGGGGATCCGCGCCTTCACGCTGCTCTCCCTCGTCATCTACGGTGTCTTCGGCGTCGCCGGCTGGTTCCTGGCTTCGGCTCTGGCCATGGGCGTGAGCCGCTTCCTCCTGGGTGTCGGCGGCGTATTCTTCAGCACCGCGGCGCTGGCGCTCACCGCCGCCACGTTCACCGGCGCCGCGCGCTCGCGAGTGATCGGCATGCAGCAGGCGACCTCGCAGGTGGTCAATGTCTGTGCGGTCTTTATCGTCGGTGCTCTCGTTGCCGTCACGGGCTGGCGCGGCGCGTTCCTGCTGTACGGCGCATTTGCGCTCCTGCTGCTGCTCCTCGCGGCGGCCGGTGTTCGCACCTCGGCCCCACTGCCCATAGAAGTGACGACCGATCTTGCGGCGGCCAGGCCTCCCGGCTTCTTGAAGACCATCGCGCCCGTGTGCGCGCTCACGACGCTCATGGGCATTCTCACCGTCATCCCGATGGCGCAGTTGCCCTTCGTGCTGGTAGAGAACGGCAATGGCTCGCCGCAACAGGTATCCATCGTGCTGGGCGCAAATTTCATATTTGCAGCCATCAGCGCCATGAACTTCGCGCGATTGAAGATCCTCTTCGGCAAGCAGCCCACGTTTTTCGTGGGACTTGCCTGCGGCATGGTCGGCATCGCGCTCATGGGCGTGGTATCGAGCCTCGCATACGAGTGCGTAGCGGCGGCGTTGGCGGGACTCGGGACCGGGATCTACAACACCTATGTGTTTGATCACGGTGTCGAGATATCACCGCCGGTCTATCACGGCCGCGCGGCGGGACTCCTGTTTGCCTTCATGTTCTTCGGCGCGGCGATCAATCCTCTGGTCGCGGGAGTTTTCGAGCAGATCTTCGGACTGCATCATGCGTTTCCCGCGATGGCGATCGTCGCGCTCGCATGCGGGCTGCCCGTGATCCTCTACCGGCCGCACGCAGCGACCCCCGCGAGCGCCACACCCGGGCGCCCGTGAGCCCGGCGACGGTCCAGATCTTCACCGCATCGAGCAGCGCGACGGCACCGGCCGAATGCGCGGGGCATGTTTTGATCTCAGGCTCCTACGGCGGCGAGTACAACGCTTTCCACGCGGGTAAACGCGGCATACGCGGCGTGGTGCTGAATGATGCCGGCGTCGGCAGGGACGGCGCGGGCATTCGTGGCCTTGCGTACCTTGATCGCGTCGGCCTGCCGGGCGCGACTGCCGACGCCAACAGCTGTCACATCGGCGACGGCGAGCACATGCTCGCCTGCGGCGTCATCAGCCACGTCAATGAGAGCGCGCAGCGCTATGGCTGCGCCGTTGGCCAATCGGTGCGCCAATGCGCGGAGCACATGAGGGCAGCGCCCATTGTCACTGCGGAGATGCCGCCGATCCGCGGCGGCGGGCGCTATGTGCTGCGTGAAATCCCGGGGGAGCCCCCCGTCATCGCCCTCGACGCCGCACCGATGCTTGAGGCGAGCGACGCCGGCAGCATCGTTGTCACGGGCTCCCACGCCGCGCTCTTTCGCGGCAAGCCGGATGGACTCATACAGCCTGACGTGTACGCCATCTTTTTCAGTGACGCTGGCGTTGGGCTTGATGACGCGGGCGTCACGCGGCTGCCGTTACTCGATGAGCGCCACATCGTGGCGGGCGCCGCCAGCGCCGAAAGTGCTGCCATCGGCGATGCCCGTTCTATCTACGCCGATGGCGTTCTGTCGCGCGTCAACGCAACCGCGAGAGCTGCGGGCGGCACGCCCGGTATTCGAGTGCGGGACTTCATCGAACGCCTGATCGCGCGGGCCAAGGGTGCGGGGTGAAGCTCGTGCGTTTCGGCCCGACCGGCGCGGAGCGTCCGGGCCTCATCGATCAGGGCGGCGGGTTGCGCGACCTCTCGGCTGTGATCCGCGACTGGAATCCGCAGAATCTCACTCCGGCGACCCTCAGGCGTGTCGCCGCGCTCGACCCGCACATGCTCCCGGCCGTTCTCGAGAAGCCCCGCTTCGGCATACCCGTGCACGGTATCGGTAAGTTCCTGGCGATTGGCCTTAACTACACTGATTTTGCTGAACAAATGGGGCGACCGGTCCCGAAGGAGCCCGTGATCTTTACCAAGGTTGTGAGCTGCCTGACCGGCCCCAATGATGAGGTGATGCTGCCCAAGGACTCGACGCATACGGACTGGGAGGTTGAGCTCGGGGTGGTCATCGGGCAAACCGCCCGCTACGCCGACAGGTCCGAGGCGCTCGACTACGTCGCGGGCTACTGTCTCGTCAACGACGTCTCGGAACGTGAATATCAGAACGACCGGGGAGGCACCTGGGACAAGGGCAAGGGCTGCGATACCTTTGGACCGGTCGGTCCCTGGCTCGTGACGACCGATGAGCTTTCCGATCCACAGGACGTCGACCTCTGGCTTGAGGTGAACAGTGTGCGCTACCAGGACGGGCACACGCGCACCATGATCTTCGGCATCGCCGAGCTCGTCGCGTACGTGAGTGCATTCATCACCCTGGAGCCGGGCGACCTGATTGCCACCGGCACGCCGCCCGGCATCGGCTCTGCCATGAAACCCGATCCCATTTTTTTAAAGGCCGGCGACTCAATGCGCTTGGGCAGCGCCAAGCTCGGTGTACAGGAACACCGGGTACAACCGTGGAGATCTCTTTGATGCACCGTAACTTCATTGGCGGCGAATGGGTCGAGGGCGCCGACGCCGCGCGCAACGTCAATCCTTCCGATACCGCGGACCTCGTGGGCGAATATGCGCGGGCGGATGCCGCGCAGGTGCGCTCGGCCATTGCCGCCGCGACGCAGGCCTTTCCCTCCTGGTCGAGAAGCTCGCCGCAAGTGCGTGCGGACGCGCTCGACAAGATCGGCGGCGAGATCCTCGCGCGCCGCGCGGAGCTGGCGGATCTTCTGGCGCGCGAGGAGGGCAAGACGTTGCCCGAGGCGACGGGCGAAGTCGGCCGCGCGGGGCAGATCTTCAAGTTCTTTGCCGCCGAGGCGCTGCGCTCGCCGGGGGAGTATCTGCACTCCGTGCGGCCGGACGTCGAGGTCGAGGTCAGTCGCGAGCCCGTCGGTGTGATCGGGATTCTCACGCCCTGGAATTTTCCGATCGCGATTCCCTCCTGGAAGATTGCGCCGGCGCTTGCCTTCGGCAACTGCGTGGTCTTCAAGCCGGCGGATCTCGTCCCCGGCTCTGCCTGGGCAATCGCCGATATCATCTCGCGCGCGGGGCTACCCCCGGGCGTGTTCAATCTCGTGATGGGGCGGGGTTCGTTGGTCGGCGAGGCGATGGTCAATGATCCCGGGGTTCCCGCGATTACCTTCACAGGCTCCGTGAGCACCGGGCACGGCATCCTCGAGAAGGCGGCGCGCCGCGGTGCGAAGGTGCAGCTGGAGATGGGCGGCAAGAATCCCCTCGTGATTTTGGGCGATGCGGATCTCGATACCGCGGTGCGCGTGGCGCTCGACGGCGCCTATTTCTCGACCGGTCAGCGCTGCACGGCATCCTCGCGTCTCATCGTCGAGGACAGCATCCACGACCGCTTCGTTGCGGCGCTCGTCACAGCCATTGAAGCACAGGTGGTTGACGATGCGCGCAAGGCCGGCACGACCATCGGACCCGTGGTGGATCCGAAGCAGCTGCAGCAGGATCTTGAGTACGTGAAGATCGCGCAGGCGGAGGGCGCGAAGCTCGCGACGGGCGGCGAAACGCTCAAGCGCTCAACGCAGGGATACTATCTTGCGCCGGCGCTCTTCACCGACACTACGAATGAACAGCGCATCAATCGCGAAGAGGTCTTCGGCCCCGTCGCTGCGGTGATCCGTGTCAAGGACTACGACGAGGCGCTCGCGACCGCCAATGCGACATCCTTTGGGCTCTGCGCCGGCATTTGTACACGATCGCTCAAATACGCACGGCATTTCCAGAGGTCGGCGGAGGTCGGCATGGTGATGGTGAATCTGCCCACGGCAGGGGTCGATTACCACGTGCCGTTCGGCGGACGGAAGGATTCGAGCTACGGACCGCGCGAGCAGGGCAGAAGCGCGATCGACTTCTATACGCAGGGCAAGACGGCCTATTTCAAAGCGTCATAGCGCTTTAGGCCTCCACGCGCGGCATCGCGATCTGGTGATCGAGCCTGCGATTGGGTGCCGGTTCCGGCGTGATGATCGAGAGGTGCTCCTCGGCTTCGCGGCCTTCGTTGCGCTGCCGATGGACAATGCCCGCCGGCAGCACCACGAGGGATAACGGACCTGCCTCGAAGCGCTCAAAGCCGACGTCGATCGTAAGCTGCCCGTGCAGCACAAAATAGAACTGGTCAAACGTGTGGATGTGATAGTCCGGACCCTGATGGCCGGGCTGGACGGTTGCGACATTGATCGCCACGTGATCCGAGCCCAGTGCGCGGTTGGCAAGAAACTTGTAATCGAAGCCTTGTTTTGAGACGTCCGCTTTGCTGCGCGTGTCCTTTTGCACGAGCTGTGCAAGATCAAGCGGCGCGCGCAGCGAGGCTTCCGCGGCGAGCTCATGCCAGGGCAGGGCGGGCGCGATGACCTCCAGATACACGGCATCATCGTGTCCCTGATTCCAGGCGTAGTGCTGTACTCCCTTGGGCACGCGCACCAGCGTGCCGCGCTCGACAGTGAGCTCGTGCTCCGCAAGCTGCAACGAGAGCTGCCCGGAGATAGCGAAGTAGAGGTGATCCGCTCGCAATGTAGAAAGCTCGGTGGGCGGCGGCGCGGGCTCGCTGCGCGAGCACTGCACGTAACAGTCAAAGCCCGTCTGCGGGCCGGCGAGTGTTTGCGTATGCGTGCCCGCGGGAAAGCGCGCAAGCTCGACGGGGATCACGCAACGCATGTGCGATTTCCTTCCTGCGGCGAGGCTTCGTGCAGGCTATTCATGGACCGTTCCACTGCATGATGTAGAGCCCTGCATTGAAGTCGGTCATGTAAAGGCGGCCATCCGGCTGCACGTAGACATCGACCGAGTGCAGCACCTTCTTGATATCGGGCCGAGGATCCATCATGCGCGCTGGACCCGGCGGCACAAAGTAGCCAATTTCCTCCGGCCGGAATGGGTTTGCGATGTCATAGACCCGCAGGCCCGCGTTCTGGTAGGTGGCGAAAATGGTGTCGGAGGATACGTACGCATCCGGGCGGTTCTCCCAGAGATTGTGGGGGCCGAAATGGCCGCCCTTCTGCACGTAGTCCTGGTCCGAGGGGAGGGGCACTGTGGCAATGGTTACCGGATTTTCCGGAGCGCGGATGTCGAGCATCCAGGTGTGCTTCATGGGCTCGACGGAAATATCGGCAACCGCTTCGTCTGCCACGACGAGAAGATTGCGATCATGCAGCGGCAGTGCACTGTGCGTGCCGCCTGCGAACGGCGGGCACCAATTGCGATGCGAGATGAGATCGGGCGCGGCGGGGTCGCGTACGTCGAGCAAGGTGACGCCGCCATCGCGCCAGGAGCCGTAGGCCACATCATCGCGGACGACGGCGTGATGCAGGGCAACACGATTTTTCCACGTCGGCTCTTCGCCGCCCGCCTTCCACATGCCCGGCAGCCACCACCTGCCCACCTCTCGTGGGCGCGCCGGATCGAGCATGTCGATGCAGATCAGGATGTGATCGGTATAGCCATCAAGAAACGCCGACGCGTAGGCGTAGCGGCCGCCGATCCACCATACGCGATGCAGCCCAAGCCCCTCGACGTCCATGAAGCCGATGGCTTTGGGCGCGCCGGGCTTGGAGATGTCGTACACGCGCAAGCCCGCGGAGAAATCCTCACCGCGCTTGCCGAACATCGAACTCGTCCAGTTGTCGATCGACTTGCCGTAGTAGTCCGACTCGCGGAAGTACACCGAGTAGAAATTGAACTCTTCGACGACGAGCAAGAGATCATCGAACGTCTGCAGATGCAGCGACCACGACTTCGGATGCACCGGCAGGAAGGCGACGGTTTTGGGTTTGCGCGGGTCGCGTACGTCGATCACCGTGGCGCCGGCACTGAAAGGGTGCGAGACATACGCATGGCCCTTGTTGACCATGACCTGGACGCCGTCGGGACGGCCGCCCTGGTCGGAATAGCCCAGAAACTCGATGTTCTTCGCCGCATCAGGACTGACCCGGCTCATGATTGCGCCTTCAAGTTGACGAGGTCGGCATGCCCATCACCCAGCATCATGGCGGACAGATTGCGCGCGGCGTGCCAGGCGATGTTTTGCACACCCTTCCAGGTCCAGGCCGCGGTATGCGGCGTCACGACAAGATTTTTCTGCCGGAAAAGTTCGCTGTCTGCTTCCGGAGGCTCCTCGTCGTAGACATCGACGGCGGCGCCGGCAATTCTCTTGCTCTTGAGTGCCTTGATCAAGGCGCGCGTGTCGACGAGGCCAGCGCGCGCGGTATTGATCAGGATCGCCGTCGGCTTCATGAGGCCGAATGCAGCCTCATCAATCATGTGACGATTCTCGACCGACGGCGTCGCGTGCAGGCTGATGATGTCGGAAGTTTTGAGTAACGTGCCGAGGTCGGTGAGTTGGACGTCGGCCGGCGCCAAAGCGACGTGGGGATCATGTGCCTGAATCTTGACGCCCCAGCCGTGCAAACGTGCGACCACGGCGCGGCCGACGTGACCCAGGCCGATCAAGCCCACGGTGCTGCCTGCAACCGTTTCGGCGAATATTCCCGGTCGCCAACCGCCGTGCTGCATGTATTGTGGCGTCCACTGCAGGAGTTTCTTTGTCAAGGTGAGGATCATGCCGAGAGTATGCTCGGCGACGTCCACGGCTTCGGAGTCTTCGGGAGTATTGGCGATCAGGATGCCGCGGTGTGCGGCCGCGGGAAGATCGATGTTGTCGACGCCTACGCCGAATTTGGAGATGAAGCGCAGCTCGGGCAGCGCCGCGATGAGGCGCGCAGTGAATTGCACTCCGCTTGCTCCCATGAGCGCCGGAAAACCCGCCGCGGCGGCGATGATTTCCGCTTCCGTATAACGCGCATAGGGCTGCTGCCACATGGGGCGGCCACGAGTCACCCGAATGCCGCGTTCTTGGAGCCAGTCGAGTGACTGATCCGTCGGATCCATGCGCTCATAGACGAAGACCCGCCGATCCGAAAATGCTGCCTCTGGCATGCCTCGGTCACCCTGCTGTAGGAAACCTTGCCAACAGAATGAACATCCCACTTCTCGCAGCGGCTCTCAACCGGGAACGGCGCGTATTCCGCACACCGGAATGGCTATCGCTGTGCCGGGCCGGCGAGTTCGTGTTGGCGCGCACGCCACTGCAATGCAATATCGGCGGCAACTTTCTGCAGCTCGGGTTTCAGCTCCGCGATGCGCCTTTCATTGAGCGATTTTGGGTAGGTCGAACACACGAGGGAGCCGATGAGTTCGCCGTCCG
>Ga0302180_10002784_pt1 | contig 13525 bp, 14 predicted proteins | sample I_Palsa_E3_2_FD_200575 | JGI IMG/M metagenome (GOLD analysis project Ga0302180, IMG submission 200575) | Peat permafrost microbial communities from Stordalen Mire near Abisko, Sweden - I_Palsa_E3_2 | ecosystem: Environmental > Terrestrial > Soil > Palsa > Peat permafrost | place: Sweden... | reverse complement strand
CCGCCAGTCGAAATCTGCTCCGGACGCCAAACGGTGCACCTTCGACAGACTTTCGGGCCCGAATGATGCGTCCGAATGCCATTGACAACACGATACCTTGTAATGCATAGTATAAAAATGAAGGAGCGCGATACCCAGGATCTCGAAAGCCCTGACAAATGGGAGATTCAGCTGCGTAAGGGATGCCTTGAACTGGCAATCCTGGCTGCGTTGTGGGAGGGCAGGTGTTACGGGCTTGAGATTCTGCGGCGGCTCGAGAGCGATTCCGACTTGATCGTTTCGGAGGGCACGGTCTATCCGCTTCTGAGTCGATTGAAAGCGCTTGGGCTACTGCAGAGTGAGTGGATCGAGTCCGACGTCGGACACCCGCGCAAATACTATGCACTGACGCACGCGGGGAAACGACGCGCCATCGAGATGTCGAAAACCTGGGCGCGCTTTTCGACGAGCATGGGTAAGTTGCTCGCTCCGCTCGCGAAGGAGAATCGATGACCATAGCCGGCGCCTCAGACGAGAAGTCGGAGCAGAAGATTGAAGCCTACCTCGCCAGGTTGCGGAGGGGATTGCATGGCATCCGCGATGCAGAGGTTCGGGAAATTGTCGAAGAGTTGCGCAGCCACATTATCGACAGGGCCGGAGCATCCGGAGAACTAACCCCTGCTGCAGTTGACGCGACGCTCGCGGGCCTCGGCGGTCCGGAAGAACTCGCCAGCCAGTATCTCACCGACAATCTCCTGGCGAGAGCTGAGGTCAGCCGATCACCGCTCCGCATCTTGCGCAGCTTGTTTCGCTGGGCAAGTCTGAGCTTTGCCGGCTTCTTTGTTTTGCTCGGCTCCACCGTCGGCTATTTTTTCGGAGCAGTTTTTATTCTGGTCGCGATGGCGAAACTTTTTCATCCGCGAACCGCCGGGTTGTGGACTTATCCCGACAAGAACGGGGAGGCCGTACTCTCTTTTCGACTCGGATTTGAAAGAGCGCCGGTCGGCGCACACGACGTGTTGGGCTGGTGGTTCGTACCGATCGGCTGGGTCACAGGTTTCGCGATCGTGTTACTGACCACGAGCGGCGCAGTCTGGTGTGTGCGGCAGTACCGGAAATCGCGGGTGCTTCCCTAAGCAATTGTGGTGCTGCGCCCCGGTCCGAAGGAGGGAAAATTGGGCGGATCGTTAAACGCCAATGCGACATTTGTGCGAAGTACGTCGGATCCCGGTTCGCCGCAACCTGACCGACTTACTCTTGCGCAGCGCGCGATTTCATTGGCCGAGTTCTTGCTCGGCGGCGCGATTGTAATCGGCCACAACGTCTACCAAGTGATCCCGAATGAAGTTCCCATCCTCTTTGTGCTCGGCCTGATTTCACTGCGCGTGCGGGATGGCGGCTGGGGAGTTATAGGCTTCGGCTGGCCTCGCTCCTGGCGAAAAACAATCTTGTTCGCGCTGGCAGCAGCCGCCATCAGAATTCTGCTTAGCTCGCTCGTGGTCGATCCCCTTACCGCCCACTTCTGGCCGGCGGCGATTGCGCCGAGTGGATCCGATGAAATTGCTGGTCATTTAGGCGTGGCTCTCCGTTGGCTTTTGCTCGTCTGGACCTTTGCCGCATTCGGAGAGGAAATCAGCTACCGTGGCTACCTCGTCACCCGCGCGGCGGACGTAGGTCGGCGCTCGAAGGCTTCCTATTGGATCGCCGTCCTATTGGTGTCTGTCCTCTTTGGATATGGCCACTATTACAAAGGACCTTCAGGAATGGTGGACTCCGGAATGGCCGGATTGGTGCTCGGGACCGCTTATCTGCTTTCCGGGCGCAACCTATGGGCCTGCATCCTGGCGCACGGTTTCATTGACACGTTCGGAGTGGTCGCCCTGTTCTTCGGATGGAATAACTAGTCCACGAACTCCTCGAGGTGCGGCCTCCCCCGGAAAATCCGATCGCATGGCCGGATTTTACTGGATTCGGCAAGGCGAATTTGAAACAGTAGTTTCGAAGCAGCCATCATTCGAAGCGTTTGGCCTGAGGAGATCTGTGTATGGCGATCGCTGGCGCGGCTCAATCCGGCCCCGATCACCTGCGCGAAGAACGCAGTCTCCCGCTTCCGCCGGTCGCAATCGGCATCATGATCGGCCTCTGCTCGGCCAAGCTGCTGCTGCACATCTTCACCAGCGTTCGCCACTACGGCTACTTTCGGGACGAACTCTATTACCTGGACATGGCCCGGCACCTCGACTGGGGCTATGTGGATGCCGCTCCACTCATTGCTGTCTACGCCAAAATCGCACTTTGGATGGGAGGCTCACTCGCGGCGCTACGCATTTTGCCGGCGCTGGCCGGCACTGCACTGATCGCGCTCACTATTCTTGTCGCGCGCGAACTCGGAGGCGGGCGATATGCGCAGCTTCTAGCCGGACTCGCGGTTCTCTTCTGTCCCGCCATGCTGGTCATGGACAGCCTGCTCACCATGAACGCCTTCGAGCCGCTCTTCTGGACGGGTTGCGTCTGGATCGTCGCACGCATCCTGCGCACGGGCAATTCGCGTCTCTGGCTGTGGTTTGGGGTTGTCGCCGGATTTGGACTTGAGAACAAGCATTCCACTTTATCTTTTGGATTTGCGGTCACCGTCGCCCTGCTTCTGAGCGATCATCGTCGCGAGCTCGCGCGGCCCTGGATCTGGATCGCGGGCTTTATTGCGGTTGCAATCTTTTTTCCCAATCTGATCTGGCAAATCCGGCACCACTTTCCGACGATTGAAGACCTTGAGAACGTTCGCCGAGACGGCAAGAACGTCGTGCTCGGCCCCGTCGCGTTTCTGAAGGAACAGATTTTCGACATCAGACCGGTGCTGGCGCCTGTCGTAGTTCTCGGTCTCTACTGGTTTCTGCGCGAGCGCCGCTGGCGTGTGCTCGGCCTGATTTTTGCGGTCTTCTTTGTTCTGATGGAAGTAGCGCACGGCAAGAACTATTATGTCTTTCCCATCTATCCGATGATGTTCGCGGGCGGAGCGGTCGCGGTCGAGCGCATTGTGTCGCGCACGACGAATCGCGGATCTGCCCCGGCAGGATCGACAAAACGCGCCGTCCTGGTTGGCATCGCGATACGCACAGCAGTGGTAGTGATTGTCATTCTGGGGACGATTCCTGCTCTCCCTTTGGTGACCTGGTTCCTTCCACCAGACCGTCTTCTGGCTTATGAAAGTGCTATCGGCATCAAGCCCGCCAAGACCGAGGTCCATCATGACTCGCTCTTGCCCCAACCGGTCGCCGATCAATTCGGATGGCCCGAATTGGTGCGAGAGGTGGCCGCGACCTACAATTCCCTATCACCGGAGGACCGCTCTCAGACCGGTATCTGGGCCGGCAACTATGGCGAAGCGGGCGCAGTCAATTTGTTCGGCCCGCAATATGGTTTGCCGCGCGCCTACTCTCGCCATCAGAACCATTGGTATTGGGGTCCACCGCCCCAGGTTTACAAGAACCTCATCGTTATCCAGTGGAGCCTCGACGATGTGCGCGACAATTGCACTTCGTTCCAGGCCTTCGAACACTACGAGCGCTTTGGCATGGGCGAAGAAAACGGGCCAATTTACCTCTGCCGTGGAGTCAACTTCGACATTCAGAAAATCTGGTGGCACTCGCATCACTGGAATTAAGCTCTCGGCGCATACGGGATGCATGGCATGGATGCGTATCCAGTTCAGCAGGAGCGCAGCGCGAAAGAGCGTTGAGGGAGCGCCGGCGAATATTTCTGAACACCCGGCCGCCGTTTCTCGGCTTGGGCATCCGTGTGAGGCGGCTTCGATCGACTGGAAAGAGTTGGAAAGAGATCGACGTCGAGATGAAGCTTCGCTGGTGGAACCGGAAACATCGCGACCATCCGCTTCCGGTAGTCGCGGCGTCGACGTTTGCCCGGGTTTCACGGTCTGCCATCACGGTCTGCCGTTTGACCGATTTCGACAGCACACGATAGACTGGATGAGTTTGCCTGTACTTGCGGACCCGTTCTGGGGCCGCGCCGCGTTTCCGGTCAGAAGCCGCAGCGGGAAAACAGCAAGCACATGCGAGTGCGAGCGGAGCTTCTTTCCGCCGGGTGGACCGATAGCGTCCCGCCTCGGACATTGTGAGAGTTCCTTTTTAGAGAGCTTGGAGGACAGTCTATGTACGCGGTGATCCGCGCAGGTGGAAAGCAGTATCGAGTCGCCCCGGGCGATGTAATCCGGGTGGAAACACAGAACCACAAGGACGGCAAGGTAGAGTTCGGCGATGTGCTCGCAGTTTCTGCCGAGGCAGGCAGTGTTCTGCCCCCGGGATCGGGTGCTCTCGTAAGCGGCGAGGTGGTCGAACACGGACGCGGCGAGAAGATCCTGGTCTTCCACTATAAGCGCAAGAAGCAGTACAAGAAGCTGCGCGGCCACCGGCAGAATTACTCTGCGATCCGCATCACCGAAATTGCATTTGACGGACAGTCCTTCAAGGCGCCCGAGCTTCCCCGGAAAGAGAAGAAGGTGAAGGCCCATCGGGTTGCGGAACACGAGGGCGGCGAGCATGACCGCACGGAAGTGAAGACTTCGAAACGTCCCGGGAAAAAGGCCCCGAAGCACGCGGCGCACGCGCATGCGAAGAAGTCGGCGCCCAAAAAGAAAGCTGCGAAAAAGAAAAAGAAATAAGCCGGACTTTCGTTTACCTGGGAGACAATCCGGTTTTACGCTTGGGAATCTACTGGCAACTGGCCACTCGGAATTGGGATTGATTTATGGCGCATAAAAAAGGACAAGGTACTTCTCGAAACGGTCGCGACTCAAACGCCCAGCGGCTTGGCGTTAAAGCTTTCGGCGGCCAATTGGTGCCGGGTGGGACGATTATCGTCCGCCAGCGTGGAACGCGGGTCAAGCCGGGGCTAAACGTAGGTCGCGGCAAAGACGACACACTCTTCGCCAAGATCACGGGGCGCATCAAGTTCGTCAACAAGGGATCGATGGGAAAATTCGTCCTGGTCGAGCCCGAGGCGGTTGAAGCCGAGTAAGTCGCCGGTGTGCCTTTCCGCTGGATTGATCGGCGTCGCGCCCGGCGTATTGTTTGTATCAGAGCAGTGATTTAGCGATTCCTGAATGTTGCCGTAAATTGTTGCCCCCCTCGGGGCTGCGACGCGCCGGCCTCGGCTTCCCAGTCGAGGCTTTTTCGTTGCGCCGAAGTTGCGGGCTTTGCCTGGTGGCCTGGTCATGTTTATCGATGAAGCGAAAATTCGAGTCAAAGCCGGCGATGGTGGCAACGGCTGCATGGCCTTCCGCCGCGAGAAGTTTGTTCCGCGTGGCGGGCCCTCGGGTGGCGACGGCGGCAAAGGTGGCGACATCTGGATGGAGTCAAGCGAGCGCCACAACACGCTAGTCCATTTCCGTTTCAACCCCGAATACAAAGCCGAGCGCGGCCGGCACGGCGAGGGCGCGAAAAAAACGGGACGCGACGGCGAAGGAATTGTCCTAAAAGTTCCCGTGGGAACGATCGTTTACGACGAAGACACGGGCGAGATCGTTCACGACTTTTCCCGTCCCGATGAGCGCGTAGTCATCGCGCGCGGCGGGCGCGGCGGACGCGGCAACGCTCAGTTTGCGACCTCGACCCATCAGGCGCCGCGAGAGCACGAAGAAGGGCGCCCGGGAGAAGAACGCAATTTTCGCCTCGAATTGAAGCTATTGGCCGACGTGGGACTCGTGGGATATCCGAACGTCGGCAAGTCGACGCTAATCTCGCGGATTTCCGCGGCGCGGCCAAAAATAGCCGACTATCCGTTTACGACTCTCGAACCGAACCTTGGTGTCGTCTTGACTGGCGACAAGGGGAAAGAAGAAAGTTTTGTCGTAGCCGACATTCCAGGATTAATCGAGGGCGCGCACGAGGGCTCAGGTCTCGGAACGCAATTCCTGCGGCACATCGAACGCACCCGTTTACTGGTGCATATGGTCGACGTCTCCGACAGTAGCGGCAGGCCCGACGTAATCAAAGACGTTGCGGTGATCCGCGACGAGCTGGCAAGTTTCGGAGCGGGATTGGAAGACAAGCCGACGCTGCTGGTAGCGTCCAAGATCGACGTGGCCAACCCCGACCGGCTCAAAAAGCTGAAGCAGTGGGCAACGCGCCGGAAGCTGAAGCTCTATCCGATTTCGGCGGTTACGGGGGAGGGGATTGAGAAGCTCAAGTATGCGATGGCGGCGGAGGTCGAGAAGGTGCGAGCGCTGGCGGAGTCGCAGGAAGAAACCAAGATTCCCAGCTACCGCGCTTAGATCGGCTATCGGCTCAAGTGTGCGTTTGCTAGTGTAACTGGTAATTAGTCGCCAACACTCCCCGAACACCTCCTCAGATCGTGAAGGTGAAATCCAGTTGCTGTCGTAGCAAGGGGTTAGCCCCCGGAACCACCCCCCGAACCGGACCCCTCGGACCCCTCGATTGGGCGGTCGTCCCCAGCGCCTTCATCGTGCTAGAATTTCCAGATCTGCCTGACCCTGGACCCTATTTTGATCGACCTCGCACCCTCAATCCTCTCCGCCGACTTCGCTCACCTGGCCGATCAGGTTGAGCGCGCAACGGCGGGTGGTGCCAGCATTATTCACGTCGATATCATGGATGGGCACTTTGTGCCTAACCTCACAATCGGTCCCCCCGTGGTTAAATCCTTGCGCCGGGCAACTGCGCTCCCGCTCGATTGCCATCTGATGATCGATAACCCTGACCAATTCATAGCGGATTTTGCCGAGGCAGGCGTGGACTGGATCTCGGTGCATCAGGAGGCGTGCCCGCACCTGAATCGGACGCTGAACCTCATCAAGGACCATCAATGCCGCCCGGGGGTGGTGATTAATCCCGCAACGCCGGTGGAAACACTAATCGAAGTACTCGACATTGTCGATCACGTCCTGGTGATGACCGTGAACCCTGGCTTTGGAGGACAAAAGTTTATTCCTTCCACTCTGCATAAAATACGCAAGCTGGCGCAAATTAGGGCTGAGCGGGGATACGGTTTCCGCATCGAAGTTGATGGTGGGGTTGGATTGGATACGGTGGCTGAACTGGTGCGTGCGGGTGCCGAGATTTTGGTGGCGGGAAGCGCCGTCTTCGGTAAAGGCGACGCAAAGATAAATGCCGAGACCCTGCTCGAAGCGGCCAGAAGCGCAAGTTTGCAGCGGGTCTAGGCGGATTTGGTAATTGGCAAGTTGATAATTTTGTGGTTGGATCCCAGGTCGCCGGGTTTTCCAAATTACCAGATTACCAATTTGCCAAGTCACAAAATTATTCTCGGGTTTGAGGTTTTCTATGCGTCGGAATTCTTTGGTTTTGCTTCTTGCATTCCTCCTGGCCTTTACTCTGGCGTGCACAAACAAGAAGTCGGCTAATCCGCTCGCCAACGTCGGCTCGAAACAGCCTGACAAGGTCCTCTTCGACCGGGCCATGGATGCGATGAAGCACAACCGTTTCGACGTGGCGCGGATGACGCTGCAGACCCTGATCAACACCTATCCCGATTCAGAATTCATCGCGCGGGCGAAGCTGGCTGTAGCGGATTCATGGTACGCGGAGGGCGGCACGACGGCGATGGCGCAGGCCGAGATCGAATACAAGGATTTTCGCACCTTCTTTCCCAACATGCCGGAGGCGGCCGAAGCGCAGCTGAAAGTCGCAAACATCCATTATCAGGAGATGGAAAAGCCGGACCGTGACTTCACCCATGCCATGCGAGCGGAAGAAGAATACCGTGCGCTGATTCAAGAGTATCCCGACAGCAAACTGGTGCCTCTGGCGAAACAGCGATTGCGCGAAGTCCAGGAAGTGCTGGCGGACCGGGAGTATGGCATCGGGCGCTTCTATTTTCTGCGGAACTCGTTTCCGGCGGCGATCGCGCGCCTGCAAACGTTGGTGGACCGATATCCCCTCTATAGCGGCGCGGACCAGGCCCTGTTCCTGATCGGGCAATCCTACGAGGGCGAGGTCGAACTTGTGCGCAAGAATCCTCGCATGAATGAAGTGGTGAAGGGCAAGATGATTGAAGGCCTGACCAAACAGGCGGCGGACGCCTATGCCAGGATCATCAAGCGCTATCCCGCCATGGACCGTGCGGTAGACGCTAAGGCAAGACTGGAGGCCCTGCATCAGCCCGTGCCGCGTCCGACGCGGGCGGCCCTGGAACTGAACAAGAAGGAAGAGGCCAGCCGCCAACAAACTGGCATGATGGGAGCCATGATGGGGTACGTCGACAAGCATCCCGACGTGTTAAAGGCCTCGCGTATAGGCGAGCCCCCGTTGGTAGATCCGACGCCCACCACACCAGCAGATATCCTAAGAAACGCCACGGCTGCCGGATTTTCAATGGGCGACAATAAGATCAATGTCGAAAGAACGGCTGGAACCATAGCGCCAAATGAGCCGACGCCGCGGTCCGATACTCCGAACACAACGACAGACGCTACTGTTCCCGGCCAGCCGGCCACGGCCGACCTGAAACCAACCGTCGCAGATCCCAATGAACTGAAGCCGAATGTTCAGCCCGATCCAACTGCTCTTCCGCCGCTGCAACAGACCAATCAATTGGACACGAGCAGCAATACACCCGGCGCTTCTCCGTCGACTGCGCCCGCAAAAACCGAAGAGATGGCGGACATCTCTTCGAGCAAGAAGAAAAAGAAAAAGGGCTTGGCCAAGCTGAACCCGTTCTAGCCGTCTGACCGGGAAGTTGGCCTCGGGTCCGGTTAATTACGCAACCGACATCGGGCTTCGAAGTCGGAAGTGCTGTCGGCCGGTGGGGCCCGATGCCAAACTCTTTTCCAGTTACCAACGCCACAACCTGCGCAGAATCCACAGCCCTTACCTCAGGCTAGGAACAGTCGTAACGTGTTACCTTCGCCGGAATCGTTGACTTCGATCCGGGGACAAGGTAGTTTCGCGTTATCTCTCCTTATTTGCCGAAGGATGAAGCTTGGCTCGGAAAATTCTGCTCGCCGATGACAGTGTGACAGCCCAGAACATGGGGCGAAAGATCCTGGCCGACGCCGGTTATGACGTCGTCACGGTTAATAATGGATCTGCGGCCCTCAAGCGTATCGCCGAAATCAAACCGGATCTGATCGTGCTGGATGTATACATGCCCGGCTACAGCGGGCTCGAAGTCTGCCAACGGCTGAAGGATGCAGCCGAGACAGCCCACATTCCCGTGCTCCTGACGGTCGGCAAGCTGGAACCTTTCAAGGCCGAAGAAGGCCGCCGCGTCCGCGCCGACAATCACATCGTCAAGCCCTTTGAAGCGAGCGAGCTGTTAACTGCAATCACAAGGCTTGAAGAACGCATCGTGCCCCAGCAATCGAACAGCGGGGAGCGTTTCGCGGGCAAGGCGAGCAGGGCAGCCGAAGCGAATCCGGAAGTCGATAGCGGATGGAAGAGCCGGTTATCTTTCTCGTCAAAGAAAAGGAAAGACGAAAAGGACGCGACCAGAGAAAGAGAAGATGTTGCGGCGGGAGCGAGCTTCCGTGATTTTCGGAAGGCGAAGGGTAAGTCTGCCCCGAGCGAAGCTTCTAGCGTGAAAGCGCCACCCCCTCTCGAACAGGAACCCGATCTGGTTGCCAGCGTTACAAGAGAGATTCCGCGTGATGTAGCTCGACTTGTTTCCCAGGATGTGCCAGGCGATATTACTCCGGAAGAGTTGGACGCACTTAGCGCTTTGGCCTCGAGACTCGGTCCATCATTTTCCGCGACCGAATCTGCGGCGGTCGAGACCCGGGTCGAAGAGTCAGAGCCCGAAGAAAGAGGTTTCAGCGCACCGACCGAAGCGCCGGCGGTGGAGGTTCTTGCGCAGAACGAATTTGTGGCGCAAAACGATTTTGAGGCGCAAAACATCGAGAGCGCCGCCCCAGCCGACTTCGCCGAGCTGTCCGCCGCACAAAGGTCGTATCTGGAACTGGAAGCGGCGAACGAAGCAGAAATTCGGAATCGATACGCGGAAGCCGAATCCGAGCGCAGTGCAACCCATGCCGAGTTTGCCGTGGCCGAGATTTCTGAGCCCGAGGTGCCACCTTCGGAAATTCCACAACCCGAAGTCCAGTTACCCGACCCGGTCGCAACCGCGGTCGATACCGCATTGCTCGCGGAACAGCCCGCACCCGTAGACAAAGATGATGAGCCAACATTCGCATCGTTTGTAAGCGCGGTTGAGCCTGCAGCGGGACCGTCGGAAGAGAAGGACGACGAACAGCCAGCTGAAGCCATCGCCCAAAGCCAGCAGGCCGAGGCGAACGCAAGCGAAGAAGCAGGCGCTGCCACCTGCCACGAAGCGCAGCCCGAAGAGATCGCGGAGAGCACTGAGCAATCCGAACCCCCGGCAGCGAGCGAGCCCGAGTTGGCAGAATCGCCAGAGGCGGAAGACGAGGAGCCGAGCGATGCCGAGTTGGTCGAAGCACTGCGCTTGCTGACGCCTTCCCTCAATAACGTTGATTTCTCGACTCCTCCAAACGAGAAACTGGTCGCAGCCGGTCAGTTGCTGGCGGAAGAGGCGATGCGCCATGCGGCAGCCGGCCCACGTTGGGTAGCCGAGCCAATCATGTTGACCCCCGAGGAAGCGGCGATTTCGCTCGAAGCGGAAATGATGCTTGCATTCGCCGCGATGCCTGCGGCTGCGTCGCGTGACGACGATAATCGTGGAGGGTTTTCTGGGGTTTCAGCGATTGCCGCTGCGGTTGAAAACCGATTGGCAAACTTGCCGGAAGATGCGAAAGTTTTGGCACAACCCAACCTGGAGCGCGATTTGATTGCCGACGCTTCAGTGGAACGAGCTTTGGAGCCGAGCGCTAAGCAAGCGGCGGCCCTCGAACCGAGTACCGAAGTGATGTCGGCACCTCCCGCCCCGTCGAATCCAGTTGAAGATGAGAACAAGAACACCGGACACGTCGAAACCGTCCCGGAAGTAGCTCCAAAGGCGATGGCGGCGGCCGCGGCAGAGGGTTCAACTTTCCCATCGGCAGCCGACGCCAGAACCATCGCCAGCATTGTGGACAGCGTGATGGCCGATCTTCGCCCGAAGATCGTCGAAGAGATCACAAGAAAGCTGGCCGGAAAGTAAGGCATCATGGCGGAGCTAATGCTGTCGCGCCATTGGCCAAATCCTTGACTTCCATGGCTACAGAGCGCGGTTGCAATGATTCAGCACACCATCCGACCTTCCGCTAACCATGGCGCGCGCCCCAATGCTGTAAAATGGGAGCATAATTCGGTTACTTCTCCTCCCTCCGGCGTGTATCCATGGAAAAAACTCCTCCGGTTTTGATCGCAAACCAGAGAGTTCAGCCATCCCGGCCCACACCTCGTCTCCGGCTGCTGATCGAACTCGAACCGCGCCATCGTGTGTTCTTCCGCAACCTGGCGGACTTGCTCCTGGCGCGGCGACTCCCGCAGTTCCCTATCACCTCGCGACCCGCACCTTTCTGGAACGACGTGTTCGTCCACTCCGGTCCGCCCTGGTCCTCGTTTTTCGAGTCGATACTATGTCATCTGTTGCTCCTCGTTTTGTTTGTGTGGGGCCAATCCAAAGTCTGGGTCTCGGTGAAACTGTTCCCGTCCCGGGATGCGATCCACAGGTCGATCACCTACTATCCACTGCCAACCTTTCCATCAGCTCAGGGCAGAGCGCCGAGCCCTCGGGCGCGCCCACGACCCAGGCAAACACCCGCGCCGCCGGCAAAACGACCCGCGATGCCGGTGACGCCGCAACAGAAGCCGAGCCTCGTCACGCCGCCTGACATCAAACAGGCCGCAGCCAGCATGCCGAATCTTTCGAACTCGCGTACGGTCACGCCTATGGTCCCGTTTTCGGCCACCGCGAGCCCGCTGCCGAACGCACTGGCCGGGTCCTCCACAGCGGTCGCCCCTCCACCCCAGGTTGACCAGGCTGCCGCTCGGCGCCTCGCGCTCGCTCAAGCTTCTTCTCCCGTTGCGCCCGCGCCCGACCTTGCGGGGCCTTCTACGGGACGGGCTATGAAGACGCCCAACACCGCCCTGCAAGTTGTACCCCCTCCTCCATCAGTTCAGAACGCAGACAAACTCGGCGCAGCTGGGCGATCGGGTTTGTCGACGCACGCGGCGAATGTCGTTCCCCCTCCCCCTTCGGTTCAAGCTGCGGGAAATGGCGCGGGAGATTCGCGCTTAGGTTCGATGGCTCGTGCCGGTGTGCAAGTGGTACCGCCGCCACCTTCAGTCCAGGGCGCAGACAACTCCAACGGAACCGGGCGGTTGAGTTCATTGTCCGGCACGAGGACGGATATCGTACCTCCCCCTCCGTCGGTTCAGGGACCGGGCAACGGTGCGGGTACAAGGTTGGGTTCGCTTTCGGGCGCGCGTTCAGACGTGATCGCGCCTCCTCCCTCAGTTGAGGATGCGGGCAATTCCGGGGCAAGCGGGCGCTCGGGATCACTGTCCGGAAATCCGCCGGAAGGCGGCTCTCAGATCGTGCCGCCGCCCCCATCAGTTGAGGGCACAGCAGGCTCTGGTGCTGGTGGACGCATGGGCTCGATCTCCGCAAACAGGGTTGGAAACGCATCACCAGTCGTCTCCCCGCCTTCGTCAGTTGGCGGCACGGGCAACTCTGGTGCAACCGGACCTTTACAACCGATGGATCCCTTGCCCGCCGACGCCTCTTCGTCCGAACCCGCCGCCAATAACGAAAACAAAACCACCTACGAAGAGTTGCCTCTCGGTCTGCTTGGTGTGGTGTTCGCTCCGCCGGGAAGCTCGTTTTTTTCCAATTTCGAAGTCTTTGTGGTCAAGAGACGAGTCGGCAAGGGCGAACTTCAAATCATAAAGCTGGTTTATGAATTTCTTCCCTATCAGCGAAGGTTGTCCGAATATGATCTCAGCAAACTGCCGCCGCGAGTTATTAAACTGAAGGTAACAGCCGACCCAAGCTGCGACGAGCCATTGGGAGAAGTGATACAGGGTCACCCCGACCCAACTCATCCCGCCAATGAGTACCCGCAAATTCCAGCAGCGTTGCGTTCCTACCCCTTAAACACCGTGCTGCCCTGTTATCGCACCACCGCCGGCGATTTCCAGAAAGCAATGTCGCGAGCCTACTGAGCCGCCATCTGGTCGTTCGCACTTCAGTTAGTTGGTTAGTCAGGTTCGGGTGGCTTACGAGTGCGGTGTAAAATGAGCAGGATGGGACCGGGCTTCGTGAAGGTCGGCACCGAGGCGGGAGGCAGGCGAAGCTGGCCGGTCATCGCAACAAAAGAGCGAGATGTTGAATGTCATCTTGACCGGAAGGAACGCGCATCCGGCTATGGTCGAGCTAGCCGACACTGTAACGGAGATACGCCCGGCTAAGCATGCTCAGGTTAAGCATGCTTACGAACAAAGCGTGATGGCCCGGCGAGGAACTGAATACTGAACCAAACGCGATCCGGACGGTTGGCTCCAGACGTTTAGCTTGGACGGGATCTCATCCTCGGCGGACCTCGCGAAGCATTGAGTTCCGGGAAAGAGGGCCAAAAAACGTTGGCGCTGTTTTGGCA
>Ga0302180_10002781_pt1 | contig 13536 bp, 19 predicted proteins | sample I_Palsa_E3_2_FD_200575 | JGI IMG/M metagenome (GOLD analysis project Ga0302180, IMG submission 200575) | Peat permafrost microbial communities from Stordalen Mire near Abisko, Sweden - I_Palsa_E3_2 | ecosystem: Environmental > Terrestrial > Soil > Palsa > Peat permafrost | place: Sweden... | reverse complement strand
GGCCGTCAAAGCGATAGTGCCACACGTAGTCAAGAATCTGCTCCTTCGACAGTACCTCGCGGGGAAATGTTAGAAATAGCCGAAGAAGATCGAACTCGGTCGCAGTCAAGTGCACGGGAATGTGTCCTCGCCACACTTCATGACCTTTCTCATCCATCACGAGGTCCGCAAACCGAAGCAGCTCATAGGGTTTGCTCGACCGATTAACACCCAACATCGCATTTGCTTTTACCACGACTTCTTGGAGGGAGAACGGCTTGGTGACATAACTGTTCTTTCCGCCCCCAAAGGAGGAAATACGGGCGCCTTCCTCTTGGTTTTCCGATATATACAAGACGGGAGGGATTAGCCCATCCCTCGCATCCTGGTGAGTTACTGCAACGTCATCAATGTCCGGCATCATGAGATCGAAGACGACTAGTTCAAATGTTCCATCCCTTGCCCTTTCGAGGCCACTACGTCCCGAATGCACAACTTCTACCTCGAAACCCTCGTAAGTGAGTACGGTTGCCAGCGAATCAACCACCGACGATTCGCTTTCTACGATAAGAATTCTTCGGCTTGCTTCCGCTTTGCTCGGCACCCCACTCCTCCATCTGTCATCTTTATCCATATCGTCGTCCTTACCGAATAGATTCCTCCGCATCTCTGGCAATCCAAGCAAACGGTTTTCAGAACTTCTTGAAGCCGAGCTGAGTTGTGCCGAGCCAAATGCCAGTCATAACCGTCAATCCCGAATAGGTCTCCCAATCCGAGCTGAATTGTTCTTCGCGTGACGTGCACATGGTGGCGCCGCGATCGAGGTCGAGGATGCATCCCGGCCCGGCGACCAGACTCGTTTGGATAAGTGCGCGACTCAATCGAAGTACTACGAGAAGTGAACATATTGGCAACGTAAGACGGCGCCCGTTGCGTCGGCTGATATCGACCGCTGCTTCACCTGAGAAAATGTGAGTCGAGTCATGCGCACTGCATTGATATTGCAACGCTGCCACACGAGACGGCCTCTCCCCTTAGTTGAGCTTCTTGACCAGGATCTTGGGCGGGCCCACTTGATACAACGCGAACCGGGCCGGCTCTTCGGTTCTTACACGATGAAATCGAATGGCACAGGAACCCCACAGGTCACGTACGGCTGAATTACACGTGGCCCCCTTAGGTTCTGAATCGTGAATGTCTGTCGCACATCTGCGGACGTACTTTGCGAATCGTCTCGAAGTCAGTCGAGTAGAACAATGATGAGCACAGCGTCACTTTGTCGTTCTTCCGGTTTGTTCAGTAATGTTCCTTGCCTTCTCGAAGGTTCTTCTGCACGACGGTCCACTCTCGGCTCGACCTTCCGACCCATTCTCAATCGGGTCGTTTCGAATCCTCGGGCGCCACTTTCAATTTTCCCGTTTGTGTTCGACACATGAAGCAATCAACCCACTCTTCGACAAACAGGTGGCATGAATGCGCTTTCTGCGTCATGCATTGAAGCGCCTGATGTCGAATCTTCGGGCTCCTCGGGTTCCTCTATTTCCTACCACCTGCCCCACGTGTTATTTCCTGGGAGGCGATGGTTCGCTCCGATCGGCAAAAGGAAGCGCTGCCTTGGCTCTCGATTCTGCTTGGCAGAGCGCTTCGATTGAGTCGTTCACAGACGTTACTGATGACGTAATGATTTCCCTGTTGCTCGACACGGAGAGGGCGCAGGCACAAGACTATGTCTCAGACGATCAGCGGGCCTGGGAACTCGCTGTGTACAAACAATTGTTAATTGATGGGTACTTCGCCGGCAGAATCCTGCTCGGGACATCTAATCAATTGCTTTCTTGGCCTCTCCATCCGATATCAGAACATTGGCGCCAAACCGTTCTCGCCCACAGAGCGCATGAGTATTCTCCTCAAATTCGAAGCATCGGAGCGCAATTGCACGTGGCACGCCTCGTAGCCCAGGCGGGGCATGCCGGAAGCCGTTCTCAGGTCACGAGAGGACTATCGGTGCTCAGATCCGCGTTTGGCGATGCAGTGACTGAAGGAATACTTGCAGACCCGAACTGGACGCAGCTACCCCCCTAGCTCCACGTAGGGCTCCGTGATTGCTCGCACACCCAAATCGTCGGGCAATTCGACGACCGAAACCGCCGGCGGTCGTTTTGAACCGTTTGAGGATACTCCGAAGGGATGACCCAATCCCCTCGATGCCCTTGCCGCGTGTCCCGTCCATCACCCACGGTAGTACACGATCGTCCGGAGTAAGAATTCGCAGCGCGTCCATTTGTCCGAACAAATGCAACTGGGTGCAGCTTCGGCGAACTGGCACCGCCGATTCAATGTGTCCTTTTCCACTGTCCATGTCGAAGCGTTGACGCGAAGACGTAGTGGCGCGCTTCTTCTCACAGAAGGTCCACAGCTTAACCATCGGCGGCGGTGAGCCCGTCATGTTCAGATGAACCCATTCCACAAGACCGTATGTCTCACCTCAACGAAACTCATTCTTTAGGGAGGAATCCGCAATGTCATCAGCTTCCAGCACGACACTCTTTCCAGTGGACCAACATCGTCTCACGCGCCAACCCCCCGATTTGGTTGGACACCTTGAATCGCATGGCCCGTTGCCGGTCCCCCATTCGGTCAATCCTCAATGGCAACGCGATTTCGCTGAGAACATCGCGGCATCTGGTCTGGCTGGTCGTGGAGGCGCCGCCTTTCCTTCCGCTGTGAAACTCGCAGGAAATCGTGCAGCGCATGGCATGGGGATTGTCGTAATCAATGGTATGGAAGGCGAACCGGCAAGCGACAAAGACAAGGAACTTTTGACTCGGGCTCCCCATCTGGTGCTCGACGGTGCCCAGTTGATGGCTGCGGCTTGTGATGCACAGAGTGTCGTGGTTTGCGTACCCGAAGGACGGGATTCTGTCGCTGACGCCGTTAGCTATGCCATCAAGGACCGCAAGAAGCACGGATATGCACGATTGAGCGAATCCCTTGTCAGACCACCCGACCGCTTTGTGGCCGGTGAAGAGTCCGCTCTGGTGCAATGGATTGATTCTCGCCGCTCACTTCCGATGTTCCGAACTGACAAGAGCATTCCGTTAAGGATTGGAAAGCAACCAGCCCTTGTACACAATACCGAGACTCTTGCACACGCTGCTCTCATCGCTCGGTATGGACACGAAGCATTTTTGACCCGAGGACTTCGGGAGGAGCCCGGTATGACCCTCGTCACTGTCACTGGAGCGGTGAATCACCCGGGGGTGATCGAAGTTGATCGCGGTACTCCCCTGAGCGAAATAGTTGCTGCCGCCGGTCCAGAAGAGTCGGTAAAGGCAATGCTGGTCGGCGGGTATGGAGGTGCATGGGTCGGCCCGGAGCACTTCGCTACCCCATATGCATCCATTGCCCTTCGCTCCATTGGAGCATCGGCAGGGGTCGGGGTCATCGTCGTGCTTCGCACTAGAGCGTGCGGTGTCACCGAGACCGCGAGGGTAGCAAGGTACATGGCCCAGCAAAGTTCGGGCCAATGTGGTCCATGCGTTTTTGGGCTCCCAGCCGTTGCCGATGATCTCTCTAAATTAGCCCGAGCACACACCGATCCCGAACTCATGGTTCGCTTGCTTCGCCGACTTGACGAGGTCCAAGGGCGCGGTGCCTGCCGGCACCCCGATGGCGTTGTGGGCCTTGTCCGGAGCGCATTGACTGTTTTCGCAGACGATGTGGCAGCTCACGAACGGGGAATGCCCTGCAGCCATCACGGTCGGCCGACTCAACTTCGTTTCCCCCATCCGATCGAGCCGTGAGATGACAATGCCACACATAATCATTGACCCCCTAGCGTGTAACGCCTACGGATATTGTGCCGAACTTCTTCCCGAGTCCATCACACTCGATGAGTGGGGGTATCCGATCGTACGCGGCGAACCTCTGCCAGCTGAGCTCGTACTTCTGGCAAAACGTGCTGCTCGTGACTGTCCACGAAGGGCCCTCTCACTCCAGCATATTCGCAAAAACTCCTAAAGCTACATCGGTATTCTCAGTTACGGCCGAGGATGCGAGTGCCTTCTGATCCACCGATCAATAGAGTCTGATCGCGGTCGCACATCCTCGAAAAGTGCCCTCCTGCAGAGAAAAATGGTGGTTACCACACACACCACACCCCCTACCGGAAGGCACTATTTCGATGCGCGTATTTTGCCACAGTCTCGACCGTCTTGACGTGACTTTCGACGACGAGCATCTTGTGGCCAACGCTGGCTTGATGTTGCCGGCGACGTTGGCCAAGCACCTCGGATTGCGGGAGTTCTTCGACGAGCATGTCGATCTCGGCGATGGGGCCGGACGGGGCCAATGTCGGCCACAAGGCGATGACCCTCGTCCACTCGGCGGTGTCGGACCGGCGGGTACTCAAGTTGCTGCGACAGTGGCTGCAAGCCGGGGTGTTGGTCGATGGCGTCGTCACCGAGACGGTCACGGGGACGCCCCAAGGAGGGTTATGTGCAGCTGCACATAACGACCCCTATGAGCAGCGCTGGGTTATGCGCAGTGTTGACCCATCGGGCCTGGTGAGGGCCGGGTCGGCGATCGAGCGCTGCGCATAATCCTGGACGATTCTGATCACCGGTTCGGCATGGTGCCGGGCCTGGATGATCAGGAGGTCGGCTGTGACGATGACTGTGTCGGCGCTGGTGTCGGGTCTGGACGCAGAGTTGAGGCGTCTGGGCTACAAGGACTCGACATTGGTTTGGTATCGGGGCTGCTGGCGCCGTTTGGAGAGGTTCTTCGGCGCCCGTGGCGTCGAGGAATTCTCCCTGGATATGGCGATGGAGTGGGTCGATGAGTCGTGCGGCTTTTTCGACAAGGAGCGATCGGGCACGCTCAAGGCGAATGACGTCTATTTGTTCAGGGTCGCCCAGATGCTCGGCGACTACGCAGTGCATGGGGCGGTGCTGCGCCGCTACAGCCGGTCCGTCGACAAGCTGTCGCGGGAGGGCGCCGACACGGTCGCCCGCTTCGAGGCGTGGCTTCGGGCCGCGGACCGCGCCGCATCCACGGTGCGCACGTATGGAACGGTGGCCGGGGAATTCGTCGCGTTCACGGGCGCGCGCGGCGGAGTAGCTCACTGCGACGCTGCCGCGATGGATGCGTTCGTCGCCACGCTCACCGGCTACCAGGTCAAGACGGTCGAGCAGAAACTGTGCGCGCTGCGCTCATTTCTTAGGTTCGTATCCGCCGAGGGCCCGCTCGACGCCGCCGTTCTCGACGCCGTCCCGGCCGTGCGCTCGAGCAAGCAGGCCGGAGTTCCATCGATATGGGGGCCAGGCGAGGTGGCCCGGATCCTCGACGCGATCGACCGGGGCAACCCGTGCGGGAAGCGGGACTACGCGATCGTTCTGTTGATCGCCAGGCTCGGACTGCGCAGCATCGACGTCAAGCGGTTGGAGTTCGGCGACTTCGACTGGCCGGGCAACCGGTTGTTCGTGACGCAGGCCAAGACCAGTGGCCGAGTGCAGTTACCGTTGTTGAAAGACGTCGGTTGGGCGGTTATCGACTACATGCGCGTACATATCGCCTCGACGGCGATAAAGGATGCAAAGGGCGTCTACCGGATCGCTCGCACTTCTCTCAGCGGTGAGCAGTCCAACTTCGACACTGGTTCCAATCAGGCGGAAGCAGGGGAACTGGCAAGATTCGCTGGCGTTGGCGTGGTTTCGACCATCATTTACGCCGCCCTCTTCCTCGTGCTGCACCCAGTCATTGGGCCTGGGGCGCGAATACTGCATCATTAGCCATCTGTACCATCGGCAATACTGTCGCCCATGGCAGGGTGACATTCAGCGGTCGACATGCTGCGAAGCGAGCGGTTCAATTGGCTGGCAGCGCGGTTGTCTTCTTGACTACCGTCATTCTCACCACGACGGCGCTCGGAGTAGCGGTGGTTCTTACGCCCGGGGAAGTACTGTCGGAGTTATTGGCAATCGTGGTCGGGACTGCTTTGGCGGCATTTTCATTGTCTTAAAGTCGTGGGTGTTCCGCACCCATATTTTGCGCAACTCACGAACGCGTGACTCTTCCCGCTGCATCGCCGATGCGCTTGGACGAATACCCCCGCCGTTGGCGCCAGAGCACCCAGACGGCTCCACCGACAATAAGTACGCCGGCAGCCGCAGCTGCACCGATCACTGCCGCTGAATCACCCGCGCCGCCAGGCGAGGCTCCTGCGGCGGAATGACGAGGAGAAGTGGGGGTCGAGCTTGTTGTAGAAGACGTGGGCGTAGAAGTCGTCGAGGTCGTGGAAGTCCTAGCGGTGAAGGCAACAACCTGATCTGCGCTTGTTACCAGGAAGAGACCGTCGCCCACGCTCGGAGTCGGGAAATGGTTGGCCGGCAGGCCAATCGAGACCTGTTTTGTCACCTTGCCAGTGCTCGGGTTGAGCCCGTACAAGACTCCGTTCTGTCCGATGGTCCATACGAGACCAGCGGCGACAATCGGAGGTCCACCACGGACTCCTGAGCTCCAGAGCAGGTGCAGTGCGGCCGGGGACTCAGTGGCACCTACGGCGATGATACCAGTCAGGCAGGGAACGAAGACCGTCGTCCCGACGGCAGCACTACCACCGTCAATGTCGTCACCCTGAGGCCAGGGATGCCTCTTGACCGCCGATGCCGCCCAAGTCTGAGCCGTTGAGCAGATAGAAGATACGAGATTTCTCGGCAAGTACGACCTGGCCGTCAGAGAGGAGCGCTGGTGCCATGGACATATCGAGCTCAGCCGCGTTGTTCTCGGGCCAACTGCTCGGTGCGAAGTACTGCAAGAGGGCGAGTGACGACGACAGCTCGAGGACCGAATCGCTATCGTCATACGACTGGCTGGCCGAGTAGACGGAGCCATTCCCAGCGCTGACCAAGATGTGGCCGCTGCCATCGATGATGGGTGCTGCCCCGCCCATCCATATTGCTCCTTGGCTGTCGCCCGCTGCCGCGTCTACGGTGAAGAAAGCTGGGCGTTTCACCAGCTTCGTTCACCGCGACGACCCGACCCCGATAGGCGGAGCAGTCACCGTAGTTACCGCCCATACCAAAGACCACCTGGCCGGCATCGAGGTCAATCCAGTGCGTTGTAAGAGAGCGGCGGGATCGCTGCTGGGTGGATCCACGTCTTGGGTCATCTCGATTTTTCCGATTGTGGTATTCGGTCCAACCAACGTATGGGCTGGGGTGCCGTTCACCAGCAGGTCGCCCACCACGAAGATCTCAGATTGCGCGGTATCGATCACCGGGGTGCCGGTGATGCCGACGCTTGGCGTGATATCCCCGGCAGCGAAGTGGCAGGCACGGGAGTACCGATATGCGAAGACCAGATGACCGAACCAGTCGCAGCGCGGCGCAGTTTCCGGTCGTCGGATCGCGCGTACCGAAGATCCACGTCCGTACCGCCGTGCGGCCAACCCTCCTCGATAAATGCCGCCAACGTGCCGGACATCGTCGGTGGGGGTCGCAGAATCGACGGCGGTGCCAACCGGCCAACCACCAAAGGGGGGAGGGCCGGCACAGCAACTTCGCCCCCGATACTTACCAGTACGCCAGATTCATGTTGTGCAGAGATGCGATCGGCTGTCCGGTCGACGGCCAGTGCCTTCGCCGAAGATCCAAGGTCCAAACGACTCGAGGGATATCCACTGTCCTATTGGCAGGGTTTAGATGTAGATCCAGGAAACCGGCGACTGAACCCAAGGCTTGTGCCGGATACGGTGGGTCGGCCTTCACCTCGCTCAAGTCTCTGTCGTAGTCGAGGGCTGCGATGGTATTGCCGACCGTCGGATCGACGGCGCCGTGGGTACGTCCGGCGACCTCATATGCGACCTCGAGTGCAGCGAAGAGCAAAGGGCTCACCCCCACGGCCGCCCCCGCATGAGCGCGTAGCATCTCTAATTCTGAATCACTTCTGAATTACTACACGCGAGGTCGATGGCATAGACTTCAGACCGAAGTATTCGCTACGCGGCGTCGGCTACGTTTTTATCTGGCACTACAACGAATACCGTTGCGCCAATGGCGTGGAACGATCGTACGGTAAGGAGGCCCTGGCGACTGGCTATCACGCCACTCACTAGGTGCCCCCTGAGGTAACTGTGGCTGACTTCGACGTAGAGGTTGGGGTCGTCGTCGTGGTTGTCCTAGTAGCAGGTGTCGTAGTGGTCGTGGTTGCATCGGATGACGATGAAGTACCGTCATCCGACGTAGTGGTTGGTGTGGTCGTGGTCACCGCCGAAGACGTCGAGCCGTCGCTCGATGATGTCGTCGTGGTCGTGGAACTCGACGCCGCGCTGCTTGCGCCAGGGTGCTCCTTGGCCACCACTACTCCGATCAGAGCCGTAGATGCAGCGGCTGCTATCACGGCCGAACGGGTCATGCGCCGAAGGCGCACTTTGGCTCGTTGGCGAGAGTCGGGTGAATGCGGTCCAATAGATGGATTCATGGGTTGCCTCCTTAGTCCGTGTAGTCGTATCGAACCATCGCCGGTTATCCGCTGCCCGAGTGCCTCCTGTGCATCGGATGTGGCTTTAGTGGTCGGGATATCGGCTCGGATCCTGAAGGCCCCACGCGCGAATTGTTTTGCGCAGTTGCACCCAGCGTGACCTGCGAACGGTAATCGAACCGCTGTGCATTACCCATTCGAAGGTTCCATCGCCAGTAGCGCCCTCGGACAGCGGACCATCGCCCAGGGTACTGCGACTGGGATCGAGCACTACTTTACGGCGAGCGCATCGACACATTCTGAGCTCAAGGATCACGGATAGGATCATCCGGAGTAGTGGAACCCGGACCGGTCGATCTCGCCCACGTAGGTCGAATGACGCGAGCGTATTGGCATCCTCGACTCGAACAAAGTACTCGCGAAGTCATTGTGGGGGGCCAGAGGTGAGTTGGACGGTTGCGGTTTCTGTCAGCCCTGATGTAGTCGTCCAGGCGACGGTCACTTTGTCACCAGGGGCATAGGGCTCGAGGAGTTCGCTAAGCCCTTCAGCCGAGTCGACTGACTGGCCATCGACGCTAGTGATGACATCACCGGCGGCAAGACCAGCCGTCTGGGCAGGCGAACTTGTGACGACTCCAGCCACTGTTGCTCCTGATACGGAGCTGCCACCTATTTGCGCGTTTGACTCGATTTCCACGCCGAGGAACCCAGTTGTACCGATGTGAATGGTCGATGTGGAGGTTCCGGCTTCGATCTCTTTGGCGATCGAGATGGCTTCGTTAATTGGAATGGCGTAACTCTGATAGCCGGAGGATTGCCCTCCAGTCGAGTATGAGAACCCAGCGGAGGCAGCAGTGTCCATTGCGATGACTTGGCCGGAGCTATCGACGAGTGACCCGCCCGAATCGCCCGCTTGAATGTCGGCATTCGTCTCAATGAGCTCAGTGAGCTGTTCTGAGCTGCCACTGCTCTCATCGCTGGCAGTTATTGACTGGTCGAGGGCGGTCACTGTACCCCCGGCGGCGCTGGGTGTGCCACCGGTCCCCCCAGCATTGCCGATTCCGACGACGGTCTCGCCCACCGAGACATTGGAGGAGTTTCCGATTGACGCCGTTTGCAATCCGGAAGCGTCACGGAGTTGGAGTACAGCAATATCCTTTGTTGTGTCGTAACCGACAACGGTCGCGCTATAGGTCTTGCCGTTTCCTATGTCGGTGACGCTAATGGAGGTTGCCCCATCGATCACATGGTTGTTAGTCAGGATTTCACCTGAGGACGTGAGCACTATCCCGGTACCGGCTGCCTCTTCCTCTTCGTAACCGAGGGTCGTGTCAATGTCGACCAGTCCGGGATCAACTCTGTCCGCGATCGATGAGACATCGGTAGAGCCCGAAGCGGTCGATGATGATGAAGGCGACGTCCCCGTAGAGGTCGATCTTGATCCTGACTTGGATGACGTCGACTTGGAGACCGAGGACGCCGCTACGGAAGAAGAATCACTCCAGGCCACATGGCCGAGACCGAGGCCTGCTGCTAGGGCGACGATGGCGGCGGCACCGCCTAGCGCGCTGTTGCGTAACCGGTGGTGTGACTTGCCGGGTGGACTGCCCCGGCCTACAGGCCGAGACCCCTTTGGCGGTCCCCCGTGCCCTGCGTCGTCGCCCGTCGTTGCTGGCAGGGGATCCCCGGCTGATGTATCGCGGGAGTAAGGGGCGGATGAAAGCTCAGGTGCGAATGTCGAGCCATCGTACTCGGTCGCCTTTGCTGTTGGTACCGACTCGCCCGGGTATTCAATGGGTACTTGTAAAGGGGAACTGTCCGGCTCCGATGCGAGAAACGGGTCACCCGCAAGGTCTAAACCGCTCTTATCCGTTGCGTTGGAATGCTGGGATTCATCGTCATTCATTGCACTGTCTCCTTACGAGTAACCAACTTGGTACGTCTCGCATGTCCTATTGGAGCGCGCGGGACTTCGGGCCAGGTCAAGGAACGGTATGAGCAAGATAAGTGTTGTATCTGGACGACAGCCGGATGATGCGAGAGAAAATGATGGATCTCGAGCTCGTGCGGAACCGTGTTACGTCTGGAACGCTGGCGCGCAGACTCATTCCCCAAAACTGCAATTGAACTTACGCACAGCGGAGGTCTGGCGCACCTCAATGTTGTGGTCGCAGAATGCGTTCGTGAAATAGCAGGTAGTAGGTGAGGAAAAAGAACACCCCGAAGATGCCGGCGCCGGCGAACAGGATGGCCAGCATGGAGCCACCCCGGGTGCGGTTGAGTACGACCCGGAGTGGCAGCAACGGATGGATTACCCGTGTCTCAACGACGTAGAAGGTGGCAAGGAGAAGCACGCCCAGGACCAGGAAGCCGACGGTGAAATGATTGCTCCAAGCCGTGGTCTCGGCGTGTGAGAACCCGTAGACGAGTGAGAACAGGCCCCGGCCACCAGGACGATTGCAGGGATGTCGAGTGGGTAGTGATCGGTCGCCTTGTCGTTCTTGAGCCACAGCACGGCTCCGACGGTGGCAATTTCGGCGAAGGCCAAGTTTACGAAGAGGGTCCAGCGCCAGGACGCGTACGACGTGAGGATCCCGCCGAGCAAGAGGCCAATTGCGCCGCCCGCTCCGGCGAACCCGCCATAATCTGCGAGTGCCTTGCCACGTTCGCGTTGATTCGAGAACGTGGTGGCCCATCGCGCCGGGGTGGGGGTAGGAACGGTCTATCGACGATTCCCGAACAAGGAACCGTTGGTGGAAGCCCTCTTCGAAGAGGCGATCGACGGCATTGTGCAGATTGCGGTTGAGGCCGCCTCCATTGCCAGCTCATGGGACGGGCTGGTGTTCTTCATGGAAAGGGCCAGTCAGCGGCAGGCCGAGGACCTCGGATTGCGCGATGTAATGCTCCACAGCAAGTACGGGAGAGACCGGGTGGCGCAGGCTCGGGATCGAATCATTCCGGTCGTCGGGCGATTGGTGGAGCGTGCGCAACACGACGGACACCTCCGGACTGACATCGTTGCCGCCGACATCCCAATATTGAGTTCATGGTCAATGCCGTTGCAGGATGAACGAGTGACCTAGCACCTCAACTCTGGCGACGGTACCTGACCATCATTCTCGATGGCCTTTCGAATAGGGACGTACCAACGAGGGAGCTGCCTCCCCCGCCGGATGAGGGGGTAGTGGAGGAAGCACTCACCTCACCTCGAGCCGACTGAAAGTAGATGTGAGTAGTCGATGCCCGACCGGGTCGAGCAAGAGGTGAAGTCCGGCACCCACAAGCCTTGGGGGCAAGCTGGGTGGAGTGGGAATCGAGGTCCGGACGCGGGGAGCTGCCGGACTTGGTGTTGAAGTCCGATACTCGGTGAACGCGGTCAAATCGTCATCGGACGGATTTCAGATTATGGCCCCATGACTCACTCCGATCGATCATGAGTACAAGTATTGCCTGTGAATATCGATGAACTGCATTCTCCCCATCAGCGGAGGCACAACTAACAAGGGAAGAATGAGTCGAACGCGAGCGGGAAGTGGCATCGGCCTAGGCCGAGGGCGTCGAAGCAGGGTCCGTGCCCAGTGCAGCCACCGAAAGCCGCCTCCTGCGGACGGATCGACGCTGGACGGGGGATCGAGCGGCGGCGAGACGGTAGGTAGGTCAATGCGCTCGGCCGAAGCCGGTGGCTCCGCGTAGGGATTCAGCCGTGTTTGCTTTGTTGGCATCGCCCTGCACGCACGGTGACGATGGTGGCACAGCGTTCGTGATGCAACAGCACATCCACCGAGTCCGATGCGCGACAGAAGGGCAAGAGCGTCTCAGTGCTAGCTCCAAGGGTTCACGGTTCCACGATGGGGGGTTTGATTGCGGCACAGCCGCTGTCATCGCTGGACCAGAGCAGTTTGGAACGAACGCGACACGTTCGCCGGCCCGGCCCCCGCCGCCAGCAGGTCCAAGCTGCCGCGCCCAGCCCGAGCCAGAACTGCTCATAGCTGGGCACGAACGGGATGACCGCCGCGGCCAGGCTGATGCTCACATAGCTGTCAGGGTCCGCGCCCACCACGTGCACGGCTACGAACACCACCGTGATAAGGGACAAATTACGGTGAACCGCGTTGCCGGTTGACAATGATCCCCAGCAGCACCACAGCAGACAGCAGCAGCAAAGAGTGATCCCGGCCGCCCGGCTCGCAGAGCACAACGCCGTGCTCGCGGTGATCTCGCTCACCACGGGTCGACCCCGGCCAGCTCATCCGGTAGTGGTTTGCCAACCGTCACAAGTGCCTTTCGGCGCTGTCGGCGGCGACAATGTTACCTCACGGCGTCTTAGAGATGGATGAACCGGTGCGAGAGAAGCTCACTTCTGACCGAGTTGCACGGGTCGCTGATCTTGGTGAACTTCAGCGTTCTGCCGTGAAGCCCGAAGGTGTACTTGCCGGGGCTCTGACACGTTTCTGGCGAGCCAGCCGGTACGGCGGGCTGTGCGAACGAGATCGTAGTGCCTGAGATGGTGTACGTACCGCTGGCGAGTTTCGTACCGTTGAGGGAATCCGTGTCGGTCCCAGCATGGAACTCGATCCTCCACGCGCCCTTGAGACTCGCAGGTTCCTTGATAGTGGCCCGGTACGTTCCGGACGGCACGCGCGAGGTGCCCGAGTCTGCAGTGCTGGCAAACGCGGGGGTTGGGGCGATAGCGAGTGTGAGTGTCGGGACAATGACGGCGATCCAACGCTTGAACATCGGTACTCCTAATTGGTGTGAGTAGGGACGGGGACTTGTTCGGGCCGCCAGGCTGACGTGGACCTGGTCTTGCCCCTGGGCTGCAGCCGAGCGGATGCAGGCTCGGGCCGTCGGAAGCCGGATTGTCTACCTCTGTTTTCGCTCACCACGTCGTTCGCGAATACTCGGATTCGCGGATAATCAGTCATCAAGATGTCCTTTCGCCGTATCCGGGTCATGGAAAGGATGGGCCTCCTTCGCACGACGGGCTGGTTTATCGCCGATGGTCAGCAGCACGGCATCGTCGGCTCCGAGAGGGGGATCTAGGACCTGCATCTCCAAAGAGTGCCCGACGAATCTTGG
>Ga0302180_10002780_pt1 | contig 13538 bp, 13 predicted proteins | sample I_Palsa_E3_2_FD_200575 | JGI IMG/M metagenome (GOLD analysis project Ga0302180, IMG submission 200575) | Peat permafrost microbial communities from Stordalen Mire near Abisko, Sweden - I_Palsa_E3_2 | ecosystem: Environmental > Terrestrial > Soil > Palsa > Peat permafrost | place: Sweden... | reverse complement strand
CCAAACTGGCAGAATCCAAGCGCCAGGACTGATTCACCAGGGGTTATTCCGATATCCCCGGTCGAAGCGATAGCCAAAGACAGGCCGATCGGCCATAACTGCTTGAATTTATGAGTACTTGTCCGTCGTTCCAAAGTAGCCACACCCATTTCATTTCCGTTTTTGCCACTCCGGAAAGAGCAGTGCCCGTACGTCGGGCTGGTCGAGGTCGGCCTTGACGATCGCGCGGGCGGGAAGGTCGAGACGCCTGGCCGGTGTGCGGCCGCTGAGCTTCGCGGCGAGCGACTTTACCGCTTCGTAGCCGAGACGGAAAGGATCTTGCACCAGCATCACGTCGATGGTGCCATCCTGCAGCCCTTGCACGTGGTCCTGGCTGGAATCGAAGGTGACCAGCTTGATTTTTCCGGACAGATTCCGGCTTCTGATGGCGTGTATCGTGCCGATGGAGCTTGCTTCGCTGGAGGCAAAAATGCCGGCCAAAGCCGGGTGACCCGTTAGGATATTCTCAGCCGCGGCCCTGGATCTGGCGGGGTCCGCCATGCCGAACTGGCGGGCGGCGATTCGAATAGCAGGAAACTCTTTGGCAATGGTGTCCGCAAACCCCTGCTCGCGCAATACGGTGGAAGTGCCGCCCGGCTTTTGCATCACCATGGCCACCTCGCCCTTTCCGCCGATGAGCGCGGCCAGCCTGCGTGCCGCCGTGGCACCCGCGTGGTAATTGTCCGTGGCGATGAAACTGACGTAGTCCTCAATCCTGACTCCGGAGTCGAAGATGGTGACCGGGATGCCCGCCCTGACCGCGCGTTCGAGCGGAGCTACCAGGGCGCGCTCGTCGGTCGCGGAGATGGCCAGCCCGTCCACCTGACGGGCAACCATGGCATCTACGATCTGAATCTGCCGATTGTAATCGGTTTCGTCGTAGGGGCCGTTCCACAGGACGCTCACGTGTAAATCATGCGCCGCTTGTTGGACTCCGGCATGTACCGAGACAAAGAACAGATGCGAGGTGGCCTTGGGAACTACACCGATGAGTTTCTCCTGCGAGCGCCGGCAGGCGGCTAACAAGGAAACCCAGCCGCCTAAGAGCAGATGACGCCGCGGGCACATTCTATTTCTCCTTATTTCTCCTGGAACATAGTGGAGGCGGAACGGAGAAAACGTCGCACCAACGCCGGATAGCGGGCTGGTATCAGGCGGATGACCGGGAAGAGAAGAGAAAACGGCGACAACCACGGCGGGAGTGACAGGCTCAGCGCCACGGCGCGGGTGGGGCCTATGGATCGTGCATTAGCCGGCCGCCTTCTGCGCTCATACTCCGCGAGCAGGTCGCTATGGTTACCCAAGGCCAGTTCGGCCAGCACGCGGGCATCCGCGACCGACATGTTGGCGCCTTGGCCACCCGCCGGGCTGACCGGGTGCGCGGCATCGCCCATCAGAATTGCTCCCTCCGCTCCGTAGCGCGGCGCGTGGCCCCAGGGCCGGCGGATGCGGACGAAATCGATCGGAAACCTTCGGTTGCGGAGCACCTCTCGCAGGGTGGGATCGACGGCACAGAACTGGTTCCAGGAGGCCTCGACCGATGGATTGGTGTCAAAGGCCTGGGGGAGCACCGGCACCAGTCCGGCACCTTTGCCGTTGGGAAAAGGCATAATCCCCAAGCCGATAATACCCGAAGCCTGACGCCCGGAGTTCAACCAAAAGCGGGCAGTTGCCGATGGGACCGCGGCGGGCCAGTCACATCCGAAACAAAAGAACTCGACCGGAAAGACGCTCGTCTGCATGTCGATACCGCAGGCTTTTCTTACCAGGGACTGGGCGCCATCGTCGCCGACCGTGTACCCTGCCAGCACTTCGCCTTCCTCTCGCGTGGCGGTATCGCGGGTGCGTACGCCCACAATGCGACTCTTCTCTTCGAGAATGCCGATGACCTCCACGCCGCGACGCAATTCAAAGGAGTCGAGGCGCAGCAACTGTTCCCGAGTCTGGTTCGGATCTGTGAACCACGGCTGGACTTGAGCGTCTCGGAGGACGTCCGGGGTAATGAAGGGCAGGGCCCGCGCACCGTCCTGTAACTCGACACCCCGCATCGCAAGCACGGCTTCCCGTTCCCAGAATTCTTGAGGACGCAGAGAGAAGAGGAGTTCGATGGTCCCAGGCCAGAGAATTTCCGGGCGGACCAATTGCGGCGGAACGAGGCTTCTTTCCAGCACCACGACTTTCTTCCCACCTCGACCCAGCAGGCTTGCCAGGACGGCTCCGCCAATGCCCCCGCCAACGACGACAAAGTCCGTGGTCATGGATGCTCCCGCAGCGCTGAAGGTACATCAAAAGCGCCGCCCGGTCAACTTTTCCCCTGGCTTTTCCTCTGGCGGGGATGGCGTAATAATGATGGTCCTATGGCTTCCGCAGCCGAATTTCTCCAGGCGCGCGATTTTCTGCTGACTCACCGCACCGATTTCGACTTGGTCCGGCGCCGCTTCCGCTGGCCGGTGCTGGATGAATTCAACTGGGCGCTAGATTACTTCGACGCCATGGCCGCGGGCAACACCAGAACGGCGCTGTGGGTAGTGCGCGAGGACGGTGTCGAAATCCAGCGGAGTTTCGCCGAACTGTCCGCGCGCTCCAATCAAGCCGCTAATTTCCTGCGAGGGCTGGGCGTGCGGCGCGGCGACCACATGCTCGTGATGCTGGGCAACGAGGCGGAGCTTTGGGAGATTCTGCTGGCGGCATGCAAGCTCGGCGCAGTGGTCATTCCGGCAGCCACCCTGCTGCGCGCCGAGGATTTACGGGATCGCCTGGATCGAGGCGCGGTGCGGCACGTGGTGGCGGGAGCAGCCCACACCAGCCACTTCACTGCGTCAGGCGGCAGCTATACACGCATCAGCGTGGGCGGCGAGGTGCCCGGGTGGCGCGGCATGGAAGATGCGTACCGGCACTTGGATTCGTTCACCGCGGACGGCGTCACGCGCGCCAGCGATCCGCTGCTGCTTTACTTTACGTCGGGAACTACTGCCAGGCCCAAGCTGGTCGCGCATTCGCACCAGAGCTACCCGGCCGGGCACTTATCTACCATGTACTGGATCGGTCTTCAGCCCGGCGACACGCATTGGAACATCAGCTCGCCGGGCTGGGCCAAGCATGCCTGGAGCTGCTTGTTTGCGCCATGGAACGCCGGGGCGACGGTGTTCGCGTACAACTATTCGCGATTCCACGCCAAAGACGTGCTTACGGTTTTGGCCGGCAAAGGGATTACCACGTTGTGCGCTCCGCCGACGGTGTGGCGCATGCTCATCCAGGAAAAGCTGGTGGATTATCCCGTGAAGCTGCGCGAGGCCGTCAGCGCTGGGGAGCCTCTGAACCCGGAGGTAATCGAGCGGGTGCAAGCGGCCTGGGGCATTACCATTCGCGACGGGTTCGGCCAAACGGAAACGACGGCGATGATCGGCAACCCGCCGGGGCAGGTTATCAAACCGGGCTCGATGGGCAGGCCTTTGCCTGGCTATACAGTGCACCTCCTGGATGCCGACGGCCGGCCCGCCGCGGAAGGAGAAGTGTGCCTGGATCTCTCGGCGCCGCCCCTGGGGCTCATGCTGGGCTATGCCGGTGAGCAGGGCCAGGTGGCCGGACGCGAGCGCGAAGGCTACTATCGCACGGGCGACCTGGCATGCCGGGACACGGATGGCTACATCACTTACATAGGGCGCGCCGACGATGTCTTCAAGGCTTCCGATTATCGCATCAGCCCGTTCGAGCTGGAGAGCGTGTTGTTGCAGCACCCGGCCATAGCCGAGGCGGCCGTAGTTCCCTGCCCCGACCCGGTGCGTTCCGCGGTCCCCAAGGCGTTCGTCATGGTGGCTGATGGTTACCATCCCGGTAGAGAGCTGGCGCGCGATATTTTCGAGTTTGTGCGGCTGACGGTGGCGCCCTACAAGCGCATTCGCCGCTTGGAATTTTCCGATTTGCCGAAGACGATTTCGGGCAAGATACGGCGGGTGGAGCTGCGGAGTATGGAGAGGGCGCGGATAGTCACGGGAGAGCGCAGGAAGCTGGAGTTTTTCGAGGAAGATTTCAACGATCTGGGGTGACCAGGGAGAGAACTTGAACCCATGCGTATGAACGAACAATGCGAATCAGGTTAGCACTGTAATGCCCTCGACAATGGCCGCCTGCCGAAGCGGTTCATCCGAAGTGGCGAGGGCGAAATCGGTACGTAAAGCGAGGTCAAGATAGGCGGCATCATACGCGGCAAGATTCTGACGGCGTGCGCGGGACTCCAAATCGACATTGGCCCAGAGGTTCTGGGATTCGATCCTGATGGGCAGGGCCTTGAGAAGACTTAGATATTCAGTAATCTGTTGCTCGGAGATTCTCTTGCGCTTACTGTACGAGACGAAGATGCTGTTGGCGATTTCAAATGCCCAAATTTCCGGCACGATGGCGTCGTTAGCTATCAGTTCTTTGAGGATGCGGCGGCTGTAAGGAGTATCCTCGGTCGGATCGCCTGGAAAGCACCACGAAATGGCGACGCAGGCATCGAGGACAAATGCTGCCATCAGTAGCGGTGCCCTTCATGCAGGAACTTGCGCGTAATCGGCTCGCCGAGCGTGAGGTGGTGCTTCTCCCCGAATTCGAGCATGCGCCGCACGGCTTCCTCGCGCGAGAGCTTTGCGGCGGCGGGTGGTGCCTGGAGGGCCGCTTCCTCGGCGAGGGAAAGGAGGTAACTTTCCAAAGGCATGCCGCTGGCATGAGCGCACGCGAGGAGGCTTGCTTCAATCTCGGGCCTCAAGTGAAGAGTGACAGTCACAGTATCCTCTCCTTTTAAGTTTACGCCAGCATCGGCCTACTCCAGAGTCTTGCGTATGCGCCCTATGGTCGCGGCCCGGTAACGGTTAGCAGATAATGAGATCGACAGGAGAGTGCATGTAATGCCACGTCTGGTCCGCTGTTCTCTGATACAGGCGCACAGCGACGCCTCCCCGGATCTGCCGCTGGAACAGTTGAAGCAGGCCATGATAGACAAGCACCTGGATTATATACGGCAGGCTGCCGAAGCCGGTGCGCAGATCGTGTGCCTGCAGGAGCTGTTCTATGGTCCGTATTTCTGCGCCGAGCAGCAGGTCCGCTGGTATGACTTCACCGAGCCGGTGCCGGGCGGCGCTACCATTGCGCGCATGCAGGAGGCGGCCCGCCAGCATAACATCGCATTGATCGTGCCGGTTTACGAGAAGGAACAGGAGGGCGTGTATTACAATACCGCCGCGGTCATCGCCGCCGACGGCAGCTATGTGGGGAAGTATCGCAAGACCCATATCCCGCACGTGGCGCCCGGGTTTTGGGAGAAGTTTTATTTCCGGCCGGGCAACTTGGGCTATCCCGTTTTCGACCTGGGCGTGGCGCGCATCGGCGTTTACATCTGCTATGACCGGCACTTTCCGGAAGGCGCGCGGGCGCTGGGGCTGAACGGCGCGGAGATCGTATTCAATCCCTCGGCTACGGTGGCGGGACTGAGCGAGCACCTGTGGAAACTGGAACAGCCCGCGCATGCGGTGGCCAATGGATACTACATCGGAGCCATCAACCGGGTGGGCGTGGAGGCTCCCTGGAACATCGGCGAATTCTATGGCTCGAGTTACTTCTGCGACCCTCGCGGACGGATTATGGCGCAGGCCTCCCGCGACCAGGATGAAGTGCTAACCGCCGACCTGGATCTGGACATGATCACCGAGGTGCGCAGGACATGGCAGTTCTACAGAGACCGGCGGCCCGATATGTACGGCGCACTGGTGACGGCCTGATTTATGACCCCGGAGCATAAATTCGCCGAGAATTTCGCCGAGATTCATCCGCCGTTAGGCAGCCGGGAGGCGCTGGTAGAAGCCAACCGCTGTCTGTTCTGCTTCGATGCGCCGTGCGCCAATGCGTGCCCCACTCACATCGACGTCCCCGGCTTCATCAAGAAGATTTCCAGCGGAAACCTGCGCGGCTCGGCGATGACTATCCTGAACGCGAACATCCTGGGACTGAGCTGCGCGCGGGTGTGTCCGGTGGATGTGTTATGCGAGGGCGCCTGCGTTATGCACCGGTACAACCAGAGCCCTATCGAGATCGGACGGCTGCAACGGCACGCGATGGACTACTTCTACGACGCCGGTGCGCGGCTGCCCGCCGCGGCCGCAGCCAAACCCGGGTGCGTGGCCTGCATCGGCGCCGGGCCAGCCTCGCTGGCTTGCGCGGCTAAGCTCCGGCAGCAGGGCTTCCCGGTTACGATCTTCGACAACCGGCCGCTGGCTGGCGGGCTGAACACTTATGGCGTGGCCGAATATAAGCTGCGCCCCGCCGACAGCCAGAAGGAGGTCGAATTAGTGCGCTCGCTGGGTGTGGAGTTCCGGCTGAGCGTGGAGATCGGCGGCGAGCTGCGCGTCAGAGAGTTGGAGGAACAATTCGATATCCTGTTTCTCGGCGTGGGCCTCGGCCCTACTCAACCGCTGCAGATACCGGGCGAGCACCTGCCCGGTGTGATGGACGCGCTCCATTTCATCGCGGGTTACAAGACTCACAGAGCCGCGGGAGTGGGCAGGCGCGTGGTGGTGATCGGCGGAGGCAACACGGCCATCGACGCGGCTACGGCAGCCCTACGATTGGGCGCCGAGCAGGTACACGTGTTGTATCGCCGCAGTGAAACGGAAATGCCGGCTTATCAATTTGAATACGATCTGGCCATGCGCGAAGGCGTTCAATTTCACTGGCTGACACAGCCGGTAGCCATCCACGGAAAGCACGCCGCGGAGTATGTGGAGTGCGTGCGGATGGAACTCGGCCCCGCGGACCGCAAGGGGCGCCGCCAGCCACGGCCGGTTCCAGACTCGAATTATCGATTGGACTGCGATATGGTTATTCCCTCGATCGGACAATCCCGGCTGTTCGACTTTCTGTCGCAGTTCCGCGGCGTCCAACTGGAGGCGGGCCGCGTGGTGGTGGATGCATCCGGCCAAACCAGCAATCCCCGGTACTTTGCCGGAGGCGACTGTGTGAACGGTGGCCGCGAGGTGGTGGACGCAGTGGCGGAGGGCCAGCGCGCCGCCTTGGCAATCGCCCGGCGTCTGGAGGAAATCCATGGCTGAGCTGGCCGCGACGTTTGCCGGCATACGGTCGCCCAACCCTTTTTGGCTGGCCTCGGGACCGCCGAGTAACTGTGGCGACCAGGTGAAGCGAGCCTTCGACGCGGGCTGGGGTGGCGCGGTCTGGAAGACTATCGGCGAGCCCATTGTCAACGTATCTTCGCGTTACTCCTCGGTGGATTGGAACGGCCAGCGGATGATGGGTCTCAATAACATTGAACTGATCACCGACCGGCCTATCGAGACAAATTTCCGGGAGATTGCGGAGGTCAAGAAAAGCTATCCGCACCAAGCGGTGATCGCCTCGCTGATGGTGGAATCGCGCCGCGACGCCTGGCACGAGATCGTGCGGCGCGCCGAGGATGCCGGAGCCGACGGCCTGGAGCTGAATTTCGGCTGTCCGCACGGCATGAGTGAGCGGGGCATGGGCAGCGCCGTCGGCCAGGTGCCCGATTACACCACCATGATCACGGAGTGGGTTAAGGAAATTGCGCGCACGCCCGTGCTGGTCAAGCTGACTCCCAACGTGGGAGACATACGCGCCATCGCGCGCGCCGCCAAGAGAGGGGGGGCGGACGGGCTCTCGGCCATCAATACGCTGAATTCCATTACGGGGATCGATCTGGATACTTTCACTCCCCGGCCGGATGTGGGCGGGCGCTCGAGCCACGGCGGTTATTGTGGACCCGCGGTCAAGCCTATCGCGCTGCACATGGTGCAGCAACTCACGAGCGACCCGGAAGCCGGCTTGCCGGTCTCCGGCATTGGCGGTATCTCAGGATGGCGCGAGGCGGCCGAGTTCCTGCTGCTGGGCTGTCACAGCCTGCAAGTGTGTACGGCAGTGATGCATTACGGTTATAGGATCGTCGAAGACATGATCGAGGGCCTGAGTAACTGGATGGATGAGAAGGGCTTTCGTGGCTTGGATGACTTACGCGGGATCAGCTTGCCGCGAGTGACCGAGTGGAAGCATCTGGACCTGAACTATAAGATCGTCGCGCGCATTCATGCGGATCTCTGTATCGGGTGCGAGCTATGTTACATCGCGTGCTGGGACGGGGCGCACCAGTGTATCCACCTGGAGGGCTCCGGCACCCCGGCACAGGTATTGGCCGAGGCTCGGGCACGCTACACGCAAACGCCCGCGGTAGTGGCCGTCGATACGGCCCATACGCCTCCGGAACGCATTCCCAGAGTGGATGAGCAGGCGTGCGTGGGTTGTAATCTCTGCTGGCTGGTCTGTCCGGTGGAAGGGTGTATCACTATGGACCGGGTGGATACGGGGCTGGTCCCGGAGAGTTGGGAGCAACGCGGCGCGGGTTCACAGTAAGCCGGGCTTGGTGTCGCTATAATACGGGGAAGCATGAGCGAAGAGCTGACCAAACAAGATCTGAAGGCCTCCGAGGGGCGGATCGTTAAGCTTATTGGGGACATCGCGGCCAGATCGGATCAGCGCTTCGCCGAGGTAATCGCCAAGTCGGATGAGCGCTTCGCCGCTATGGAACAGCGTTTCGCGGCTTCCGATGAGCGCTTCGCGGCCATGGAACGGAACCTGCGCCGTGCATTCAGCCTCGGCGTACGGGAAGCGCGCCGCGAACGCCGGTGGCGCCGGGAGATCGACGAAAACATCACGTGGCTCAGCGCCGCCCAACTCGTGACCGAAGAAAAGTTTCAGGGGCTTCTCGACGCCTTGCGCCGCGGCGAGAACGGCCACAAGTGACCGCCGTCGAGGGACGCGTTGACCACACTCATCCGCAACGGCAGGCTAGTCACTTCCGAAAAATCCTTTCCGGCCGACATCCTTATCGACGGCGAAAAGATTCGTGACATTGCCGCGGGGATTCCCGTAGAGGCCGCCGACCGGGTAATCGACGCATCCGGCATGCTTGTCCTGCCGGGCGGCATCGACGTCCACACCCATCTCGACATGCCGTTCGGCGGCACCACTTCGAGCGACGATTTCGAAACCGGCACGCGCGCGGCGGCTTTCGGGGGCACCACCACGCTGATCGATTTCGCCATACAGGCGCGTGGGATGAAGATGCGCGAGGCGCTGGATATCTGGTGGAAGAAAGCGGAAGACCGGGCATCCATCGACTATGGCCTGCACATGATCGTGACGGATCTCTACGAAGCCGGCCTCGAAGACATGGACGCCATGGTGGCCGACGGGGTGGCCAGTTTCAAGCTGTTCATGGCTTACCCGGGGGTGCTGATGGTGGACGATGCCACTATCTTCAAAGCTTTGTCACAGTCCGCCAAAAACGGCGCGCTCATCTGCATGCATGCGGAAAACGGCGGCGTGATCGACGTGATGGTACGGCGCGCCCTGGCCGACGGCAAGACCGCGCCGATTTATCATGCTCTCACACGCCCCGCCGCGGCCGAAGCGGAAGCGGTGCATCGGGCCATCGCCCTGGCGGAAATGGCCGGCGCGCCGATTTACATCGTACACCTCTCGTCGGAAGACGCCTTGAACCAGGTGCGCGAGGCGCGCGATCGCGGCCTGCCGGCGTTCGCGGAGACCTGCCCGCAGTACCTGCTGCTCTCGGTCGAAGACCTGGGCCGCCCCGGATTCGAGGGCGCGAAGTATGTCTTCACGCCTCCGTTGCGAGACAAACACCATCAACCGAAGCTTTGGGACGGGCTCAAGAACGATCACTTACAGGTAGTCTCGACAGACCACTGTCCGTTCTGTTTCGCCGACCAGAAGATTTTGGGTAAAGACGACTTCACCAAGATTCCCAATGGCGGCCCGGGGATCGAGAATCGCCTGCAACTTTTGTATCATTACGGCGTGAACCAGGGGCGCCTGAGCTTGAGCCGGTTCGTGGAGCTGGTGTCCACTACACCGGCCAGACTCTTCGGCCTCTATCCACGCAAAGGAGAACTGGCGCCCGGAAGCGATGCCGACATCGTCCTGTGGGACCCTCACAAGGAACACACCATCAGCGCCGGGACTCATCATATGCGCGTGGATTACTCCATGTTCGAAGGCTTTGAGGTGAAAGGCAACGCGCGTATGGTGCTTTCGCGGGGCGAGGTAATCGTGGATGGCGAGCGCTATCTCGGCAGCCCGGGCCGGGGGCGTTTTCTAAAGCGCGCGGCGCGCGGCGGGGCCTGGAAATAGAATGAAATAGAACAGAGCCGCGATGACCGATATCCGCCAGAGCTCGCTCTACAACGAAGACCTGGCGCCCGTTCCGCAATCCCGCCGCGACTGGGGAGTCTACAATTACGCTTCTCTGTGGGTGGGCATGAGCGTGTGCATTCCCACTTACATGCTGGCCTCGGGACTGATCGCCGGAGGCATGAACTGGCGGCAGGCGATCGGCACCATCCTGCTGGGCAATCTGATCGTGCTGGTCCCCATGCTGCTGAACGCGCACGCGGGGACCAAATACGGCATCCCGTTTCCGGTGCTGGTGCGCGCTCCCTTCGGAGTGCTGGGCTCCAATGTGCCGGCCTGCCTGCGGGCATTGGTAGCTTGCGGCTGGTTCGGGATACAGACCTGGATCGGCGGGCAGGCCATTCACGCCATGCTGCGGATTGCGTGGCCCGCCTGGAGCCATTTCGCAGCCGGTACGGCGGTCTGCTTCCTGTTTTTCTGGTTACTCAACATGGTGGTAATCTGGCGAGGCATTGCGACCATCAAGTTCCTGGAAGGCATCGGTGCGCCTTTCATGCTGGCGGTCGGGGTACTGCTGCTGTGGTGGGTCACGCGCAAAGCCGGTGGTTTCGGTCCTGTCCTGAGCGCGCCCAGCCGGTTTCACGACGACGCCGGGTTCTTTCACTTTTTCGTTCCGGCGCTCACCGGCATGGTGGGCTTCTGGGCCACCGTGGCGCTGAACATTCCCGACTTTTCACGCTACGCCCGATCGCAGAAGGCGCAGGTGCTGGGCCAGGCGCTGGGGCTGCCCACGGCCATGACGCTATACTCTTTCATCGGCGTGGCAGTGACTTCGGCTTCGGTGGTTCTTTTCGGCGAGGCCATCTGGGATCCGGTGGCGCTGCTGGGCCGCTTCCACCAGCCCGTGGTAGCGTTGGTGGCGCTGATCGCGCTGCTGCTGGCCACCTTGAACACCAATGTAGCGGCCAATGTGGTCTCTCCCTCGAACGATTTTTCCAACCTTAACCCGCGGCGCATCTCTTTCCGCACGGGCGGACTGATCACAGGGTTACTGGGACTGGCGATGATGCCCTGGAAGCTGTTGGGCGATTACAGCGCTTACATCTTCGGCTGGCTGGTGGGCTATTCCGGCTTGCTCGGGCCTATTGCGGGAGTCATGATTGTAGACTATTTCGTGGTGCGCCGGCGGGAGTTGGTAGTGGAGGATCTGTATTTGCGCCATGGGAGCTATGAGTATTCCGGCGGGTTCAACTATCGCGCGCTGCTGGCTTTGGCAGGTGGGATCTTCGTGGCGCTGCTGGGCCTGGTGGTGCCTGCCCTGCGATGGTTATATGACTATGCCTGGTTCGTGGGATTTCTGACCGCCGGGACGCTCCACTTAGCGCTGATGCAGCGCCCGGCGGCGATGGGGACTAGTACATAGAATCAGAACCTCTGTCGCGCACGCCTTCAGCGTGCGCCACAGGGCACCTACCAGAACAGGTAGTTTACCGAGCCATCCGGAATCGGCGAGAAGCCGCAGGAGGGGCCGCCATAATTGTAGACAGCTCCATACCAGCTGGCTGGATCGTTCAGGAAGGATGGGTATCCATGGTAAACGACGTTGTTCTCAAAGAAGGTATAGCCGCTGGCGGGGAACTCGGAGCACGAGGTTATGTAATACGCCTCGAGTACACCGGAAAAAGCCCAATTCCACTGATACCCCGTGGACCAGGCGCCGAGCCAGGAGTAAGCGCCGCTGGTGGTATCCTGAGCCCAGGATTCCCAATTCAACGTGCCGCCCGATGAGCTGGTGATGTAAGTGGTGCCGAGAATGGTATCGCCCGCGGAGACTTTTTCGTCGGGGCTATAATAGGCGTTGCTGCCTACCAGCCAGCTCGCGATAACCCAGTAATTGCCCCCGAAGTAGCCGTTAGCTCCCCATTGGAGCACGGGCTGCAGGATCAAGTTCTCGGTGGTCGGTTCGATTCCGTTGAAAAGATAGATCAGGCCGCCATTTGCAGACGGATTCGCCGGCACGATCCACTTCCCCGTTATCTCGTCGATGTTATCGCCGCTTTTGAGCGGTACCTCCCACTGCACCGCTTCCACCCAGCCGTTTCCGGTACCCGGGGTATCCACGAATTTCGGCGTGACGCCGCCCTGCGGGCGCGTGATGATAGCCTGCTCCGGGCAGGCATCGTAATGGGCCACTACCGACCCGGCTAAGGTGATGTCCCCGGTCGCTCCGATTTTAGCGCCCATGGGGACTTCATGTACGCAATCCGGGCGGATCAACGCCCCCGGAACCTGCACCCAGCCGGGGTGCGCCTTCAAAGATACTGTGTTGGGACCGGAAGCGCCTTGCTGCGCGTACGCGGCCGATGAGAGACCTAATGCGATAGCCAGGGCGACGATCGAGCCCTTACTTGTTCGTTGAGTGAATGACATTCCGTTCCATTCCTTTAGGCAAAACTGCCTCTTGCACCCCCGGTAGTGCAGGCGAGCCGCCGAGCGTTACAACAAAAGCTCGGAACGGACAGGAAGAACGGGCGGAGACAGGCAACCGTGGAGCGGGGCACACGTTGGGCGGATGGACTCCGCAAGCAACTCCCGCGGCCTGTTCTTAATGGTGAGTAGTAGTGGCCGTTCCTATAAGGCCGCCGTCGCGGTCATACCTTCCGGCGCAGGAGCCTTCTTCGCGGCCGCTCGTGGTTTGGCCTTGGCTTTCGCCACTGGCTTGCGCGCCTTGTGATATTCCGCCCACCTCTTTTTGGTAGCGAGTTGGATGGCTCGGCGCCCCGCGGCAGATAGCTTGCGTTTTTTCGGCTTCTCGGCCCGGGCCGGGGCCGGCGCGGCCTTGGCCTTCTTGTAAGCTTGCCAACGCGCTCTCTGCGCAGCGGCGATCCTGGCCCTGGCGGACGCACTCATGGTCCGCTTTTTGGGAGCCGAGCGATCCGTGCCCGCTGCCACTGTCGTAGTCCCACTTGAACCGCGTTGACTAAGCTCCGCTCGAATTTCGGCCATTGCGGCAGTGAGTCTGTCCCGCTCCGCTTCATAACCTCGTACGGCCATTTCCAGAATGGTATTGTCTAGCTTTGGCTTTGCATGTCTTGGCATCTTCCATACTCTCCCTTTTCGAACAATTTCAAACTATCCGATCCAATTCCATGGGTGTCTTGATTCTAGCACCGTAGCCCGGCAGCGTGGAAGATCCACAGCACGACCTATTACATGACTTATACAGGTTATAACCGGCATGACACGCCACTGCGCCTGGGGTGGCGCGCGGTATCCCACGGTTACTGTGG
>Ga0302180_10002776_pt1 | contig 13545 bp, 12 predicted proteins | sample I_Palsa_E3_2_FD_200575 | JGI IMG/M metagenome (GOLD analysis project Ga0302180, IMG submission 200575) | Peat permafrost microbial communities from Stordalen Mire near Abisko, Sweden - I_Palsa_E3_2 | ecosystem: Environmental > Terrestrial > Soil > Palsa > Peat permafrost | place: Sweden... | reverse complement strand
GCGTACGCTCAACGCTGAACCTTGGCAGATATAATGGGCGGGATCATGACCCTGGCCCCCGGCACAAAGCTACGCGAGTTTGAGATTCTCGCGCTCCTGGGTGCCGGCGCAATGGGCGTTGTGTATCGCGCGCGAGACACCCGTTTGAATCGCGAAGTCGCGATCAAGGTGCTGCCGGAACTTGTCGCCAAGCCAGACCGCATGTCCCTCTTCGAGCAGGAGGCGAAAGCGGTCGCAGCCCTCAATCATCCCAACATTCTTTCCGTGTACCAAATGGGAACTTACTTGGGCGTTCCCTATTTGGTATCGGAGTTGCTCGAAGGCAAGACCCTGGCCGAGACCCTTCGCAGCGGGCCCCTGGGACCGCGCAAAGCCATCGATTACGGCGTGCACATCGCGCGTGGACTGGCCGCGGCGCACGACAAAGGCATCGTCCATCGCGATCTGAAACCAGACAATCTAATTCTCTGCAAAGATGGCCGGGCAAAGATCCTGGACTTCGGCGTGGCCATCATGCTGTACCCGCAAACACCAGACGCAGACGTGGTCACCATGACGCTGCCGGAGACCACCGCGGGAACCCCGGGCTACATGTCTCCTGAACAAGTGCGGGGCTTGACCACCGACCAGCGCTCCGACATCTTTTCACTCGGTGTCGTGCTGTACGAAATGGTCGCCGGCAAGCGTGGCTTTAAGAGAGCCACATCGGCAGACACCATGAGCGCCATTCTGCACGAGGAACCGGAACCCATCTCACAGCTGGTCCCCGGCGTGTCTCCGGGACTGGAAAGAGTGATCAGCCACTGCCTGGAGAAAGCTCCCGAGCAGCGATTCCAGTCAGCCTCGGACCTGGCATTTGCACTGGAGGCATTGTCCGACCCTGCCGTCGCAGCGTTGGGCGGCATGCCCCGTAGCGTAAAGCGCAGCCCGCCTGGGGTTCCATTCGCCGTTGCCGCGGGGGTAGCGGTTTTGCTGGCGGCGTGCGTGCTTGCCTATTTCCTGATGCGCCCTGCGCCAACACCCACGGTCTCGAATTACGTTCAACTCACCCATGACGGCCAGCCAAAGTCCCTCATCGGAACCGACGGCGCGCGGCTCTACATGGCTGTGGGCGAGGGCCTCTCGGGTAGTGTCACCTCGGCCGGGATCGCCCAGATGGCGCTATCAGGTGGAGAATTGCAAAAACTTTCGATTCTGCCGAATCGCGGCATGGTGCCCGTCAACCTGGCGCCCGATGGCTCGGCATTCCTGGTTATTGAAGGGCAAGGCTCGCCTCCCCGGGGACCTCTCTTTGCCATTCCTGTTCTGGGAGGATCTCCGCGCAGGCTCGGCGACACCGCGGGAGAAACTGCTGCCTGGTCCCCCAACGGCAAACTGCTGGTTTACAGCGATTTGAGCAGTTTGTTCGTGGCTAAGGCGGACGGAACGGAATCCCGCAAGGTGCTGAACGCCAGCGGAGATATCAAGAATGTAAGCTGGTCTGCTGACAGCAGCCGGCTGCAATTCGACGTCACCGAGAGCGTCGGAAGCCGGGATCATCAACTGCTATGGGAAGCCTCCACCAGCGGTACAGGGTTGCATCGCATGACCCCAGGTTGGCACGACTCCGACGATGAGTGCTGCGGCAAGTGGACCGCCGACGGGGAATACTTTGTCTTTCAATCGAGCGGGCAGATCTGGGCTCTGCCGCGATCCGGCGCGCTCTTTCATTCCCAGCCCGAGCCCATCCCGTTGACTTCCAGCCCGCTCTCGTTGTCCTCACCACTCCCGGCCAAAGATGGCAAGAAGCTTTTCGTTGTTGGTCAAAGTTACCGCGGCGAACTGACGGGCTATGACTCGAAGTCCCGCCAGCTCGCACCGTTTCTCGGGGGCATCTCGGGGGAGTTTGTCGCCTTCTCCAGGGATGGCCAGTGGGTGGCTTACGTCTCTTATCCAGAGGGCACTCTGTGGCGAAGCAGGTTAGATGGCAGCAGCCGGCAACAATTGACCTACCCGCCGATGTATCCTGTGCTGCCACGCTGGTCACCCGATGGGAAGGAGATTCTGTTCTTCGAGTTTGCGCTCAGTCCTCAAACGCCGGCCAGGATATACGAAATTGCCGCCGAGGGTGGAAGTCCACACCTGCTGATGGAAAACGATGGCAAGCAACAGACGGACCCGAACTGGTCCCCCGACGGAAGCAAGATCGTTTTCGGGAGCCAATCGAACGATCCTTCCTCAACTATTCGCATACTGGATCTGGCAAGTCACCAGCTTTCGACTCTGCCAGGCTCAGAAGGTCTGTACTCGCCGCGCTGGTCCTCCGATGGCCGCTATGTGGCCGCGTTCTCAGGTGACTCGACGAAAATCCTCTTGTTCCATTTCGACACTGGAAAATGGACTGAGCTGGCCCAGGGAAACTTCGGCTGGCTGAATCTGTCTCACGATGGAGAATACGTCTACGTCCTCGATAACAAAAAGAATGCAGTGGTGCGGATACGGATCAGCGGCCAAAAGGCGGAGCAAGTCCTCGACCTGAAAAACTTCGCCACTGCCGGACGGTATGGCGGAGCCGTGGCTCTCACCCCGGATGACTCGGTGCTGCTGCTGCGCAACACAGGGAGTCAGGACGTCTATTCAGTGGAGTGGGAGAAGCACTAATCTCAGCGCTTCTTCGGCCACCCGTGCTTCTGTTTAGGCCTCGCTTTAGGCTTCGAGGTTTTCCCCGCCGGCCGCAAACCTTCGGCCGTACTGCGCAGGGCCTCGGTAAGATCTCTTGCTGAGAGCGCGCTGGCGGGATCGATAAGCCACTGCACGATCAGCCCGGAGAGAAGCACATGAAGGAATGTGCCGATCGTCTTCGAGGTGTGCTCGCTTATGCTGCTCTCTTCCTGATCCAGAAACATCGCCGCGAGCCCGGTGCGTGCGGTCTGCAGATTGCCGGCAAGAAACTCGCGGGTCGCTGACTGGCCCACCATTTGCGTGAAAATCTCGAAGTTCGCGATCCACAATGAACGGTGGGGTTCAAAGGTGGAGATCACCTTTGCCCAGGTCGCTTCAAAGCGCTCTTTGGGTGTGACGGCAGCCGGTATGCTTGTGCGCAATGCCTGCTGCAGATCGCGGTCCCACTCGCCAAACGCCAGCAAAAGCGCTTCTGTAAGCAGCGCGTCCTTCGAAGAGAAGTGATAGCCAATCGCCGCCAGGCTCACCCCTGCCGCTGAGGCAATGTCCCGTGCGGTAGTGCGGTTGTAGCCCTTTTCGAGCAGGCATTTTTTGGCTGCCGCGAGCAGAGCTTCACGATTGCCCATAAAAAGAGTTTAAGGCACAAGTAGACATCTGTTCCAGACGATCGTATAGTACAAACGTGTAAGACAAATGTACAAAAACACAGGAATCAGAAAGGTCTGCGATGGAAAACAAAAACGTCCTCATCTCCGGAGCGAGCGTGGCCGGACCGGCCCTGGCGTTCTGGCTGCACCGCTACGGGTTTCGCGCCACCATTGTGGAACGTGCTCCGGCGGTGCGTCCGGGTGGGTACGCGGTCGATTTCCGTGGAGCTTCCGTTCGCGTGCTCGAACGCATGGGGCTTCTGGCCCAGGTGCAGGCGGTACAAACCCGCATTGGCGCCATTACCATCGTCGATCGGAACAACAAGAAGGTGGCCAGCATGCCCGACGGGTTTACCAGTGGCGAGCTTGAAATCCTGCGCGGCGACCTGGCGGACATCTTCCACCGCGCGACCCGGGAGAGCACTGAGTATATTTTCGACGACAGCATCGCTGCGATGGAGCAGAGCAGCGCCGGCGTGGATGTACTGTTTCAGAGTGGGAACCGGCGCAGGTTTGACCTGGTAGTCGGAGCCGATGGATTGCACTCCGGGGTGCGGTCGCTCGCCTTTGGCGACGAGGCCAACTTTGTACGCTATCTCGGTTATTACGTCTCCATCTTTACCGTTCCCAACCATCTGCATCTTGACCGCAGCGGGCTTTATTACGGCACACTGGGCAAGAAGGTCGGCATCTTTAGTGGGGGCGATCCACGAGAAGCGAAGGCCTCCTTCTTTTTCGCGACCCGCCCGCTCGATTTTGACCGCCGCGATACGGAGCAGCAAAAGGCTATCCTGCGCGATCATTTTCACCAGGAAGGTTGGGAGATACCGCAGCTGTTGGAAATCATGTCCACCGCTCCGGACTTCTATTTCGACTCGGTCAGCCAGGTGAAGATGAAGAAATGGTCCGCCGGTCGCATCGTCTTGCTGGGAGATGCGGCGTATTGCGCCTCCCCTCTCTCGGGCATGGGCACCGGCATGGCCGTGGTGGGAGCCTATATTCTTGCCGGCGAACTGACGCAGGCTGGGGGAGACTACGCCCTGGCCTTCGCGAGATATGAGAGCCTGATGCGAAATTTCGTAGACCAGTGTCAGAAAATCGCCGATGGAGGAACCGACTGGTTTGTTCCGCGAACGCCCTTACGGCTCTGGTTGAGCAACCAGATGTGGAAGATCCTTCCTTATACGCCATGGAAAAATATGATGATCGAGGTGCCCCTCAAAATCGCAAACTCAATCCATCTCAAAGACTATTCCTGCCCCGCGTAAAAATAGCCGAATTTCCGGGAACCTCCGTTCCACCGGTAGCGTAGAAAGCATGATGAAGAGTCTCCTTACCGCCACAGGCGCGGCTCTGCTTGCCTGCAGTCTGGCCGGCTTTGCCCAAACTGAGACCGCATGTGACCAGGCACTCGACGTTCGGCTGCGGTCGAGAGCGGTGCTCGAGATCGATTCGCTGCCGGCAGGTCTCGAAATTGTCGGAACCGACCAGGAGGCGATCCATCTTACCTGCACCGCCGCCAATGGTGAGAACGCGCGTGACATCCGCATCCGGTTCTCCGGGAACCAGGATGATGGCAAGCTCACCATCACCGGCGGCGCTCTGAAGCATAACAACCTTCAGGTCCGCATTGAAGTGCCGCGAAAGACCAGCCTAAGGGTGCAGATGCCCGCGGGACAAGTGAAAATAGAAGACATCGCGGGCAACAAGGATATCGATCTCTATGCAGGACAGATCACGATTTCGTCGGCTCGACCCTGGGATTACCGGAGTGTCCACCTCTCAGTGGATATCGGGCAGGTGAGTGCTCCAGTGTATGGCGAAGACAAAGGCGGCTTCTTCCGCACCTTAAACAAACAAAACCCAAACGGCGAGTATTGGCTGCACGCGCACGTGTTGACGGGACAGATCGAGTTGCTCGGCGAACATGCGCGCACCGCGGCTGAATGAGGAGAGCAGGGAATGAAAAGGAACGTTGTCACAGACACCAGGCAGTCCCGCGAAACACCAGTCGAAGGGTTTGCATCCACCTGCGGCGTCCTGGCTGTCGGACTTTTTGTGCTCACCTTTGTGTTTCAGAATTTCGTGATTCCATCCTCTTCGATGGCAAGCACACTTCTGGTTGGCGACCATGTGCTGGTGGAGCGCGAGACACTCGCGCCGGCTTCCAAAATTCCGTTCCTGCACTACCGCGAGGTGCAACGCAGAGACGTTGTCGTCTTTTACAAACCGGCTGAGGAAGCCAACGGCGAACACATCATTCTTGTCAAACGTGTGATTGGCATTCCCGGCGACCGCATTCACCTTCGCAACGGCATCGTCTACCTGAATGGGATCGCCCAGGACGAGCCTCAGGCAGCCAAACCGACCTCTTCGAACTACGACCCTTACGTTGACGACTTTCCGTCTGTCGAACCTTCTGTCGAACCCGACGTAACGCAAGCATGGTCAGAGCGATTACCAAAGTACATCCAGCATGGGGATCTGGTCGTTCCTCGCGGCAGTTATTTTGTGCTGGGCGATAACCGCACCAACAGTATGGACAGCCGCTTTTGGGGCTTTGTACCAAGAGAGAACATCCTGGGGCGTCCTCTTTTTGTCTACTGGTCTATCGTGATGCCTGAATCCGGGATCGAAGAGATCCCACTGGCTCAGCGAGCGGACTCTAACCTTCACGAGTTCATTCACTTTTTCGATGAGACCCGCTGGAACAGGACCTTCCATCGCATCAGATAACCTCGCCACCTCGGCCGGCATCAATAATGAATGGACGTTGCGAGGAAACTCAATGAAAAGAATCTATAGGATTTTAGCCGTCACCATGCTAAGCGCGAGCCTCATCGGCCCTATATCGTTTGCCCAGGATCATCGTGACGACGATCATCATGACAACTACGTTCGCCATGATGAATGGAAGAAGGGCTACCACATGAAACAGGAAGACTGGCACAGGGCGCAACCGGTCGACTATCGGCACTATCACCTAAGCCCTCCACCGCGCGGCTATGAGTGGCGGTCGGTCGATGGCAACTATGTCCTTGCTGCTGTCGCAACCGGCGTCATTGCCTCTGCCATCGTAGCCTCTACGGTTCACTAGCCTCCAAAAAACTCAATGTGCGGGCTCACAAGCTTCGTTAGGGGCTGAAGAGTCCGTATGCGAATCAGGAAACCGCGGGTCCCTCCACTACGCTTCGCTCCGGTCGGGATGACAATTCTGTCGTGCCCGCAAGAGCTTCAGCGGGAATCTTGACCCTGCAATAGAATTGTCATCCCGACCGGAGCGAAGCGTAGTGGAGGGACCCGCGGTTTCCTTTCCCCCCGTTACAGCCTCTTCAGGCCTGCCGTAAACATAAGCTACATCCGTTGAAGAGATGCGGCGACACCATACCTTGCCCCATCTGACGACGGTCATTTGCAATAGCCATGCTGCCGCCGTAACCTTCCTTTGCTGGAAGGAGAACGATTGAGCAAGAACGAAAACTTCGATGTCTGCGTCATCGGCTCGGGCGCTGCCGGCGGCGTCATGGCAAAGGAACTCTGCGAAGGCGGAGCCAAAGTCGTGATGTTGGAAGCAGGAAAGGGAATCCAACCATGGGAGCTGCTCTCCCACAAGTGGCCCTACGAGTTGCCGTTTCGCGGCTTCCGAGGTGAGAAGCAAGCCCCCTTTTACCAAGGCGACATCGCTAAATCCATTGCCTTTGCTGATTCCGATCACATCACCATCGATCGCGTGCGCGTCCTCGGGGGCAGGACCATGCACTGGAACGCTGTCACTCTGCGCTACGCCCCGAGAGATTTTAAAGAGTGGTCCTTGCAGGGAATTGAAGAAGACTGGCCGCTGACCTACGAAGAACTCGAACCCTATTACGATCGCATCGAGCAGATCATCGGCGTTTGCGGCAACGACGATCATCTGGAAATTCTACCTGCGGGGAAAAACTATTTGCCCCCCATCCCCTTTCGCTGCAGCGAACACATCTTGAAGCGGGCCACTGGCGCAATGGGCATCCCTCTCATTGCCGTGCGCAAGGCAGTCCTCACGCGCCCTTACGACAAGCGCCTGCCTTGCCATTATTGCGGCCATTGCATGGATGGCTGCGACGTCGCGTCCATCTTCAGCACGCCCGATTGCATGTTGCCCAAAGCCCGGGCTACCGGCAATTTCACGCTGCGCCAGAATGCCCTGGCCCGCGAAGTTCTGGTCGACCAAGAGGGCCTGGCGAGCGCCGTCTCCTACATCGACACGGAGACGCGCGCCGAGCAGCAGGTCAAGGCGAAGATCGTGGTGGTCTGTTGCTCCACCGTTGAGTCGGCGAGACTCCTGCTCAATTCACGTTCTCCCAATCATCCCGCAGGCTTGGCCAATGGCAACGGCATAGTAGGCCATCATCTGAACGGCCATCTGAACGAATCGCTGACCATGTATCTGGAGGAACTCGAAGGGCAAAAGCCTTCCAACCAGGATGGCGCCACCGATCACGTCTACGTGCCTCGTTACAACCAGCTTTTTGGCAAGACTGATTACATCGGCGGTTGGGGCTTTCAAGTGAACTATTCCAGTTACATGTTCCCGCAGCAGGCTACCCGGCTGCCGGGCTATGGGGCTGCCTTTAAGCAGCAGGTGCGGAGAATGCAGCCTGGCTATTTGTCCTTTGGGAGCTGGGGCAAGGTCACCTCCGATAACCGGAACTATGTGACGGTCGATCCGGCCCGGGTGGACGCCCATGGCATTCCGACCCCCGTCGTGCATTTTCGCTTCAGTGAGAATGATCATGCTTTGTGGCAGGCAGCCAAACAGAGCATGCTGGAAGTTTCCTCTCACATGAAAGGCACGGTGTTCACGAGTTTCGGTAACGGGCCCAATGGCTTTGCCAGCCACGAAGTGGGGACGGTGCGCATGGGAAAAGATCCGCGCACCTCGGTGCTCAACGGCTATTGCCAGGCTCATGATGTGAAAAACCTTTTCGTCACCGACGGCAGTTGCTTCACCACCTCCAGCGAGAAGAATCCGACCCTGACCATCATGGCCCTCTCCCTGCGCGCTGCCGACTATATAAAGGAGCAACGAAAAACAGGCGAGCTTTAGCATGCTGAGGGCAGCGATTTCGATGGAGGCAAGATTTCACCACCCTGCTAGGATTTGTCAGGCTCAGAGGAAATATGGAAAGAAGAGAGCTGCTCAAAATAGTCGCCCTCACCGCTTTATCGCAAAAACTGAACGCCCTGCCGGGAGCCGCGATGAGCCATATGCAGGTAGCCCCAGCGGCGCCCACAGCGACTGCGTACACATTGCAGTTTTTCACTGGCGAGGAAAGCCACCTTCTTGACCAACTCATGGAGATGATCATCCCCGCCGACGACCACTCTCCGGGCGCGCACGAGGTCCAGACCAACCTATTTGCCGACCTGCTGGTAGCCTCCAGCAGCGACGTCGCCAAGAAGCAGTGGCGGGACGGGATCCGCCTGATCCGCGAGGAGGCCGAGGGCTCGTCATTGGCCGAGGCACTGCGCAAGGCAGCGTCCAACGAAGACAATCCCCAAACCGATCTTGAAAGGTTCTTCGTATCGCTGAAACTAATGACTGTCAACGGCTACTATACTTCCGCGACGGGCATACACAAGGACATGGAATACGTCGGCAACACTTACCTCGCGGCCTTTCCAGAGTGTACGCATCCCAAACACCAGGATGGTTGATTCTTCATGGTTGATGCTCGGGCGGAACAGGTGCGTCATCTCATGACACACCTGTGATATGATTTAACTGGCTAAGCGAGTACAAAACCGCAAAGCTGTTGATGACATCGATCAGGTACGGTGCAAATCCGGAAGCTACGGCATCATCCGCGAAGAGGTGTACGTAAACGACGCTGCGGCGGTGGTGAAATACAACCTGGTCTTTATTCATCTTGGTCTATGCCAGCAGGACAACGGCAGGGTACTCGGTTACGACAACGCTCACGGACAACATGAACGCCATTGGATGGGGACCGTGCAACCAGCAGGCTTTATCAGCTATGAACGAACCCTCCGTCGTTTCCTTGACGAGGTGGAAACCTTGAAGGAGAAGGCATGAAAGCAAAAGTCAGTACAAGTAGCTTTGCTGAATTGAGAGAACGCAAACTGGCTCGCGCCCGCAAGCTGGACCGTAAGGAGCACATACCTTCGGAGAAGCGCATCAATTTCGCCACTGCGGATGAGATGCTGTCGCACATCACCCCCAAGCGTGTCCGTCTCTGTGAAGTGGCAAGGGAGAAACCTCGTTCCATCACAGAATTGGCGGCGGTGCTTCAGCGCGACCGAAAAGCTGTGCACCGTGATGTCCAGGCCCTTCATGCAGTCGGGATGTTGCTTCTGCGAAAGGAACCCAACCCAGGCCACGGTCAAGTGCAGGTAGTAACGGCGGCGGCCACCCGTTTTCAACTGGTGGCCGAAGTCTGACTCGCTTTTCTTCCTCTAGCGCATCACGTAGCCGCCGTCGACCGAGATAGATTGGCCGGTAACGTAGCTGGAGGCTGAGCTGCAAAGCCACAGGACTGCGTCGGCGATCTCCTCGGGTCGTCCGAAACGACGCATCGGAACGAAGGTATTGAGCATCTTATCCAGCTCTTCGCCTTGGCCCTCCGCAATCATCTTGTCAGACATAGGCGTCTGAATCATGCCCGGGCACACGTCGTTCACGCGAATGCCCCGCGTTGCATATTCGAGTGCAGCGCTCTTCGTAAAGCCAATCACACCATGCTTCGCCGCGTGGTAGGTCCCGCGCCGTGCGCCGCCAAGAAGACCTCCGAGCGAAGAGCAATTGACGATCGCGCCACTGCCTTGCTTGCGCATCTGCTGCAGTTCGAACTTCATGCAGCTCCACACGCCGCGCAGATTGATCGCCATGACCCGGTCGTAGTCATCGCGCGGAGAGTCAGCCGTCTCGGCGAGGACCATCTGTACTCCGGCATTGTTGTAAGCTGCGTCGAGCCGGCCGAAAGTAGCCACCGTCTGCTTCACCATCGCTTCTACCTGCGCGTCATCCGACACGTCACAGCGAACCGCCAGCGTCTTGTGACCATGGTCGGCGAGGTCCTTGGCCGCCGCTTGCACTTCTTTCTCATTCCAGTCCGCCAACACCACCGACGCACCAGATTCCGCAAACGCTTTGGCCGTAGCCAGCCCCAGGCCCGATGCAGCGCCTGTCACCAATGCAACCTGGTTCTCGAACGAGATGTTCATCTTCATTCCTCCTGCTTCTCAAGGCTAGCGAGCTTACTCAGGGCACGCTTTCCTGATCCTGCCAATTCTTTGCCTGATCCTGTCTGACCTTACGATTTTGCGCACACCAGGGGTTGCCCGGCGTTAGGCTATCTGTGGAGGCGAGGGATGTTGCGGGAGAGAAAAAGCGCTGCATCGCCGGGTTCCGCGGTGATCGAATTGAGGCGTGCTCTTGCCCAGCGAATCAAACTGCTGGCGGCTCAGCCTGGAGAACACCCCACCGCGATACCCGGACTTTCCCTCTATCACCGGACGACCCCAACTCCTTGCTTTCGGGCGTCGTACGAGCCGGGTCTGAGTATCTTCGTACAGGGGCGGAAACGAATCCTGCTCGGCGGAACGGAGTATTTGTGTGACGGCTCCTCGTTCCTGCTCTCGTCCATCGACGTGCCTGCGCAAAGCCAGATTATCGAAGCCTCTCAGAAGACACCGCTGCTATCGATCTTCCTGCGCCTCGACATGCCGACGGTCCGGGAGGTACTTAGCCGGGATGACATACCCGAGGCTCCGCCATCGACCCACCGGCAGGGTCTCGTGGTCGGTGAGACAACTGTCGGGTTGCTGGGCGCCTCCATGCGTATGCTTGAGCTCCTGGATACTCCGGAAGACATACCATTCCTCGGCCCGCTGGCTCATCGCGAGATCCTGTATCGCATTCTTCGCACACCACAGGCGGAGCGGCTGCGCGCCATCGCGACCAGCGGGGATCTGGGTCAAAGAACGGCACGAGCGATCTCCTGGCTCAGGGCCAACTACGCTAAACCCTTGCACCTGGAAGAGCTCGCATCCACGGCACGAATGGGCGTCTCAACCCTGCATCACCAGTTCCGCGCTCTTACGGCAATGAGTCCACTCCAGTATCAAAAGCAGCTGCGGCTCCAGACAGCCCGTCAACGTATGCTGATGGACGGACTCGATGCCACCACCGCGGCCTTTGAAGTGGGCTACGAGAGCGTAAGTCAATTCAGTCGCGAGTACAGCCGATTCTTCGGCCAGCCGCCCATACGCGACATCAAAGGCCTGCGCGATCACAACATAAGCGAGGTCAGCGTAGCTTAGGCGACGCGGTTTTCACTTTAAGCGAAAGGAATCTCTAATTATGCGATCCGATATTGTGCCCGGCGCACTCTTTCCGGACTACGAACTTACCGACCATGCTGCCAAGCGCCGCAAGCTCTCCCAACTCCAGGGTCCGCATCCCATGGTGCTCGTGCTCAGTCGCGGGGGTTTTTGCCCCAAGGACCGTCGCCAATCAGAACTCCTCGTCCAACTGCATCGTGAACTGGAAGTTGGATACTGCCGTCTCGTGACCATAAGCACTGATAACATCACTGTTACAAATGAGTACCGTACAGGTGTTGGTGCTCACTGGCCGTTTCTTTCCGATGTGGGCCGAACCGTTCAAAAGGATCTGGACATTGCCGAATACACTGATCCGGACCACAACCCGATGATTCCGCACACCATCGTTCTGGAACCAGGCCTCATCGTGTACAAGATCTACAACGGTTATTGGTTCTTCGGCCGCCCGACCCCTGACGATCTCCGCCAGGACCTCCGCGCCGTCACCCAGAAGTGCCGGCCGGATTGGGATATCACGACGCCGGAAATGAAGGCCGCCTGGAAGGAAGGCCGCAAAGACCTCTTTTATCCCTACGGCAAGACCTATGCTCAAACGCTCGGCGAGCAGGATTAGAGCGGTCGTGCAGTGAGCCGGGCCCCAGGCCTCAAAACTGAAACCTGGGACCTCCGGATTCTGGTGCATACGGACTTGACTAAGCCCCGCCGCGATCGGTCTTTCCCGCGCGGGATTGTACCGATTGGGCAGCACCGGTTGTGGTTGCCGCTAAAATCTGCGACAACTGGTTTCCGTTGGGCGAGCCAAGACCGGTGCAAGCGTCCCAGTCTGGTCCCGCCGAATAGCTGCCATTGTTGCCCTGGGTAATATCGTTGAAGCCGTTCTCGGCGTTCTGGTAGAGCGTGGGATTGGCGAAGCCGATATTGCTGCCGCGCTGCTGGTTGAGCAGGGCGATGAGCGCGGCCCAGAGCGGGGCCACTGCGCTGGTCCCGCCAACCACCGCAGGTTGCCCATCAAACAAGACGTTGTAACCGGTCTCGGGCGAGGCATCGCCGGCCACATCGGGTACGCCGCGTCCGCCGCCGCTGGTTGGTGACGGAGGAACGTTGGCGTTCGTCTGCCAGGATGGAAGCGGGAAGACGCTGCTGACGCCGCCGCCGCTCGCTCCACCACCCTGCGGCTGATCGTTCCAAACGACTTCTTCCTGGATTACGCCGTTTGCCGCGATCAGTTCGGTACCGCCGCAGCCGAGCACATGCGGGCTGGAGGCGGGGAAGTCGACATTGTTCCCGCTGCCGCCGTCACTGGAGCCGTTGTCTCCAGAGGCGACGGTGATGGTGATGCCCAGCGCGGCCGCTGACTGGCAGGCCTCATCGAGGGCGGTCATGGATTGCGCCGTCCAGTTCGACTCCGCGCTCCCCCAACTAATGGAGATGACCGACGGCGGACCATTGCTGGTGTCGTGGATAGCCGTGGTCAGGGCATCGACGAAACCCTGGGAGCTATTGGTGGTGAAGTAGACAACTATATTTGCTCCGGGAGCGATGGAGCCGGCGACTTCAATGTCGAGTCCGACCTCACCGTCGGCGTTAGGGTCGGTGGGGCTGCTGGGAAGGTTGGGTGAATTGGTGGCGCCATCGACTGAGACGGCGGTGACTCGCGGCTCTGTGATGCTGAGCCCGGCAAAGTAGCTGGACAAATCGCTGGAATTGTAACCGCCACCGAGCTCGATAATCCCGATCGTCTGGCCCACGCCATTGACCCCGGCCGGGAAGTTATAGAGTTGGGCGACCTGGGGCGGGTTGAAAGACGCGGCCTGGGCCGATTGATTATTTGTTTTTTTCTCACGCAGCCGGAAGTGCGGCCTTGCGAGGGGATGGTTATCAAGCCCGAGCA
>Ga0302180_10002774_pt1 | contig 13546 bp, 10 predicted proteins | sample I_Palsa_E3_2_FD_200575 | JGI IMG/M metagenome (GOLD analysis project Ga0302180, IMG submission 200575) | Peat permafrost microbial communities from Stordalen Mire near Abisko, Sweden - I_Palsa_E3_2 | ecosystem: Environmental > Terrestrial > Soil > Palsa > Peat permafrost | place: Sweden... | reverse complement strand
GTCGAGGACTGCCGACGGCGTACGATTCACCTGGCCGCGCACAGTCTCTCAATGGGACACTGCTTTACTCGCTGTCCGCAGTTGGGGCGCAGAACAGGACCCCTGGGTTGAACTATCAGTCGGCGAGTTTCGCATTCAGCAGTATCTCGATCCCAATGCGGTGGGTGTGCGTTGGCTAAACTTGAGCGGCTTGCGTGAGCAACTCGCCCACGGCGGAGAGATAATTATTCACGCTCATGCCGTGACGCTCGAAGCTGAAACGGCCACGCTGCGTCTATTCGACAATCACATCGACTTGCGACAACGCATCTTGGTGATTGCACCTCATCCCGACGATGCCGAAATCGCGGCGTTTGGCCTGTATGCCGATCGGCAAGCCAGCGTGGTCACTGTCACAGCAGGCAATGCCGGCGACATGAACTATCGTGCCAACGTCAGCGACCCGGCGGAGCACTACTCCCTCAAGGGCTATTTGCGCGCGGTCGATAGTGTGACTATCCCATGGCAGGGCAATATTCCACCGGAGCGCACTGCGAATCTCGGTTACTTTGATGGACGTTTGGATGCGATGTATCTGGCGCCCAAGCAAACGATTGCGGAAGTCTATAGTGCGAATACCGATGTGGCGATCTATCGGCGCGCGAACTTGAGCAACCTGGTATCGAGCGCGGCGCGCAGCAACAACTGGCAACATTTGGTGGAGGATTTGGTGGAGGTGCTGCGCAGGGTGAACCCGGAAATTGTGGTGATGCCCGATCCACGACTTGACACTCATCTGGATCATGAATTTACCAGCGTAGCCCTCGACCAAGCGCTCGAGCAATGGCAAGGTAACCCAATCTTTCTGCTTTACAGCAATCACACCGACAGCGACCATTATCCCTATGGACCCGCGGGCACCGTGGTGTCGCTGCCGCCCGGCGAAGGGCACGTCAGCATGCAGAAAATATATTCGCATCCCACCGCGCACGGTCTACAGATCCGGAAACTGTTTGCCTTGGAGTCCATGCATGACTTACGACTTTCTCCGGATGAGCAGACTTCATGTAGTTCGGTAGCAACCGCGCACCGTCCGGACTATCCACGCGCCCCCGAAGTGGATTACTTGCGGCGCGCGCCACGCGCGAACGAATTGTTTTTCGTGTTCGATAAGACCGGCGTACACGCGGCAATTCAAGATTTTGTCGCGCACTACACTGCGGCCCAAGACACACGACCCACGCAGCAGGCACATTAAGCTTGACTACGAATTGGAGTAGGGGGAGTTTGAAGATGTCGGCGCCCGCATCGACCATCCTCTGGCGCCGCGGCGGCAACGAGTTCTCCCGCGCCGCCGCGGACCACGTTACGGCGCTGCTGGCACGCAAGCCGCAGGCGGTCATAGCATTGCCCACGGGGCAGACGCCGCTCGGACTGTATGCGGAGTTGGTGGCGCGAGCGGCGGCGAAACAGCTGCCCGAGGCACAGGCAAGGTTTTTTAATCTAGATGACTACATAGGCTTGAGCGCAGCTCACCCATTGAGCTATGCACGTTTCCTGAGAGAGCATTTCTTGCGGCCGGTCGGGGTGCCAGAGGAACACATTCGGCTGTTGCGCGGCGACGCCGTCGGGATCGAGGCGGAATGCCGCGACTACGAGGCGGCGATTGCGGCAGCCGGCGGACTGGATTTGGCCATCCTTGGGCTGGGCACCAACGGGCACATCGGCTTCAATGAGCCCGGCAGCGATTGGTCGGCGCGGACACACGTGGTGTCCTTGAGCCCCGAGACCCGCGCCACGCATTTGGCACAAACCCAAGGCAAGTTTGTCATTCCGCAATACGGCATCACCGTTGGTATATCGACCATCGTCGCGGCACGAGAGATCTTGCTGTTGGTGGCCGGTGGCGCCAAGGCGCGCGCGCTGGCCGCCTTGCGCCGTGGCATCCCGGATCCAAAGTGGCCGGTCACGGCCCTACTAACGCATCGCAATCTCACGGTTCTCGCCGAAGCGGAATTGCAGGCGGCAGCCGTTGAGGGCGTCATGACGCCTCCCTCGTTATAAGGATTGGCCTAAGCGCCGCTCGAGGTGTGCGCGATAGGTTCTGCTGACGCGTGAGCAGTGGCCGTCCTTCAGAACGATCTGGAACTCGCCGTGAGAAATGGGCTGAAGCTCAAGGATACTGTCGACGTTAACGATGGACGATCGATGCACGCGTATGAATTGCATGGGATCGAGACGGCCGGCGAGCTCGCTAAGCGCGGAGCGGTAAAGCAACTCCTTGCCGCCGATGTGCAGGTTCACATAAACCCCAGCGCCTTCGATCCAGTCTATGTCGGCCACCCGAATGAAGCGCGTCGTTCCGCCGCCCTTCACCACCAGGCGATCAAGATAGCGGCCGGCCTGCGAATGGGTGGCCAGCACGCGCACAATGCTGCGGCCAAATTCCCGCAGGCTGACCTCATAGTGGCGAGTCTTGGCGCGGGCAAGCGCGGCCTCCCACCGTTCATCACTGAAGGGCTTCAGCAGATAATCGAGCGCGTTGGCTTCGAAGGCGCGGATGGCGTGCTGATCGTAGGCTGTAACAAAAACAGTGAGCGGCATCGCCCTAGCCCCAACGGCCTCGATCACCTGCAGGCCGTCGAGTTCTGGCATTTGCACATCGAGAAATACCAGATCTATTGCCTCGCGCCGGATGATCTCCACCGCGGCTTTTCCGTTCACCGCTTCAAGTATTCCTCCAATCTGCAGATCCTTTGTGAGCAGATCGATGAGGCGTTGGCGGGCGGGCGCTTCATCATCTACTACGAGAACGCGGATTTGCTCAGCGGGTTGGGCCACTGGCGCGCTCTTCTGCAAATCGTAGCGGCAGCGAAATCTTGACCTCTGTCCCGCCTCCGCTGCGTGGCTGGACTGAGAAACTGCTATCCCCACCAGGATAGAGACCGAGGATGCGTTCGCGCGTGACCGACAATCCCATTCCTGACGATGTTTCCAGCGTCCACCCGGCCGGCAATCCCACGCCATCATCGACGACACGGACCTCTAGCTCGCCCGGGCGATGCTGGGCTGTCACCGTCACGGTACCGCCCGAGGCGCGCCGGGAGATGCCGTGACGAATTGCATTTTCCACCAATGGCTGCACGATGAGGCAAGGCACAAGGGCATACTTCACCTCAGCGGCGACTTGAATGTCGATGCGCAAATTGTCTGAAAACCGAATCTTTTGGATAGCAACATAGTGGTCGAGAAAGGCGAACTCCTCCGCCAGCGGAATCTCTTGCCTGTCCCGCGCATCGAGCGACAAGCGAAGCAGATCGCCCAAGTGCTCGATCATGGTGCGTGCCAGCCTTGGATTGGGTTCGACCTGCGACGAGACGGTGTTCAGAGCATTGAAGAGGAAATGCGGGTCCAGCTGCATCCGCAATGCATTCAAACGCGCTTGCGAAAAATTGCGCTCCATCCGCTCAAGCCGCAGTTCGCTGGCGCGATAGTGTTCGTAGTATCGGAAAGTCTGTATTGCGCCAAAAATAACCCAATAGACCAGCCAACTCCATACTAGGCCAAATGTGTTGAGCAAAGAAAGTGGATGAGTCAGGGCGCTCAACTTTACCAGCCCGAGAAAAAAGCCCGCTACAATGACCACGTAGAAGTGAATGAGGGTAAGAGGTAGGCTCGCGAGCAAATGCGCCAAAATACGCATCCGCAACTGGTTCTCTTTGAACGGAAGGCGCGCATCTACCCAATAGATGAGGGGCGCAACGAACCCCCAGGACCACCACTCGGCCAGGGAACCAAGCAGAGTACGGCTCCAATTGCTGGACGAGAGCCCCGGTAACGCAAACAGCACTCCAAGCGTGCTCCACAGCAGGATAGCCGCGATCCACTGGCCCCACCGATTCTTCGTCATGCCGTCCAAGGTTCCTCGTGCCAGTGTCCGACCGAACCCCGGACCGCAGGTCTATTCCCGGTTGTACACAAGGATGCTCTGAGGTTTGCTTTGACCGACCAGGCGCGCGGTCACCGTCAAGGTTTTACTATCTCCAGAAAGCTCGATCTGTCGGGTGCCGGTAACTTTACCTTTGAATTTCTCTGTAATTTCCAGACTACGCTCGTTCACGCGCTGGCCCGAATATGCAGCGCCTTTCTCGCCCCCGTTCGCATCGAGGTCCGGATAATCGTTCCCATCCAACTTGATCATCTTAGCCATTTGTTCATCGGATCGCTTGAATGACAGACCGTCACCCGCGTAGGGCTGGATCTGCAGTTCGATCCCCGCTCTTACTTTCGCGCTCTCGCTGTCCCATGTGCCTAGAAAAGCTGAACTTCCTGCGGTTCGCTCGTATACATAGGGCAAGAACAATGTCGAACCATTGGGTAAAGGTTGCGAGAACAACGTCATACCGTCGGGCAAGTATTGTGTAAAGGCGTCGTTGAGCGCTTTGCCGTCTTCGGCAAGCGTCCAATACGCCGTGAGCAGCGTGCGGCCGTTCATCTTGCGGATGACCTGCCAGCTATTGGGCCCTTTCACCGTGATGGACAGAGTAGTTCCACTGAGAGCCGGTTGGTCACTCCCGTCGGCCACGATCGTGTCCGTTTGGCCGGGGCCAAAGGTGAGCGCGTATCTGTTGGCTCCTGCGTCCTCAACCTTCATTTCGTCGTACAGTCTGCTCTTTGAGGGGTTCACCATCCATTTGCCCACGAAGGGATTTTCGGCCGCGCATAGTGTGCCTGTCATCAGGCAGCCGGCCAGCAGCAACTGTACAGTACGATTTAACATTGTGTAGGCGCGGCAACTCAGAGCGTTCAATGCATTGCGCGCGATGCTAACCACGGGTGCCGGAACCTGTCCTCGGAAATGTTGCGGAACGGACTAGCGTGTTGCAAAACGGCCTACTTCATCGTCTTGGGACGAAACTCAGGCCCTGCTGATTTCACATAATCGATCTGGAAGCCTGCAATGTCCGTGCGTATACTCAAAGCTCGTCTCGATGGGATGAAAAATAATGGGAGCGAGGATTATGAGAAGGGCTGCTTGCGTGTTTGGCGTGATTATTTGCTGGTTCTCGATTGCATTCCTAACGAGCACGACAGCGATCTCTGCTGAAGCGACGCAGATCGATTCGCTCAAGGCCAGGACATATACAATCGGCGGCACGGTCATTGGCTTGAAGAACCCAGGGACCGTGCGCATACGAGACACGAGCGACAATGAAAATGAATCAGTCAGCAACGATGGCACATTCAAACTGCCAAGGGCTGTCAAGAGTGGAACGGCATACGATGTAACGGTCGGTGCGACGCCGACGGGGCAATCCTGTGCTGTGCAGAACGGCTCGGGCACGGTCGCGAAGTCGAACGTCACGAACGTGTTGGTGTATTGCACTTACATCCAATCAGTCGCGACGCTGAAAGGTAGCTACGATGGCGCGGGCTACAACATCAATATCGATACGGGTCTGCTGAGCATCGGTGTGCCCTTCGACGGGTTCGGGTACGAGGGTAACACCGCGACGCTAATCACGAACGTGGGAGGCACCATCACCACCACCACCAATTCAAACAGCTCGGCCGGCCGCTATAGCGTCGTGACCACCGACGCGATCCCGGTGCTGACCACGGGAGGCAACAACATCGGTGCCATCGCCGGCGAAGACGCCGATGAATTCTTTTGGATCGCGGATGCCAGCACCGCCGAAGGGGGTGGACTACCCGCGCTCGCCGCGGGCGTAAGCCCGCTGCAGAACGGGACCATAGCCTCGCTCGCCGGCAATTGGATCGCCGTCGGGCTGGAACAGGGGTCCGATCCCCAGGATTTTGAGGGTGTGCTGACGTTCGGCGCCGACGGCAGCGTGAGTGGCACCAGCACCAGTCTGGACTTGAATGGTGTGGTGAGTACCTTCCCGTATTCGGACCCGGCGGGTACTCTCACCGTCACGAGCGGCGGCCAGTTCAGCAGTGGCGGCGGCACCCTCGGCTATGTCAGCGCAAATGCTGAGTTCCTCGTTGAGACCTACACTCGCACTGGCACTTCACCAGGCCTCACAGTTGCCGTGGAGCAGGGCACCGGCGTCACGCTGGCGACACTGAGTGGCGTGTACACCGTGGGCAGTCTGGCTTTCATCACGGCCTCCACCGGAGATGGCGAGGTATTTACGCTGTTCTTCGATGGCGCCGGCACCTACAGCGGCACCTATATCGAGAACAACAGCGGTACTATTACGACCGGCAACACGACATCCGGCACCTATTCCGTGACCTCAACTGGCGAACTGACGCTTACCGACGCGAGTGGCAATGTTCACACCGGTGGCATCAGCGCGGATGGCAATATCATGGTGGCGGCCAACCTGACGGCGGGCGGCGCAGAGCAGCCGCGGATGTTCGTCGGCTTCCGGCAATAGTCGTTCACCGCATAGAGGATACTTGAAGCGATCGGACGCGTACGCGTGGCTGCTGGCACTTGCATCCTGTGGACCTCTGCCCGCAGCGAGTCATTCGGTTCGCATTGTAACCTTCGGGGATTCCACGACAGCAACCGCCCGAGACTGGGCGCCCGAAATCAAGGAGGTCTATTCTGACTGTCTGCCGGCAGCGCTTGCCCCGCAAGGCATTAGCGCGGTTGTGATTAACGCTGGTATCGGTGACACGACCACCCGGCAAGCCGTAGCTCGTTTGGATCGTGACGTGCGCCATCATCATCCGGACCTCGTGGTGGTGCAGTTCGGCATCAACGACTCCTGGATCGACGTGGATGAGGGCAAGACCAAGCCCCGGCTCACCCGAGTCGAGTTTCGTCGCAACCTCACGATGATTGCCCGACGTTTAAAACAGGACGGTGCCCGAGTCATCCTGATGACGCCGAATCCCATGCGTTGGCGCGATCCGTTTTACATCAAGGCTTTCGCCGAACATCCGGGACTGCTGGATGTGCAAGCGGTTCGCGGTATTGACCTGCTGCTGGATCAGTATGCCGAGGATGTTCGTAGTGTGGCGAAAAGCGAGTCACTGCCTTTGGTTGACGTTTTCGACGCTTTCGAGCGCTATGGAAAGGTCCCCGGCCAATCGATTGAGGATATCCTGCTCGCAGGCGACGGTATTCATCCGAATCAGGCGGGCCAGCACCTGGTGTGTAGGTTGCTGGCGGCCCAAATTGTCGACTTGCTACTTAGAATAGACAATCAGGGAAACAGGCGGCGTGATGCCGTTTTGCTTGGCGAAGTTGCCCTGATTGACCGCGAGACTGACCAGTCCCCGCGAGTCGATGAACAGTAGTGACTCGCCGGCGGCGACGGCGCCGAAGGTGGCGCCGAACGGCAAGCGGAACTCCGCGCTGCCGACCGCGATGTGCACGGTGTCGCCAACCCGGTAACCAAGCTTGCGGAAGTCCTCACCCTCGATATTGGTGACGAGGTTGCCGAACGGCCCATCGAGCGCCACCACCAGGCCTTTGATTCCGGCGGCATCGACCACCGCGCGTGGAACGTCGAGGCGCGTAAATTCCGCGCGCGCCGGTCCTACTTGCGTCCAGTTCTCACCATGCGCCAGATGCGCCGCAACCGGCGAATAAACGTCGCGGCCATGGAAGGTCGAGGAGCTAGATCCCGCCAGCAGCCAGTTCGGATTGGTAATCTCATGAATGCCGGCGATCCCGTCGCGATCGACGACCTGTGTGATGAGGCCGTTGTCGGGCAGCACGAAGTACTGGCCACGCTTGGTCTTAACCACGATCGATTTGCGGCTTGTGCCCACCCCCGGATCTATAACCGTGAGGAATATTGTGCCGCCCGGATAATATTGCGATGTGCGCGCCAGCAAGCGGGCGCCTTCCGAGATGGAGAATGGCGTCACCTCATGCGTCAGATCGATGATCTCCGCTTCAGGCGCGATGCCCTTCATCACGCCCTTGCAGATGGCAACGGCATCGTCGAGCGTGCCGAAATCCGTCATGAACACGATCAGCGGTTTTGGCTCGGCTGTGGCATGCGCAGCCTGCGCTGAGGCGCCAGCAAGCATGCCAAGCAGCGCCAGGCCGCCCAGGGCACGCTGCAAACGGCCAAATACGCGAAATACAGCGATGTCCATGCCTTAGCGACCGACGACGACCCAAAGTTCGCGCAATTATAACGCCGTCATGACGCGCTCAGAACTTGCCGGTGAAGGTCAAGTCGTAGCTGCGCGGCGGCTCGCGCGTCAGGAAGTCGTTGCCATAGAATCCCTGGTCGTTGAGGAGATTGCGATTGTCGGTGAGATTGTAGACCTCGAACTTGGCCGTGTAGTGTTCCGCGAAAGTGTAGAAGACCCCGGCGTTCAGCGTGTACTGCCACGGAATCGTCGGCGGCGTGTAGTAGCCGTTGGGCGCGACAACCGAGCTCGATATCAGACCGCCTGGCCCGACCAAGGTAGGCGTCAAGTAAGACCCGACGGCATTGGTCGCAGCTATATCGATGTAGCCTGCCTGAGTGGTCTGGACCGGACCTGTGACTTGCAGGTTCGCCTGGAACCCGAGGCCGTTATCCAGCTTGTAGTTGACCAGCGCGTTGAACAGATGCTCCGGCACGCCCGGATCGAGGAATTTCTGAGTGCATGCGCTATCACCCAGGATTTTGCAGGTCTGCCACTGAATGTCCGTGCCGGCGCCATCGTAGTTGATTCCGGGCTGCGCCGGGAAGTTCCAGAAGGTAAAGGGCGTATCCAGCATTGTGTGCAGGTAGGAGTAGCTGGCGGTGGCGAAGAAATTCGCAGAAGGCTGGTAGTTGAGCTCGATTTCAGCGCCGGTGATATGGGCCAGTGAGTGAGTCAGGTCGCCTTGGCCGCTGGGGATGGCACGCTCCTGTTTGAAGCCCGCGATCGAAATGAACAGCGCCTTGCCGAGCAGGTCGAACTTCATGCCCGCCTCCTCCAGCAACGTGCCTTGGCGCAGCTGCGTGGTCGGATCCGCGCCCAGGGCGCCGACTGCGCCGTCGTTGGCATTGGCCAGCACGTACTGGGCCTTGTTGTAGGTGAGATAGGCGGAAATCGCGGAGGTCGGGCTGTACACCACGCTGATATTGCCGTTATACAGTCCATACCAGGAGGTATGCTGCGACTGGGGCAGAAGGATGCAGTACGGGTAGCTGGTCAAGGAGCTGTTCGTAAAGCTGCAACCAGGATACGGCCCCAATCCGGCAGCCAACCCTTGTGCATAAAGAGGGTCAGAGTCGTTCAGCTGCACCAGGTCGCCGCGCAGTCCGTACAGCACGCTCCACTGCGGCGAGAATTGCAGGCGATGCTCCAGAAATATCGCGGCGTCCTGCAGATTGGAGTCGATGGTGGCGTTGCCGTAGGCGCCATAGGCCCCAGGGACGCCGTACTGCGGATGACCGAAGGCGGCGATGTACGGGATCGCCCCGCCGGTAATCTGGGCTGACGTGGGGAAGACCCATGTGCTTGGATTCGTCGACAGATCGTAAACGCTCACCGGCTCGTTGGCGTAGTTCTGAATATCGAGCACATGCGCGTAGCGATAGGTGAAGCCGGCGTCCACATTCTGTTGAACGGAGCCGGTGAGAAAATTGACCTTGAAATCGGTCTTGTTCTCGAATGTATAGCTGCCCTCCGCAGTATCGGCGTAGTAAGCCTCCACCTGGTTGTAGCGGTTCATGTAGTCGTAGAACGTATTGTTCACGATGGAAAAGTCATCGGTGACCCGCAGGGTTTGGATGAACTGCAGCATGGCATGCTGCGAGTGCGCGCCGTTTCCGGGCGGCTCATCGATGATGGTCCGACCGTTGAGCACCGTGGTTCCGGTCAGGTCAATCTCCGTTCCGAAGCCTTCGATCGGAGTCACTGGCGCGCCGGTGAGGTAGGTGCCGTTGTTGATGTTCGCCTGATTCACGCGGTTGGCGCCGTCGTTCTCGCGATACTTGGTGTCAACGAAGTCGCCGTTCAGCGAGACGGTGTAGTTGGGTGTGACGTTCACGACCAGCGCGCCATAGAACGACTGCTGATGGAAAAACATGTCGTTGTAGTAGCTGCCGCTGTCGTTGCTGGTGAAGCTCACGCGCCCCGCGACGTTCGAGGCCAGCGGTCCGCCCACATCGAACCCAGCGATGCGCTTCTGCAGGCTGTCGGCTTCGAGATTGAACGTGGCCGCAAATCTCGACATCGAGGGCATCTTGGTGGAGATGTCGATCGAGCCGCCCACTCCCGATCCCGGCCCGCCCTGCACGCTGGCCGGGCCCTTGACGATGTCGATCGAATCCACCATGTTGAAGCTGATCGGCGCACCGTAGCCGTTGAGCGTGAAGCTGTCGCGCATCCCGTTATAGAACATGTCGGCATATTGTCCGCGGATGCGCGGCACGTTCGGCTGGCCGAACGACGCGTCTGAATAAGCGCTGGCGGTCAGGTAGGAAAATCCACCGGGGTTTTGAATGTCGAGTGCATCGAGTTGCACTTTGGACAGCACGGTGTTGTTGCGCGGCGTGTCCATCACGCCGAGGTTCAGGCCGTACGCCGAGTCGGACATTACCGTGGTCGGCATGATGAGGTCTCCGCGCTTGATGCCGTTCACCACGATTTCATCGAGGTCTCCGGTCGAGGCCGCCGGGGAGGGCGCAGCGGCTTGCTGCGAATGCGCGGTGTGGAAAGCGATGAGAATCGAAAATGACGTGACCACAAAAACGCGAATCCCTGGTGTCACGAGGTCACCTCATCCCTTTTTTTAGTGTTCGTCCGATCCTATCAGTCACCTTGCGACAGTCAAGCGTGTTTGCGTAGCGTGCTCATGCGCCGCGAACGTTGTTGCAATATATTGGGGCGCGCGTGCGCGACGCGCGCTCGAAATCGGGGCGCAAGTTCACCGACTCGGCGTTGATTGACACTCAGGCACGCGCACGACCATCATCGGGCTCGTGGCGATCTCTGAAATTCCGTCCGAGCGAGCGTTCCTCGCGACGGCGCTGCATACCCCCGTGTGCGGACAGGTGGAAGTCCTGCGCGACGCGCTCATCGTGGCCGGGGGCGATGGGAAAATTCAGGCGATTCATCCCGCCAATTCGCCAGAGATCGATGCGTTAACTCGACGTTTCGCGTCCGCCGGGACCTTGCTGCGACTTGGCGCAGGACAGTATCTGCTGCCGGGTCTCATCGACCTGCATGTTCATGCACCGCAATGGCCGCAGCTCGGGCTGGCCCTCGATCTGCCCTTGGAGGAGTGGTTGCAGGTCCACACCTTTCCGTTGGAAGCTCGCTACGCGGACCTGAGGTTTGCCGAATCGGTTTACAGCTCGCTGGTTGACGGGCTGCTCGCCAATGGAACGACGACTGCGGTGTATTTCGGAACCATTCATTTGCCAGCGACGCAGAAGCTCGCCGACATTTGTTTGCGCAAATCTCAGCGCGCGCTGATCGGGCGGGTCGCCATGGACGATCCCGGGCAGTGTCCAGCATATTACCGGGACGCCTCCGCGGGGAGCGCCGAAGCGGACACTCGCGCCTTCATCGCCTATGTGCAATCGATGCCCGGCAATCCGTCCGGACTGATCAGGCCGGTGATCACACCGCGCTTCATTCCCTCCTGCTCGGATGAATTGTTGCGCAGGCTCGGGGCTGTTGCCCAAGAGACCGGCTGCCATGTTCAGACGCATTGCTCGGAGAGCGACTGGGAGCATAAGTACGTGCTCGAGCGCTGCGGGATCAGCGACACCGCTGCGCTCGAGGGATTTGGACTGCTGTCGCGGCGCACAATCCTGGCACACGGCAATTTCGTCGGTGACCGCGATATTGCGCTCATCGCAATGCACGGCGCCGGCATCGCGCATTGCCCGCTATCGAACGTGTATTTCTCGGACGCCGTGTTTCCGTTGCGGCACGTAGTGGAGCGGGGCGTCCACGTCGGGCTCGGCTCGGATATCGCGGGCGGCGGTAGCCCCTCGATTCTGGACAATGTCCGTTACGCGGTGATTGCCTCGCGCATGCTCGAATCGGGAGTCGACCCGGCGCTGAGCCGGCAGCAGCGACGGCGGCCGGACTCGCGCGTCGACGCGCTTACGGCGTTCTGGCTGGCCACGGCGGGCGGCGGCATCGCGCTTGAGTTGAGCATCGGCGTATTTCGCGAAGGCTTTCAGTTCGATGCGATGGTGATCGATGCCGGCATGCCCGACGGCAATCTACGTGTGCAGCGGGCCGATACGCCGGAACAAATCCTGCAGAAGATCATCTATCAGGCCGGGCGCGCCAATATCCGCGAAGTGTGGGTGGCGAACCGGCGGGTGCATACACGGCAGGCGCCGTCGTCAAGTCCCCCGACTGCAGGCTGAGCGGCCGAGTCGCAGCGCTCCAAGGTGGCGCGCAGCAGCGCTATTCACGCACTGTGTTGGCGCTGCTCAAGGCGTAGGCGTCGATGGCCGAGAACCAGCGGCGTTTGGCGGGATCCGCCAGAAACGAGGCCTCGATGGAATTGCGCGCCAACTCGACCAGTTGCTGCTGCGCCAGGCCGAGCCCGCTCTGCACTGCGAGGAAATTCTCCGCCACGTAGCCGCCGAAATATGCCGGGTCGTCGGAGTTTACGGTGACGCACACCCCGCGCTCGAGCAGGCGCTTGAGATTGTGGTCCTCGATCCGTTTGAAGACTTTCAATTTGACGTTGGATAGCGGGCAGACCGTCAAGGGCATACGATCGCGCGCCAGCCGGGCGAGCAACACAGGGTCTTCTTCGCAGCGCACTCCGTGGTCGATGCGCCGTACCTGCAGGATGTCCAATGCCTCGTAAATGTACGCGGGCGGCCCTTCCTCGCCGGCGTGCGCCACCGCCCAAAGACCCTCGCGGCGCGCGCGCGCAAAAACCTCGGCAAATTTGCTCGGCGGATGGCCCGACTCCGACGAATCGAGTCCCACCGCGGCAATGGCTTCCTTATAGGGGAGGGCTTCCTCCAGCGTGCGCATCGCCTCAGCCGCGCTCAAATGGCGCAGAAAACACAGGATCAGGCGCCCGGTGATGCCGAACTCCCGCTCGGCTTCCGAGAGCGCGCGCCGCAGCCCGTCGAGCACGGCGGAAAGGGCTATGCCGCGCGCGGTGTGAGTTTGCGGATCGAAGAATATCTCCACGTGAACCACACCCTGCAGGTGGGCCCTACGCAGGTACGCCTGCGTCAATACATGAAAATCATCGGCGTCGCGCAGCACATTGGCGCCGGCATAGTAGATGTCCAGGAACGACTGCAGGTCCGCGAACCGGTAGGCCCCGCGCAACTCGTCGATCGTGGCATAGGGTAGGGTGATTCCATGTTTCTCGGCCAATTGGAAGGCCAATTCAGGTTCGAGCGTGCCCTCGATGTGCACATGCAATTCCGCTTTGGGGAGTCCCCTGATGAGCTCTTCCTCGGACCGCGTCACCGAATGATCTCCCAGTGGCACGACTGCCAATATATATGAATCTATCGGTCAAAGTTTGCCACGGGCTCCCGATCGTCGTTAGCATCGGCAGCAATGGGACAGCTGACGACACACGTACTCGATATCAGCGCGGGAAATTGGTCGTCGCTCGCGATAGGTGCCCGCACCGCGGCGTGCCCTGGGCACGCAT